>Ga0209796_10000265_pt1 | contig 45226 bp, 41 predicted proteins | sample AgamicOrSfrz_FD_187167 | JGI IMG/M metagenome (GOLD analysis project Ga0209796, IMG submission 187167) | Agave microbial communities from Guanajuato, Mexico - Or.Sf.rz (SPAdes) (version 2) | ecosystem: Host-associated > Plants > Phyllosphere > Phylloplane/Leaf | place: Guanajuato, Mexico...
TGCCGGCGTAGATGGGCCCGGCGAGGGAGAACAGGTGCCCGTCGCTCCACGCCGAGGCCACCTCCGCATCGGCGCCGAGCAGGTCGAGCGCGGTCTCGTGCAGGTCGACGTCGAGCTCGGACCAGAACACCTTGTTCACCGACCCGGCCGCGCCGATGTCACCGCCCTGGGCGAGGCGAGTCACCGTGCCCCAGGTGTAGAGCCGGTAGGCCTCCGCGCGGATCCACGCGTCCGCGACGCGGTCGGTGAGGCGTGGATCGGGCGCCCGGCGATAGAGCTCGACCAGCCGGTCGGCAGCCGCGCAGAAGCGGCCGGGCGAGCGCAGGGAGAGGCCACGTTCGTTGCCCGCCGTACTCATCGCGACGCGCCAGCCGTCCCCGACACCACCGAGGACGTCGGCATCGGGGACGAAGACGTCGTCGAAGAAGATCTCGGCGAAGCCGGGCTCGCCGTCGAGCTGGGGGATCGGGCGGACGGTGACACCGTCGGCGTCGAGGGGGAAGAGGAAGTAGGTGAGCCCGCGGTGGCGCTCCTGGGTCGGGTCGGTGCGGAAGAGTCCGAAGCCCCGATGCGCGTACGCCGCCCGCGAGGACCAGGTCTTCTGCCCGTTGAGGACCCACCCGGCCCCGTCGGCCGTCTCGACCCGGGTCGCGGTCGACCTCAGCGCGGCCAGGTCGGATCCTGCGCCGGGCTCGGACCACGCCTGCGCCCAGATCTCCGCACCGGTGGCCATCGGCGGCAGGTATCGCTCGCGCTGCTCGGTGGTGCCGTGCTCGAACAGCACCGGGGCGAGCAGGAAGATGCCGTTCTGAGATACGCGGCCCGGCGCCCCGGCGCGGTAGTACTCCTCCTCGAAGATCACCCACTCGACCAGGGAGGCGCCGCGGCCGCCGTACTCGCGCGGCCAGGAGACGACCGAGAGACTGGCCGCGGCGAGCTCGGCCTCCCAGGACCGGTGTGCCTCGAAGCCCTCGGAGGTGTCCATCGACGGCAGCGGCCGCGCGGGCACGTGCTCGGCCAGCCAGGCCCGGACCTCGTCGCGGAAGGCCAGCTCGTCGGGGGAGAGGTCGAGGTTCATTGCCGGTTCCTCTCCGCCATCGCCTTCGCGTCGAGCCCGGCGAGGGAGTCGGTCGAGGTCTCGGCATTGTGTGCGTGGGCGAAGTGGTGCAGCCCGAAGACCGAGTCCATGCCGGCGCGCATGCCCTGGAGGTCCTCGGCCTGGTTGATCGCCTTCTTGGTCAGGGCGAGCCCGAAGCGGGGCATCTGCGCGATCCGGCCGGCGATGCCGGTGACCGTCTCCTCGAGCTCCTCGCGCGGCACGACCTGGTTGACCATCCCGAGCTCGAGTGCCCGCCGGGCGGAGAACCGGTCGCCGGTGAAGAGGAACTCCTTGGCCGCGCGGGGATTCATCACCCACGGGTGGGCGAAGTACTCCACGCCCGGGATGCCCATCCGCACCACCGGGTCGGAGAAGAAGGCGTCCTCGCTGGCCACGATGAAGTCGCACGCCCACGCCAGCATCAGGCCGCCGGCGATGCAGGCCCCGTGCACCATCGCGATCATCGGCTTGGGGATCTCGCGCCAGCGGCGGCACATGCCCAGGTAGACCTCCGACTCGCGCGCCCAGCGCAGGTCGCCGCCCTCCTTGCCGACGTGGCTCCAGTGCAGGACGGCCTTGCGCTCGAACTCCACGTCGACGTCGCGGCCCGGCGTACCGATGTCGTGGCCGGCGCAGAAGTGGTCGCCGGCTCCGCGCAGCACGATCACCGCGACCTCGTCGTCGTCGACGGCGCGGGTGAACGCCTCGTCGAGCGCGTAGGTCATCGCGGAGTTCTGCGCGTTGCGGTACTCCGGCCGGTCGAGGGTGACCCACGCGATCCGGTCGCGGACCTCGTAGCGCACCGGCGCCTGCCCACGGCTGGTCGGGGATTCGGTCATGCGGGGCTCCTCAGCTCGTTCTTCAGCACCTTGCCCGAAGGATTGCGGGGGAGGACGTCGACGTACGCCACCGAGCGGGGGATCTTGAAGTTGGCCAGGTGCTCGCGGGCATGGGCGAGGATCGCCGCCTCGCTCGCCGTCCCGACCACGAACGCCCGGCCGACCTCGCCCAGCCGCTCGTCGGGTACGCCGACCACGGCGACGTCCTGCACACCCTCGAGCCGCATCAGCACCTGCTCGACCTCGGCGGGGTAGACGTTGAACCCGCCGCAGATGTACATGTCCTTGAGCCGGTCGGTGATCCGCAGGTTCCCGTGCTCGTCGAGGGTGCCCACATCACCGGTGTGCAGCCAACCGTCAGCGTCGATCGCCTCCGCGGTGGCCTCGGGGTCGTCGAGGTAGCCCAGCATCACGTAGTCACCGCGCAGCAGCAGCTCACCCTCGCCGGTGTTCGGGCCGGGCCCGGTGATCGAGCCTGTCGAGATCCGTGCCTCCATCCCCGGCACCGCCCGCCCGCACGTGGTGGCGACGACCTCGGCGCTGTCGCCCGCGCGGCACATCGTCGCCACCACGGCCTCGGTCATCCCGAAGGCGGTCACCACGGTGTCGATCCCGAGCCCCTCCGGCGCCGGCTGGCGCATGCGCTCGATGAGCACCACCGGCACTACGGCCGCACCCGTCACCGCGAGCCGTAGCGAGCCGAGGTCGCGCTCGGCACGGCCGGCCGCGGAGAGCAGGGACTGGAAGATGGTCGGCGCTCCGGGCAGGACCGTGATCCGCTCCTGTTCGATCAGCCGCAGGGTCGCCTCGGCGTCGAAGGTCGCCAACGGAAAGAGCGTCGCGCCGGTGAGCAGGCCGGTGACGATGCCGACCTTGTAGCCGAAGGAGTGGAAGAACGGGTTGATCACCAGGTAGCGGTCCTCCGATGTCACCCCGCCGAGCTCACCCCAGGCGCGTGCGGCGCCGACGGTCTGGCGGTGCGCACTCATCACGCCCTTGGGGCGACCGGTGGTGCCCGAGGTGAAGAGGATGTCGGCGACGTCGTCGGGGGAGGTGCTCGGTGTCGGAAGCGGTACGTCGGACGTCGGCAGGTCGGTGACATCCGCGCAGCGACCGGACCATCCGGCGTCGGCCAGCTCGGCGGCGTGGTCGCGCCCGAGGAAGCCGCGCGCGACCACGACGAGGCCGGCGTGGGTGCGCTCGACGATGTCGAGCGCCTCGTGGGCGGTGTAGCGGGTGTTGATCGGGACCAGCGTGCCGCCCGCCCAGCTCACGGCGAGGGCGGCGACCACCCAGTCGATGCTGTTGGGCGCCCAGACGCACACCCGGTCGCCGGGTCGGACACCGAGGGAGGCGTAGCCGGCGGCAACCGATGCCACCCGGTCGCGCAGGTCGGCGAAGGAGAGGCTGCGCCCGGGGTCGACGTACGCCGCCTTCGGGCCGAATGCCGCGGCGGCGGCCTCGAGCACGCCCGGGATCGTGTCTGTCCCCGCGAATCCGCTCACCCGACCTCCTCTGCCCAAGCAAGTGCTTGGTAGGCTACTGTAGCGGCATCCCACGCGGAGCGGAACGACCCCGGAGGAACCAGCGATGAGCGCGGAGACCAGCGCGGAGACGAGCGCCGAGACCAGCGCCGACGCTGCGGTCCGGCGCGAGATCCGCACCTGGCTCGCGTCCCACCTGACCGGAGACTTCGCCCACCTGCGGGGTGCGGGGGGCCCGGGCCGCGAGCACGAGCGGTTCGCCGAACGGCTGGCCTGGAACCGCCACCTCGCCGAGCACGGCTGGACCTGCGTGGGCTGGCCGGAGGAGTACGGCGGCCGCGGGCTCAGCATCGCCCAGCAGGTGATCTTCCACGAGGAGTACGCGCGCGCCGGGGCGCCCGCCCGCGTCAACCATCTCGGTGAGGAGCTCCTCGGCCCGACCCTGATCGCGTTCGGCACCGAGGAGCAGAAGCAGCGGTTCCTGCCCCGCATCCGCGACGTGAGCGAGCTGTGGTGCCAGGGCTACTCCGAGCCCGGCGCCGGCTCCGACCTCGCGGCCGTGACGACCCGCGCCCGTCTCGATGAGGGCGCAGGCGAGTGGGTCCTCGACGGTCAGAAGATCTGGACGTCGCTGGCGCACGAGGCGCAGTGGATCTTCGTCCTGTGCCGCACCGAGCCCGGCAGCACCCGGCACCAGGGCCTGTCGTTCCTACTGGTGCCGCTCGACCAGCCCGGCATCGAGGTGCGGCCGATCGAGCAGTTGACGGGCGGGTCGGAGTTCAACGAGGTGTTCTTCACCGGCGCCCGCACCAGCGCCGACCTGGTCGTCGGCTCGCCCGGCGACGGGTGGCGGGTGGCGATGGCGCTGCTCGGCTTCGAGCGGGGCGTCTCCACCCTCGGCCAGCAGGTCGGCTTCGCGCGCGAGTTCGACGACCTGCTCGATCTCGCGCGGCGCACCGGTGCGGCCGAGGATCCGATCCTCGCCGACCGGCTGGCAGCGGCGTACGTCGACCTCCAGGTGATGCGGGCCAACGCGGTCCGCGCGCTCGCCGAGGACCAGCCGCCCTCGATCGGGAAGCTGGTCTGGGCGACCTGGCACCAGCGGCTCGGCGAGCTGGCCATGGACCTCCTCGGTCGCGCCGGCCTCGCCACGGGCGGCGACCTCGACGTCGACCGCTGGCAGCGGCTGTTCCTGTTCTCGCGCGCCGACACGATCTACGGCGGAAGCAACGAGATCCAGCGCACCATCCTGGCCGAGCGCGTGCTCGGCCTGCCCCGCGAGCCGAGAGGCGCCCGATGACAGCAGCACCTACCGCCGTTCCGGAGTACGTGGCCGGTCACGGTCTGCTCACCGACAAGGTCGTCGTGGTGACGGCGGGCGCCGGCGCCGGCATCGGCGCCTCCGTCGTGCGGCGCGTCCTGGAGGAGGGCGCCCGGGGCGTCGTCGTGGGCGACACCCACGAGCGGCGGCTCGCCGAGGCGCAGGCCGAGCTGGCCGAGGAGTACGGCGCCGACCGGGTCGCCACCGTCGTCAGCGACGTGACCCGGCAGTCCGACGTGGAGGCGCTGCTCGACGCCGCCGAGCCGTTCGGCGGGGTCGAGGTGATGATCAACAACGCCGGCCTCGGCGGCACCGCGAGCGTGCTCGACCTGAGCGACGAGCAGTGGTCCCGGGTGATCGACATCAGCCTCACCGGCACGTTTCGCTGCCTGCGTGCCGCCGGGCAGCGGATGCGCGATGCAGGCCGGGGCGGCGTCATCGTCAACAACGCCTCGGTGATCGGCTGGCGGGCTCAGGAGGGCCAGGCCCACTACGCCGCCGCGAAGGCCGGAGTGATGGCCCTGACCCGATGCGCCGCGATGGACCTGGCGCCGTACCGCATCCGGGTCAACGCGGTGGCACCGTCGCTGGCGATGCACCCGTTCCTGGCCAAGGTCACCTCCGAGGACCTGCTCGAGGAGCTCACCGGCCGGGAGGCGTTCGGGCGGGCCGCCGAGCCGTGGGAGGTGGCGAACGTGATGGTGTTCCTGGCGAGTGCGTACTCGTCCTACATGACCGGGGAGGTCGTCAGTGTCAGCAGCCAGCACGCCTGAGGCCTCGACAGGCTCGACCACCGGAGCGGGCTCGACCAGCGGAGCGGGCTCGACCACCGGAGCGGGCTCGACCAGCGGCCGCCGGGAGGAGCTGCTGCGGATCGCCGCGCGCCTCTTCGCGGAGCGCGGCTACCGCAACACCACCGTGCGTGACATCGCCGACGCCGCGGGGATCCTGTCGGGCAGCCTCTACCACCACTTCGACTCCAAGGAGGCGATGGTCGACGAGGTGCTGTCGTCCTTCCAAGCCGAGCTCTTCGCCGGCTACGACGCCATCCTCGCCTCCGACGTACCCGCGCGCGAGAAGATCGAGGACGCGGTGCGGCTCTCGTTCGAGGCGATCGACCAGCACCACCACGAGGTCGCGATCTTCCAGAACGAGGCCGATCAGCTGGGCCGGATGGAGCGCTTCGGCTACCTCGCCGAGCGCAACGAGCAGTCCCGCGAGGTGTGGATGACGCTGTTGCGCGAGGGCGTTGCCGCGGGAGCCCTGCGCTCTGATCTGGACGTCGAGCTGGTCTACCGGTTCATCCGCGACACCGTCTGGGTCGCCGTGCGCTGGTATCGGCCCGGCGGCGAGCTGACGCACGACCAGGTCGCGTCGCAGTACCTCGCGATCCTGCTCGACGGGATAGCGGCATGAGCGGCGCTCGGATCAACGCCGGCGTCAGCGGCGGGCCGGCGTACATCGTGGACGCGGTCCGCACCCCCGTCGGCAGGCGTGGTGGCTCCCTGGCGTCGATGCACCCCGCCGACCTCGGTGGCGTCGTGCTGTCAGCACTGGTACGCCGCACCGGCATCGACCCGGTCGCCGTCGACGACGTGATCATGGGCTGCTGCGACACGATCGGCGGCCAGGCGGGCGATGTCGCGCGGACCGCCTGGCTGGTGGCCGGGCTGCCCGACGAGGTGCCGGGGGTGACGATCGACCGCCAGTGCGGCTCCTCGCAGCAGGCGGTGCACTTCGCGGCGCAGGGCGTCATGTCCGGCACCCAGGACCTCGTCGTGGCCGGGGGCCTGCAGAACATGAGTGCGATCCCGATCTCGGCGGCGATGCTCGTAGCTGACCGCTACGGCTTCACGACGCCGTTCGCCCAGTCGCCCGGCTGGCTGGCGCGGTACGGCGACGTCGAGGTCTCGCAGTTCCGCTCCGCGGAGATGATCGCTGAGAAATGGGACATCTCGCGCGAGCGGATGGAGGAGTTCGCGCTGCTCTCACACCAGCGGGCGCGCACCGCGATCGCCGAGGGGCGGTTCGCGGGCGAGATCGAGCCGGTCACCGTGGCCTCCGGCGAGGTCGTCGCGGTCGACGAGTGTCCCCGCGAGACGTCGCTGGAGACGATGACGGCATTGCAGCCCCTCGCGCCGGGCGGTCGGATCACCGCGGCCGTGGCCTCGCAGATCTCCGACGCCGCCTCGGCCGTGCTCGTCGCCTCCGAGGCCGCGGTGTCGCGGTTCGGCCTGACGCCGCGGGCGCGGGTGCACCATCTGTCGGTGCGCGCCGACGACCCGATCTGGATGCTGACCGGGCCGATCCGTGCCACGCAGCATGCGCTCGAGCGCTGCGGCATGTCGGTGGAGGACATCGACCTGTTCGAGTGCAACGAGGCGTTCGCCTCGGTGGTGCTGGCCTGGATGGACGAGCTGCACGTGCCGCACGAGAAGGTCAACGTCAACGGCGGCGGCATCGCGCTGGGTCACCCGATCGGCGCGACCGGCACCCGCCTGATGACGACCATGCTCACCGAGCTCGAGCGCACCGGCGGCCGGTTCGGCCTGCAGACGATGTGCGAAGGCGGCGGTCAGGCGAACGTGACGATCATCGAGCGGCTCTGAGCGCGCTCGCCGACGCGCTGCGGGTGACACTTCCAAACTGTCACGGTGACAGTTCGGCGACCGCGTGACAGGTCTGAAATGGCACCGACGCCGCACATTGTCACGGTGACACGTTGCGGCGTACGGCGAGCGATCAGCGGCGGCCGGAGCTGAAGGACGCCGCGCTGTGCGGCCGACCGCCCGAGCTCGATGCGGCCGACGACCCGGCGGAGCCGCCACGTCGGCGGGCGCTGCCCGAGCCGTTCGAGGTTGACTTCTGCTGGGTGCCGGACTGCCCGCCGGACTTGGCCGGGCCGCCCTGACGCGACCCGCCCTGCCGGGGGCCGCCCTGACGCGACCCGCCCTGTGCCGGAGCGCTGCCGTCGCCGGCCTGGCGCTTGCGCGCCCGGCTGCCCGGGCGGCTCTTGCGCGCGCCGGTGCCCTCGCCGGCGGGCCGGCGCTCGGGCTGTACGACGACGGGCTCGAAGGCCCCGGGCGTCGAGCGCTGACCCGGCGCGAGCTCGACCAGGATCGGGTGCGAGGCGCCGGGAAGGCGGGTCGTGGTCGGCTTGATGCCGGCCGCGCGGGTGAGGTCGCGTACGTCGCGGACCTGGTCGGTCGTCATCAGCGTGACGACGGTGCCCTCGTTGCCGGCGCGGGCGGTGCGGCCCGAGCGGTGCAGGTAGGCCTTGTGCTCGGTCGGCGGGTCGGCGTGGACGACCAGCGCGACGTCGTCGACGTGGATGCCGCGGGCGGCGATGTCGGTGGCCACGAGTGCCGTCGCCTCCCCGGAGTGGAAGGCGTCCATGTTGCGGGTGCGGGCGTTCTGCGACAGGTTGCCGTGCAGCTCCACGGCCGGTACGCCGCTCTTGTTGAGCTGGCGCGCCAGTGCCTTGGCGCCGTGCTTGGTGCGGGTGAAGACGACGGTGCGTCCCGGGGCGCTGGTGAGGTCGACCAGGATCGGGATGCGGTGCTCGCGCTCGATGTGGAGCACGTGGTGGGTCATCGCGGCGACCGGCGACTGCGCCGAGTCGGCCTCGTGGGTGACCGGGTTGGTGAGGAACTGCTTGACCAGCGCGTCGATGGCCTTGTCGAGCGTCGCGGAGAAGAGCAGCCGCTGGCTGTTCCTCGGCGTGGCGGCGAGCAGGCGGCGTACGCCGGGCAGGAACCCGAGGTCGGCCATGTGGTCAGCCTCGTCGAGCACGGTGATCTCGACCTCGGCCAGGGTGCAGTGACGCTGGCCGATCAGGTCCTCGAGGCGACCGGGGCAGGCGATGACGATGTCGACGCCGCGCTGGAGCGCGTTGACCTGGGGGCCCTGTCCGACGCCGCCGAAGACGGTGCGGGTGGTGAGGCCGGCGGCCTTGGCGAGCGGCGCGAGGGCGGCCTCGATCTGGGCCACGAGCTCACGTGTGGGGGCGAGGATGAGCGCGCGGGGCGCGCCCGGGCGGGCCTTGCGCGGCGCGGCGGCGAGGCGGGCGACGACCGGCAGCGCGAAGGCGTAGGTCTTGCCCGAGCCGGTGCGGCCGCGGCCGAGGACGTCGCGACCCGCGAGCGAGTCGGGGAGGGTGGCGGCCTGGATCGGGGTCGGCACCTCGATGCCGAGGCCGGTCAGGACGTGGGACAGCTGCTCGGGCAGGCCGAGCTGGGCGAACGTGGAAATGAGGATGCTCCTGTGCTGGGTGTCTCGCCGACAGCCGGGGAACCGAGGGTCTCGGGCGGCTAACGCACGGAGCAGAGGTGAGGCTACGACGTGCGGACAACTCGCGGCGAGAGCCGGACGAGCCGATGCGTTCACCTTAGCCGACGTCGGGCTGGCTCGCTGCATCCACGAGGTACGCCGCGCCGTGCCGCAGCCGCTCAGCCGCCTCGCGCACCACTCGGTCGAGGAGCTCCTCGCAGGTGGGGAGGTCGTCGAGCAGTCCGACCACCTGGCCTGCGGCCAGCACCCCGGCCGACGTGTCGCCCTCGACGAGTCCGGCGCGCAGCATGGTCGGGGTGTTGGCCGCCAGTGCCAGCTGCGCCAGCGAGCGACCTTGGGCGTGCTTCATCGCCCGTCCGTCGGCGGCCAGTCGGCGCCAGGTGAGTCCGGCCGATCGCTTGAACTCCAGCGTGCGCCGCAGCGTCGGCACCGCACGGCGGGCCAGCGAGGCCTGCTCGAGCTCCTGCACGAGCGAGGTCCGCAGCATCCGGTGGGGCATGCCGTCGACCTTGTCCGTGACGACGGTGCCGTCCAGGCCGTGGGAGAGGTAGAGCTCCTTGACCGCCTGGGGCACGCGGGAGTCGGCGGTGAGCAGGAAGCGGGTGCCCATCCCGACGCCCGCGGCGCCGTAGGACAGCGCGGCGGCGAGGCCGCGTCCGTCGAAGAAGCCACCGGCGGCGATCACCGGGATCGCGCTGCCTGCGTCGTGGAGCGCGTCGAGCACCGCGGGCAGCAGCAGCGTGGTCGGGACCGCGCCGGTGTGGCCGCCCCCCTCACCGCCCTGGATCATCACCGCGTCGGCACCCCACGACGCCACCTTGACGGCGTGCTTGGGCGCCCCGATCGAGGGGATCACGACGATGCCGTGCTCCTTCAGCAGTGCGATCAGCTCCGGCTTGGGCGCGAGCGCGAAGGAGACGACCCTCACCCCGTGCTCGATCAGCAGCCGGCAGCGGTCCTGGGCATCGCCCGCATCCGCGCGCAGGTTGACCCCGAACGGCTGGTCGGTGCGGTCCTTCACCTCGGCGATGGCCCTGTCGAGCTCGGCGAGCGACATGGTCGCCGACGCGAGGATGCCGAGGCCGCCGGCGTTCGCCGTACCGCTGACCAGGCTCGGGCCCGCGACCCAGCCCATGCCCGTCTGGACGACCGGGTGCCGCACGTCGACCAGCTCGGTGAGGGCGGTGCGCAGGAGCTGCGGGGTCACGCCGGGACCTCCTTCTCGCGCAGCCGGTGTGGGTCGAGGACCTCGCGGATCAGCATCAGCTCGGTGGGCGAGGGCGCGCGCGTGGTGGCCACCGCGTCCGGTACGTCGAGAGCGAAGCCGGTCGCCGTCACGACGTCCTCGACCGTGACGCCCGGGTGGACCGAGACCAGCCGGAGCGTGCTGCCGGGACCGCCGAAGTCGAGCACCGCCAGATCGGTGACGACCCGATGCAGGTCGTGGAAGCGGGTCGCGGCCGGTCCGGCCTGCTCCGCCCGCGCCCGGCCCACCCCGGAGACGACGTCGACCTGCTCGACGAAGACGCGCGGCGAGTGCTGGGGGACCCAGTACGACGTGCGGTTGCTCACCGTGTTCCCGGGCGCTCCGCGCGAGCCGAGCAGCTGCCGGCTGGGACGGTCGAAGGGGCCGATCGCGGAGATGTTCTGGTTGCCGTGCCGGTCGAGCTGGGTGGCGCCCATCATCACGTGCCGTCGACCCCAGGCGACCACGTCGAAGACGCGGCGGAACGGGATCCAGCCCTCGACCGGGCCCGCGCTCGAGCCCAGCGGCGGGGGAGAGGCGAGGAAGACGGACTCGCCGTCGGAGATGACGAGGTCGGGGTTGGAGGTGAGCCGGCACAGCCGCGCCCCGAGGGTGGGCAGCAGGCCCATCGGGGAGGCGAAGACCTCGCCGTCGTCGGCCCAGCAGTCCGCGATGGCGGCCGCGGCGATCTCGGCGCGGCTGACGTCACTCATCGGCCAACTCCCTCACGGCCGCCTGGTAGGCCGCCTCGTCGCCGGCGAGGAACCGCTTCTCGAACGCCGCCCAGCTCGCCTCGTCCTTCGCGGCTTGGGCATAGGCCCGCTGGAACCGCTCGTCCCGCTCGTAGTCGGGCGCGCACGAGGTGAAGTGCGCCCCGCCGGGTGCCTCCACCACGCCCTCGACCATCATCCGGCTGACCAGGAGCCGCTGGACAGGGGTGTCGATGGTCAGGCCGGCGGTGTCCACGATCTGCTCGACGCTGACGTAGGTGCGGGCGGCGGCCATGGCGAAGAGGTCGTCGAAGTACGGGTCGGGCCCCAGGTAGGTCGCGTTGCCGTGCGCGTCGGCCCGGTTGAGGTGCAGCAGCGCCACGTCCAGCTCCAGCGCCGGCATCGCCACCAGCTCCTCCGGCGTACCGTCCGGGCCGGGGTAGGGGCTCGTGACGGTGCGCAGCCACGGATTGTTCAGCAGTACGTCGGAGCCGAGGCCTGCCCGTGTCGGAAGGAACGGCAGCCGCTGGGCGGCGGCGCGCAGGCCCGTCTGGAACATGCCCTCGTCCAGCTCGACGACCTCCGGGATCGTGCCGTTCTGTCGCGCGCGACAGAAGTTCGGCTCGAGCGGGATCGAGTCCAAGGAGACGAACGCATACACCAGCCGCCGGATCTTCCCGGCACGCGCCAGTAGGCCGACGTCGGGCCCGCCCCAGCTCACGATCGTGAGGTCGGTCAGGTCCGAGCGCAGGATCGCGCGGACGAACGCCATCGGCTTGCGCCGCGACCCCCACCCGCCGATGCCGATGGTCATGCCGCTCTCGAGCCGGCCGATGACGTCGTCGATCGACATGCGCTTGTCGCGCGGTCGCAGGCTCATGGCTGGGTGTCCTGGGTGTCCTGGGTGTCGGGGTCCGACGAGGCCTTCGACGTACCGGCGAAGCCGTCACGCAGCTCGTCGGAGACGCCGCTGAGGTTGAGCTCGAAGGTGAACCCCTGCTCGAACCGGTAGCTCTTGTTGACCTCGATCGGGTCGATGGCGTTCAGGGCCGCCTTGGCGGCCCGGATCACCCTGGTGTCCTTCGCGGCGATGTCGGCGGCGAGATCCAGGGCGAGCTGGTCGAGCTCGTCGCGCGGGAGTGTCGCGTAGACCGAGCCGTGCGTCACCAGCTCGGTGGCCGCGATGGTGCGCGCGGTGAAGTACAGGGTGCGCATCAGGTGCTGGGGGACGAGGCGCGCCAGGTGGGTGGCCGCACCCAGGGCGCCCTGCTTCACCTCGGGTACGCCGAAGTACGCGTCGTCGCTGGCCACCACCACGTCGGCGTTGCCGACCAGGCCGACGCCGCCGCCCAGGCAGAACCCGTGCACCGCGGCGATGACCGGCACGCTGCACTCATAGACGGCCTTGAATGCCGCGTAGCAGCCTCTGTTGGCGCCCAGGAGCGCTTCGAAGCCGGCGGTGGACTGCATCTCCTTGATGTCGACGCCGGCGTTGAAGCCGCGGCCCTCCGCGCGCAGCACCACGACCCTGGTGCGGGCATCGTCGCTGGCGAAGTCGAGCGTGGCGGCGAGGTCGAACCAGCCCTGGACGGTGAGGGCGTTCACCGGCGGGTGATCCATGGTGACCACGCGGATGCCCTCGCCGCGCAGCTCGGACGTGATCGGCATGGACAAAACCTAGCGCTTGCTTGGTAACCTAGCAATTGCTTGGTTGGTCGATCTGGAGGAGGGACGATGGGGTTGTCGCTGGACCTTTCCGGCCGCGTCGTCCTCGTCACCGGTGGGACCCGCGGTGTCGGGCTCGGCATCGCCACCGCCTTCCAGGACGCCGGCGCCACCGTCGTGACCTGCTCGCGCTCCGCCCCGGAGGTCGAGCGTTCTCCGGAGGTCGAGCGTTCTCCGGAGGTCGAGCGTTCCCCGGAGGTCGAGCGTGCTCCGGAGGTCGAGCGTGCCCCGAGGGTCGAGCGTTCCCCGGGGGTCGGGCCTGTCGAGACCCGCCGCTGCGACGTACGCGACCCCGACGCCGTCGCGGCGCTGGTCGATGGCATCGTGGCCGACCACGGGCGCCTCGATGTGCTGGTCAACAACGCCGGTGGGGCGCCGTACTCGCTGGCCGCTGACGCCTCGCCGCGGTTCCACGCCAAGATCGTCGAGCTGAACCTGCTCGCGCCGCTCCTGGTCAGCCAGGCCGCACAGCGGGTCATGGCGAGCGGGGCCATCATCAACGTCTCGAGCGTCAGCGCGCTGCGGCCCTCGCCCGGGACGGCGGCGTACGGCGCGGCCAAGGCCGGCCTCGACTCGCTGACGCGCACGCTCGCGGTCGAGTGGGCGCCGCGCATCCGGGTGAACGCGATCGACGTGGGGATGGTGCGCACCGAGGCGCTCGAGGCCGACGCCGAGGGCCACTACGGCGGAGCTGCGGGTCTGGCCGCGATCGAGCGGACCGTGCCGATGGGACGGCTCGCCACGGCGCGCGACGTCGGTGCGCTCGCCGTCTTCCTCGCCTCCGACCTCGCCGGCTACCTGACCGGCTCGACCATCGAGCTTCACGGCGGGGGCGAGACCCCTGCCTTCCTGACCGCCCTGCAGGCCCTCGACAGGAGCACCCCGTGACCCGAATCCTCACCGGCCGTGTCGCCATCGTCACCGGCGCGGGCCGCGGCATCGGCCGCGCCCACGCACTCGAGCTCGCCCGCCAGGGGGCTGCGGTGATCGTCAACGATTACGGCGTCTCGCTGGCCGGGGAGGGTACGGGCGACAGTCCCGCCCATGACGTCGTCGCCGAGATCCGGGCCGGTGGCGGTCGGGCGGAGGCCAACGCTGCGGACGTCGCCGACTTCGCTCAGGCCGAGGCGATGGTGCGGCAGGCGGTCGATGTCTTCGGGCGCCTGGACATCCTGGTGAACAACGCCGGCTTCGTCCGTGACCGGATGCTTGTCAACACCTCGGAGGAGGAGTGGGACGCGGTCATCCGAGTGCACCTGAAGGGGCATTTCGCCCCGCTGCGCCATGCGGCGGCGTACTGGCGCGAGGAGTCCAAGGCCGGTCGGCAGCCGTCCGCGCGGGTGATCAACACCTCGAGCGGCGCCGGCCTGCAGGGGTCGGTCGGGCAGGCGACGTACTCCGCCGCCAAGGCGGGCATCGCAGGCCTGACCCTGGTCGCGGCCGCCGAGCTCGGCCGGTACGGCGTCACCGTGAACGCGATCGCACCCGTCGCTCGCACCCGGATGACCGAGGGCGCGTTCGACACCTCGCAGATGGCGCTGCCGGAGGACAACGCCCCCGTCGTGGCGTGGCTCGCCTCGGAGGAGGCCGGTGATGTGACGGGCCGGGTGATCGAGATCGACGGCAGCCGGATCACGGTCGAGACCGGCTGGGCGCATGGTCCGACCCGGGACGCGGGGCGCCGCTGGGACGCCGCCGAGGTCGGTCCGGCGCTGCGCGACCTGCTCGCCGAGGCACCCACCCCCGAACCCGTCTACGGCAGTTGAGTTGCCCGTCCGGTGAGGTTGAGTTGCCGGTCCGGCGACGTCCAGTTGGCAGTCCGGTGAGGTTGAGTTGCCGGTCCGGTGAGGTTGAGTTGCCCCTCTGACGCGGCCGCTGCCCTCCCATGTTGCCGGAGTGGCAACTCGACTGCATCGGAGCGCCAACTCAACCCTGCCGGGGTGACAACTCGACCCTGCCGGGGTGACAACTCGACCCCGCCGGAGTGACAACTCGACCCTGCCGGAGGGGCGATTCGACGGGGATCAGCGCAGGCGCAGCTTCCTCATCCAGCGAAGCGACAGCTGCATCTGCTTGGTGTAGTCCTCATAGGACTGTCCGGGGCGCGGCTGCATGACCTGCTTCTTCAGGACGGCGATGTTCTTGACGTCGGTGTACTTCAGCAGGCCCTGGTCGCCGTGGCGGGCGCCGACGCCGGAGGTCTTCAGGCCGCCCGAGGGCGTCCCCTTGGAGGCGTACGCCGTGGCCAGGCCGTCGTTGATGTTGACGTTGCCCGACTCGATCCGGGCCGCCACCTCGGCGGCCCGCGCCAGGTCGGTGCCCCAGACCGAGGCGTTGAGCCCGTAGTCGGTGTCGTTGGCCAGGCCGATCGCCTCCTCCACAGTGCGGTAGGAGTGCAGCGCGACGACCGGGCCGAAGGTCTCGGTTACGCCGTGGGTCATCTCCTTGGTGACCCCCTCGAGGACCGTCGGCTCGAAGAACGTGGGGCCGATGTCGGGGCGGGCGCGGCCACCGCAGAGCACGGTGGCCCCCTTGGCGACCGCGTCCTCGACGTGCGACTGCACCCGGGCGAGGTGGTCGGGGGAGATGAGGCCGCCGATCTCGGGCCCGAAGTCGTAGGCGGCTCCCAGGCGCAGTGCCTGGGCCGCAGCGACGAACCGGGCGCGGAAGTCGCCGTACATGCGCTCGGGCACGTAGATGCGCTCGATGTGCATGCAGACCTGGCCGGTGTTGGCGAAGACGCCGAAGACCGCCCCGGTGACCGCCTCGTCGAGGTCGGCGTCGTCGAGGACGATCATCGGGTTCTTGCCGCCCAGCTCCAGGCAGCAGTCGATGAGGTTGCGGCCCGCGCGCTCGCCGATGAACCGGCCGGTTCCGGTCGAGCCGGTGAACATCACGTAGTCGACGTTGTCGATCAGTGCCGGCCCCACCTCGGGCCCCTCGCCACACACGACCTGGAACAGCCCCTTCGGCAGGCCGGCCTCCTCGAGCAGGCCGACGCCGTACAGCGGCGAGAGTGCCGTCTTGTTGTCCGGCTTGAGGAGGACGGCGTTGCCCGCCATCAGGGCCGGTACGGCGTCGGAGAGGCCGGTCGCGAACGGGAAGTTCCACGGCGCGATGACGCCGACCACCCCGCGCGGGAGGTGCACCTCGGTGGAGTGGGAGAGCACGGGCACCGGACCGGCATGGCGCCGCGGCGCGAGCAGCTTGGGGGCGCGCTTGAGGTAGTGCGAGATGACCATCACCGGGTCGCACGCCTCCTCGAAGGCCATCCGGCGGGCCTTGCCGCTCTCGGCCTGGATGAGGTCGGCGATCGTGTGCTGGTGCTCGAGGATGAGCTCGTGCGCCCGCGCGAAGACCGCCAGCCGCTCCTTGAGTGGGGTCGCGGCCCAGCTGCGCTGTGCCTCGCGGGCGTGAGCGGCGGCGGCCTCGACGTCGGTCGGCGTCGACTGCGGCAGCTCGACGAGCACCTCGCCGGTGTAGACCTCGGTCAGCTTCCAGGCGCCGCCCGAGGTGGAGGGCACCCGCGAGACGAGCCGGGCGAGCAGCGGCTCGTTGATCGTGGCCGGGAGCGTGGGGGAGAGGGGCATGCGGTTCTCCGATCGGGCGCAGGCTCAGGAGCCGAGGATGAGGTCGGCGGCCTTGTCGCCGATCATGACCGAGGGTGCGTTCGTGTTGCCACCGGTGATCGAGGGCATGATCGAGGCGTCGGCGACGCGCAGCCCCTCGATCCCGCGCACGCGCAGCTCCGGGTCGACCACTGCCCTCTCGTCCACGCCCATGCGGCAGGACCCGACGCCGTGGTAGATCGAGGTCGCGCGGTTGGTGATCTCCTGCTTCATCGCCTCGAGGTCGATGTCGGCGCCGGGGTGGATCTCGGAGCGCACGTGGAGCTTGAGCATGGGGTTGGCCATGATGTCGCGGATCATCGCGATGCCCTCGAGCAGCACCTGGTGGTCGTGCGGCTCGGCGAGGTAGTTGAAGTCGATGAGCGGCTCGGCCAGCGGGTCGGCGCTGCGCAGTCGGAGCGTGCCGCGGCTGCGCGGATAGATCAGCGAGGACATGATGGTCAGGGCCGCACGCTTGTCCACCTCGTGCCGGATCGGGGCGTCCTGGTTGGGCGAAGGGTAGGCCCACGGCAGCACGTGCAGTTGCAGGTCCGGTACGTCGGTGGCCTGCGACGTACGCACGAATCCGACCGTCTCGAAGACCGTGTTCTCCAGGAACGAGCCGCCGCGGACCATCTCCTTCACGAACGCCTTCATGAAGTACGGCGCCACCCCGCGGTGCACCGCGGAGGGCATCTCGAACGTCATCGGCACGAACATGTGGTCGTGCAGGTTGTCGCCCACCGGTAGCTCGGCGACGGTGTCGATGCCGTGGCTGCGCAGATGGTCGGCGTGGCCGACGCCGGAGAGCATCAGCAGCTGCGGTGAGCCGAAGACGCCGGCCGAGAGCACCACCTCGGCGCTGGCGCGCACGACGTGACGGCTGCCGCGTGCGTCGACCAGCTCGACGCCGGTGGCACGGCCGTTCTCGATGAGGACGCGGGTGGCCTGCAGCCGGGTGAGGATCGTCAGCGACGGCAGCTCGCGCTCGTGCAGGTAGCCGCGGGAGGCCGAATAGCGCAGACCGTCGGCCGCGCTCTGCTGGAAGGTGCTGAACCCCTCCTGCTCGGCGGCGTTGTAGTCGGCCAGCACCTTGACGTCGAGAGTCTGTGCCGCCGCCTCCTTGAACAGCAGCGAGGCCTCGGTCGGCTGGGTGTGGCGGGTGACCTTGATCGGGCCGCCGGCGCCGCGGTAGTCCGAAGCGCCGTCCTCGAAGTCCTCGATCCTCTTGTACTGCTCGTTGACGCTGTCCGCATCCCAGCCCACGTTGCCCTCGGCGGCCCAGGAGTCGTAGTTGGCGCGGTTGCCGCGCACCCACAGCAGACCGTTGATCGAGCTCGACCCGCCGACGACCTTGCCGCGCGGCTGGGGCAGCTCGCGGTTGCGGGCGTGCTCCTGGGGCACGGTGTGGAATCCCCAGTCGACGAGCCGCTTGAGCTTCGGCTCGGCGTGCATCGGGCCGATCATCCCCGGCTTGGTGACCAGGAGGTTGCGGGCGTCGTTCTTGCCCGCCTCGATGAGGACGACGCTGTGGCCCGCGGCGGCGAGCTTGCCGGCGACGGCGCATCCGGCGCTGCCCGCGCCGACCACGACGTACTCGGCCTCGGTCACGACCTGCTGCTTGGACATCTCTTCCTCAGATCCGCTCGATGATGGTGCCCGAGGCCTGTGCGCCGCCCGCGCACATGGAGATCAGGGCGGTGGTGGCGTCGCGCCGCTCCAGCTCGTGCAGCGCGGTGGTGAGCAGGCGAGCCCCGGTGGCCCCCACGGGATGACCGAGCGCGATGGCACCGCCGTTCACGTTGATCTTCTCCTCCGGTACGTCGTGCACCTGGGCCCAGCTCATGACCACACCGGCGAAGGCCTCGTTGACCTCGCAGAGGTCGAGGTCGGCGATGCTCATGCCGGTGTCGGCGAGCAGCTTCTCGGTCGCCTGCACCGGCCCGTCGAGGTGGTAGTAGGGATCGGCTCCGACCAGGCAGGAGGCGACGATCCGCGCCCGCGGGCGCAGCCCGAGCGAGGCTGCGAGGTCGGCGTCCATCAGCAGCAGCGCGGCCGCGCCGTCGGAGATCTGCGAGGAGGTACCGGCCGTGTGGGTGCCGCCGGGCAGCACGGGCTGCAGCGCCGCGAGCCGCTCCAGCGACGTGTCGCGAACGCCCTCGTCGCGTGCGACGGCGCTCAGCTCGCCGGTCGGCTTGCCGTCCGCATCGAGGACCGGCGCCTCCACGGCGAAGATCTCTCGCTGGAAGCGGCCGTCCTCCTGCGCGGCGCGGGCCTTCTCCTGGGACCAGAGCCCGAACCGGTCCACCTGGTCGCGGCTGAAGCCGCGGTCGGCCACGATCCGGTCCGCGCCCTCGAACTGGTTGGGCAGGTCGATGGACCAGTCCTGCGGCCGCGGGTCGCCGGCGCCGGGCGGCACGTTGGCCCCCAGCGGGATCCGTGACATGGACTCGACGCCGCACGCGATGCCGACCTTGATCGCATCGCCGGCGATCATCGCGTTGATCAGATGCGTGGCCTGCTGGGCCGAGGAGCACTGCGCGTCGATGACCGTGGACGCGACGTGGTTCGGCAGCCCGGCGTGCATCCATGCCCGGCGCACCATGTTGTTGGACTGCTCGCCCGCCTGGGTGACACAGCCGCCGACCACCTGCTCGACGACCGTGGGGTCGATGCCCGAGCGCTTGAGCACCTCGACCTGGGCCGCGCCGAGCAGTATGGCCGGGTGGACGCCGGCGAGTGCGCCGCGCCGCCTGCCGATCGGGGTGCGGACGGCTTCGACGATGACTGGGTTGCCCATGGGACCTCGCTTCGGGGCCGTGTCGCGACAGACGGGTGGTCGTTGGTCGGCCGTCGTCGTACCGCAAAACTAGAACGTGTTCTCGCCAAGCGCAAGGCTTGTCGCCGCTCGTCCGGCATGTCACGATGACTAGAACGTGTTTCAGAAATGTGCGAAGGAGCACCTCGTGACAGCACTCCCTGCGGGCTTCGACCCCACCGACCCCGACCTCGGTGAGCAGCGCGTCCCCCTCCAGGAGTTCATGGAGCTGCGCAAGACGGCCCCCGTGTGGTGGGTGGAGCAGAGGCCCGAGGCGCGGGCCGGCTTCCTCGACACCGGCTTCTGGGCGATCAGCAAGCACGAGGACATCGCGGCGATCTCCAAGAACAGCAAGGACTTCTCCACCAACGAGAACGGCGTCATCATCCGCTTCGCGGCCGACATGACCCGCGAGCAGGTCGAGATGCAGCGGCTGATGCTCATCCACCACGACCCGCCGGACCACACCAAGCTGCGCCAGATCATCAGCCGCGGCTTCACCCCGCGCGCGATCGGGGCCCTGCACGACACCCTCGTGGAGCGGGCCGACACGATCATCGACGAGGCGCTCGCCAAGAGCGAGGGCGACTTCGTGTACGACGTCGCCGCGGAGCTGCCGCTGCAGGCCATCGCCGAGCTCCTCGGCGTACCGCAGGAGGACCGGCGCAAGCTGTTCGACTGGTCCAACCAGATGCTCGCCTACGACGACCCGGAGTACGACGCGAACCCCGAGGCGGCCGCGGCCGAGATCCTCGGCTACGCCATGGGCCTGGCGGCCGAGCGCAAGCTCGACCCCAAGGACGACATCATCTCCAAGCTGGTCAGCGCCGACGTGGACGGCCACGGGTCGCTCAGCGATGACGAGTTCGGCTTCTTCGTGATCCTGCTCGCGGTCGCCGGCAACGAGACCACCCGCAACGCCATCACGCACGGCATGAAGGCCTTCTTCGACAACCCCGACCAGTGGGAGCTGTGGAAGCGCGAGCGGCCCGCGACCATGGTCGATGAGGTCATCCGCTGGGCGACGCCGGTGACGGTCTTCCAGCGCACCGCCCTCAACGACGTCGAGGTCGGCGGCGTGACGGTCCGGAAGGGCCAGCGCGTCGGGCTGTTCTACGCCAGCGGCAACCACGACGAGGACGTCTTCGAGCACCCGGACAGGTTCGACATCACCCGCGACCCGAACCCCCACCTGGCCTTCGGCGGTCATGGTGCGCACTACTGCATCGGCGCCAACCTGGCCCGGCTCGAGGTGCAGATCATCTTCGACAAGATCGCTGACCGGATGCCCGACATCCAGCCGACCGGCAAGCCGCGCCGGCTGCGGCATGCGTGGATCAACGGGATCAAGGAGCTCCCGGTCCGCTACGCCTAGCGGTGAGTTGCCACCTTGTGGCGGTCGAGTTGCCACCTTGTGGCGGTCGAGTCGTCAGGTCAGCAGGGTGCCGACCCTCGCCCTGACCTCGTCGATGGCGTCCCAGTCGTTGACATGCATGCCGGCGACCACCCGCTCGCCACCACGCTCGCGGCGCAGCCACCACACCCGGAAGCGGAGCGCGTCGACGTCGCCCTCGATCTCGACCCGGTCGAACCCGTCCGGGCCGGGAGAGCCGACGTACTCCATGCCCAGGTCGTACTGGTCGGTGAAGAAGTAGGGCAGTGCCTCGACCTCCTGCGAGCCCCCGGCCAGGTTGACGGCGGCCACCGAGCCATGCTGGATCGCGGTGTCCCAGTGCTCCACCCGCACCGGTCGGCCGAGCACGGGGTGGTCGACCTCGGCGACGTCGCCGGCGGCGTAGACGTCCGGGGCGGAGGTCCGCAGACGCGCGTCGGTGCGGATGCCGTTGCCGAGCGTCAGTCCGGCCTTCTCGGCCAGCTCCGTGGCCGGTACGGCGCCGATGCCGACCAGCAGATGGTCCACCTCGACCGGATCACCCTGGGCGATGCCGAGGCGGGCGCCGTCGGCTGCCCGTTCGATCGACTCGACCTTCACCCCGGTGCGCAGGTCGACGCCGTGGCGACGATGCAGGTCGGCGAAGATCGTGGCGACCTCCTCGCCGAGGACGTTGAGCAGCGGCTGGGCCAGCGTCTCGAGGACGACGACCTCGGCGCCGGCCTGGCGGGCCGCGGCCGCGACCTCGAGGCCGATCCAGCCGCCTCCGACGATGCCGAGTCGACGGCCGGGCCGCAGCTGCTCGCGCAGGGCGGTGGCATCCTCGCTGGTGCGCAGGTAGGTGAGCGGTACACCGCTGTCGTCGGCCATCGCGAGGTGGCGTGCGCGGGACCCGGTGGCGAGCAGCAGGCTGCGGTAGGACAGCGCAGCACCGTCGACGGTGACGGTGTGGGCCTCGGGGTCGATCGCCTCGACGCGGGTGCCGATGCGGACCTCCACGTCGTGCTCGGCATACCAGTCGGCGGCGTGGACGAGGCCGCTGTCGAGCTCGTCGTTCCCGAGCAGATATCCCTTGGACAGCAGCGGCCGCTCGTAGGGCAGGTGCGGCTCCTCGGCGATGAGCGTGACGGGGCCGTCGTACCCGTGCTCCCGCAGCTCGCTCGCGGCCGTGCCGGCGGCGAGGCCGCCGCCGACGATGACGATGGGGGCTTCGGTGTGCGTCATCGGATCGACCTCCGGTCGCGGGTGAGGGAGAGGAACTCCGCGCGCGCCGAGGCGTCGTCGCGCAGGTGGCCGCGCAGGGTCGAGGTCACGGTGCGGGCGCCCTCGGCGCGGGCGCCGCGCAGGCTCATGCAGGTGTGCTCGGCCTCGATGACGACGCCGACGCCGCGCGGTGCGAGCAGGTCGTGGAAGTGGTCGGCGATCTGCGTGGTCAAGCGCTCCTGGGTCTGGGCGCGACGGGCGAAGAACTCGACGGTGCGGGCGAACTTCGACAGTCCCAGGATCCGCTCGCCCGGCAGGTACCCGACGTGCGCGACGCCGGTGAAAGGCAGCAGATGGTGCTCGCACAGGGACCGGACCGGGATGTCGGAGACGAGCACCATCTCGTCGTAGCCGGCGGCGTTGTCGAACGTGGTGAGGTCGAAGTCCGGCACGGTGAGCATCTCGGCGTAGGCGTGCACCAGCCGGCGCGGCGTCTCGAACATGTCGGGGCCGTCGATGGGCAACCCCAGCGCGGCCAGCATGTCCGCAGCGGCCCGCTCGGCGGCCACCAGGTCGACCGCGGCCGGCGTGTGCGTGACCCGCAGCCGCGATCTCGCGTGGTCGGGCGCCGGGTCGATCGTGGCGTGGGACATGCTGGCCTCCCTGGTCCGAATCTCTAAGTGGCAGTAACGTTACCGTTAGAAACGTCGACGTCAAGGAGCAGTCCATGGTCGAGCGGGCCTATGCCGCCCTCGGCGCGCTCGCCGATCCGGTGCGCCGCCGGCTCTACGAGTACGTCGCCGCGCAGCGCGACGCCGTGGGACGGGAGCAGGCCGCCGAGGGTGCCGGCGTACCGCTGCACTCGGCGCGCTTCCACCTCGACCGCCTCGTCGAGGCGGGGCTCTTGGAGGTCGAGCGCCGGCGGCTCTCCGGCCGCACCGGCCCCGGTGCCGGTCGCCCGGCGAAGCTCTACCGCCGCTCGGCCGCGGACATCGAGGTCTCCGTGCCCCCGCGACGCTACGACCTGGTCGGCGCGGTGCTCGCCGCCGCCGTCGAGCGCTCCCTGACCGGGACCGAACTGCCCACTGCCCTGACCGAGGAGGCGCGCGCCGCCGGACGCGAGGACGGCCGGGTCTGTACCGCGAGCGGCTCGGACCTCGAGCGGTGCACCTCGGTCCTCGCCGACCGCGGCTTCGAGCCCACGCCCGACGACGGCGGCGCCCATCTGCGCAACTGTCCGTTCGACGCCCTCGCGCGCACCCACACCGCGCTCGTGTGCGGGCTCAACCACGACTACGTCGTCGGCGTCCTCGAGGGGCTGTCCTGCGTCTCGCTCGCGGCCCGCCTGGAGCCGGCCGACGACCGCTGCTGCGTGCGCCTCGACGGTTAGTTCGACGGCTTCTGGGAGCCCACCACCCACATCGCGAAGAACTGCGAGCCGCCGCCGTACGCGTGCCCGAGCGCTCGCCGGGCGCCGTTGACCTGGTGCTCGCCGGCCTCGCCCATCACCTGCAGGGCGGCCTCGGCGAAGCGGATCATGCCGCTGGCGCCGATCGGGTTGGAGGACAGGACGCCGCCGCTCATGTTCACCGGCAGGTCGCCGTCGAGCGCGGTGACGCCCGCCTCGGTGAGCTTCCAGCCCTCGCCCTCGGCGGCGAAGCCGAGGTTCTCCAGCCACATCGGCTCGAACCACGAGAACGGCACATAGATCTCGGCGCAGTCGATCTCGGTGCGCGGGTCGGTGATCCCGGTCGACCTCCACAGGTACGCCGCGGCGTCGCGGCCGGCCCACGGGTTGGCCTGGTCGCGCTCGGCGTAGGCCAGGGGCTCCGAGCGCATCACCTGGCCGTGGATCCAGGCGGGGTTCGCGACCCCGGAGGCGGCGACGGCGCTCTCGGAGGCGATCACCATGGCGCAGGCGCCGTCGGAGGAGGGGCAGGTCTCGTCGTACCGGACCGGATCCCACAGCACCTGGGAGGCGAGCACCGACTCGACGGTGGTGTCGGGGTTGCGCAGGTGCGCGTAGGGGTTCTTGAGGGCGTTGCTGCGGTCCTTGGCGGCCACCATGGCGCCGACCTCGGTGGGTGCGCCGGAGCGGCGGATGTAGGAGCGGACGTGCGGGGCGAAGAAGCCGCCCGCGCCGGCGTGCACCGGCATGGTGAAGGGCACCGGGATGGACAGCGCCCACATCGCGTTGGACTCCGACTGCTTCTCGAAGGCGACGGTCAGGACGCGCTGGTGGACGCCCGCCTGGACCAGGGACGCGGCCACGATCGCCGTCGACCCGCCGACGGAGCCGGCGGTGTGGACGCGCAGCATCGGCTTGCCCGCGGCGCCGATCGCGTCGGCGAGGAACAGTTCGGGCATCATCACGCCCTCGAACAGGTCGGGTGCCTTGCCGACCACGACGGCGTCGATGTCGTCGAATGTGACGCCGGCGTCCTCGAGGGCGCGGTCGATCGCCTCGCGCAGGAGCCCGGGCATGGAGACGTCGTCCCGCTTCGCGCGGTAGTGGGTCTGGCCGACGCCGACGACGGCGGCGAGGGTCTTGCTCATGCCTGGGCCTCCATCACGCACACGAGGTTCTGCTGCAGGGCGACGCCGCTGGTCGCGTGGGCCAGGGCCTTGTCCGCCTCGCCGGACCAGATCCGGCGAGCCGCCTCACCGATCCGGATCAGGCCGGCGCTGAACATCGGGTTGGACGCCAAGGCCCCGCCCGACGGGTTGATCGAGACGTCCTCGTCCAGCCCGAGCTCGCTGCGCAGGATCAGCTCCTGGTGGCTGAACGGCGCGTGCAGCTCGGCCACGTCGACGCCGTGCGCGCCGCCGGCGGCGGCGGCCGCTGCCGCCGCGCTCGGGGAGCGCACCAGGTCGCGCAGGCCCAGGCTCGGACTGTCGACGCTGTGCGCGATGCCGGTGATCACCGCCGGCCGCTCGCTCGAGGCGGGCAGGTGGTCGGTGGCGGCGATGACGATCGCAGCGGCGCCATCGGTCACCGGCGCACAGTCCCAGGTGCGCAGCGGATCGGCGAACAGCGGTCGGGCGAGCACGTCGTCGATGGAGGTCTCGCCCTTGCGTACGGCGTACTCGTTGCTGGTCGCGCTGGTCCGCGACCGCGCCACCACCTCGGCCATCGCCTTCTCGTCCCAGGCGCCCTGCTCGAGCCCGAGACGTGCCTGGAGGCCGGCCAGCGACACCGTGTCCGGCCACAGCGGGGTGAGCGTGTACGGGTCGAGCTGGAGGGCGAGCGTGCGTCGCAGCGTGCTCGCCGACGACTTGCCGAACCCGTAGACGACCGCGGTGTCGGCCTCGCCCGTCTGGATCTTCAGCCACGCCTCGTAGAGCGCCCACGCGCCGTCCATCTCGACGTGCGACTCGCTGATCGGGGGTACGGCGCCGAGCGCGTCGATCGCCGTCACGAAGCTGAACGAGCGGCCCGCCAGGTAGTCCGAGGACCCCGAGCACCAGAACCCGATGTCCTGCTTGGTCCATCCGGTCTGCTCCCACAGCTCGCCGAGGATCGGCACGAGCAGCTCGACGCAGTTGGGCGAGCCGTCGAAGACCCGCATCTGCCGCTGGGCGAAGCCCACCACTGCCACATCACGCATTTACAGGTGCCTCCGATAGCTCTCGTAGTCGGCATCGGGCTCGCCGGTGGGCTCGAAGTGGCTGATGTTCTCCATCGAGAACGTCCGCTCCGCCTCGGGCTTCCACACCGCGCGCACGCGCATCCCCATCCGCACCTGGCTCGCCTCGACGCCCAGGATGAGGTGCAGGAAGGCGATGTCCGCGCCGTCGAGGAGCACATACGCCGAGACGTAGGGCGGGGTGATCCGCTGCCCGAGGAAGGGCACGTTCACGACGCAGAACGTCGTCACGATCCCGGTGTCCGGCAGCTCGAACGGCTCGCTCGTCGGTACGCCGTCCACCGGGCAGGCGCCGCGCGGGGGCACATAGACCTTCTGGCAGACCGGGCAGGTCTGGGCGAGGATCCGGCCCTCCTTCAGCGCGCGGCCGAACACCGACTCCTCCGGGGAGGCGGCGTAGTCGTAGGCCAGGCGCACCGGGGTGACGGTGATGAGGGGGGTCTCGACAGGCTCGACCCCCGGGTGCTCGACCCCCGGGTGCTCGAGGTCCGGGTGCTCGACCCCCGGGTGCTCGACCCCCGGGTGCTCGACCTGGGGCCGCCCGACGGGCTCGAAGCACGCCAGGTCGCGCACCGAGCCGACCCGCTCGGCGGCCCACCGGGCGCGCACGCGCATCCCGGTGTGGATGGCCTCCGGCGTACCGGCGTCGACGGCGTGCAGGAGCGGAACATCGGCGCCGTCGAGGAGCACCAGCGCGAAGGCGAAGGGCCGCTCGAGCGGCTGGTCGGGAAGGGGCTGCGCGACCCACGACCAGGTCACCACCACGCCCTCGTCCGAGACCGGCTTCATCTCGGTCACCGCGGCGTGGGTGAGCGGGTCGTACTCGGGCGGGGGGACTGCCACCCGGCCGTCGGAGAGGACCCCGCCGATGACCTGCTTGGCGGCCAGACCGGCCAGGTACTGCGACAGGACCGGACCTAGCGAGCGGGTGTAGTCGAACTCTAGGGTGAGCGGCTGGTGCAGCACCGCCTGCGGGGGTGGCGTCATGGCCAAAAGTGAAACACGTTCTAGTCTGGGGCGCAACGACCAGGAAGAGGAGCACGGCATGAAGCTGGGCCTGCAGCTGGGCTATTGGGGGGCGCAGCCGCCTGCCGGTGTGGGCGAGCTCGTCGCAGCTGCCGAGGAGGCCGGCTTCGACGCGATCTTCACCGCCGAGGCCTGGGGGAGCGACGCCTTCACCCCGCTCGCCTGGTGGGGGCGCGGGACGTCGCGGGTCAAGCTGGGCACCTCGATCGTGCAGATGTCGGGCCGCACCCCGACCTCGATCGCGATGCACGCGCTCACGTTGGACCACCTCAGCGGCGGCCGGGTCATCCTGGGGATGGGCGTGAGCGGGCCGCAGGTGGTCGAGGGCTGGTACGGCGAGCCCTTCGCCAAGCCCCTCGCGCGCACCCGCGAGGTCGTCTCGATCATCCGGCAGGTGCTCGATCGCCAAGGGCCGGTGACCAACGACGGTCCGCACTATCCGCTGCCCTATCGCGGCGACGGCTCGGTCGGGCTCGGAAAGCCGCTCAAGTCGATCGTGCATCCGCTGCGCGCCGATATCCCGATCTGGCTCGGCGCCGAGGGCCCGAAGAACGTCGCGCAGACCGCCGAGATCGCCGACGGGTGGATCCCGATCTTCTACACCCCGCGCAGCGCGGCGATGTATCAGCCGTGGCTCGACGAGGGCTTCGGCCGCCCGGGAGCGCGTCGCACCCGTGCCGACTTCGAGATCGCCGCGACGTGCCATCTGCAGATCGTCTCCGGCGCCGAGGAGAAGCAGCAGGTGCTCGACGCCCTCAAGCCCTTCGTGGCGCTCTACATGGGCGGCATGGGCGCCAAGGAGCAGAACTTCCACAACGCGGTCTTCGTCCGGATGGGCTATGAGGAGCTCGCCGCCGAGGTCCAGCGCCTCTACCTCGGTGGGCAGAAGGACCGCGCTGCCGCGCTCATCCCCGATGAGCTGGTCGACGACATGCACATCGTCGGCCCCGAGGGCCAGGTGCGCGAGAAGGTGGCGCAGTGGGAGGAGACCGGGGTCACGACCCTGCTGCTCAGCCTCGGCAGCGCCGCCGACGTACGCCGGATCGCGGCGCTGCTCGCCTAGGCCCCGTCTGGGGTAGTCCCTAACGTATGGACCCTCGACACGCCGTAGGACCGGGTCCGTTCGTCAGGGACTACGCCGCCGGAACGTCTGCACCCGCCGCAGATACGCCACTGCCCCGCATCGCTCGAGGACCGCTGGGGCCGCTGCGTGACGCCCTGCAGGCGTCGCGAGGCGGGCGACCATGTCGGCCTGAGGGACGTCGACGGTTATCGCCTGGTGGCCCGCGGCACGCAGCCGCTCGACCACGGCTGCGCCCATGCCTGAGTAGGAGCCGGTGACGGCGTACGCACCCACGCCGGAGACTAGAACACGTTCTCGTTTACGTGGTTCAATCCCTTGTGATCGATCCCCTCGCTCCGACCCGGCTGGGCCCCGTCGTACTGCGCAACCGGGTGATCAAGGCGGCGACCTTCGAGGGCGCCAGCCCCGAGGGTCTGGTGACCGACCGCCTCGTCGATTACCACCTCGCCGTGGCCGAAGGTGGTGTTGGGATGACCACCGTCGCCTACCTGGCAGTCGCGCCCGAGGGCCGCACGCATGCAGAGCAGATCCACTGGCGCCCGGAGGCGCTCCCGGGGCTGCGGCGCCTGACCGACGCGGTCCACGGGGCCGGCGCCGCGATCAGCGCCCAGATCGGCCATGCCGGGCCGGTGGCCAACGGCGCCTCCAACAGCGCCCCGAGCATCGCGCCGAGCCGCTCCTTCAACCCGCTCTCGATGCGCTTCCACCGCGTCGCGACCGAGGCCGACCTCGATCGCATCGTCGACGACCACGCCCGGGCGACGCGCTACGCGATCGAGGCCGGCTTCGACGCCGTCGAGATCCACCTCGGGCACAACTACCTGGCCAGTGCCTTCCTGAGCCCCCGGCTCAACAAGCGCAGGGACGGGTACGGCGGCACCCTCGCAGGCCGCGCCACCTTCCCCCGGCGCATCGTGGCGGCCGTTCGCGAGGCGGCGGCGGCGACCGGTGCGCCGATCGCGATCACCGCCAAGCTCAACATGCGCGACGGCTACCGCAGTGGCCTCGACCTGCCCGAGTCCCTCGACTTCGCGCGGATGCTCGAGGACGGCGGCCACCTCGACGCGCTGGAGCTCACCGGTGGCTCGTCCCTGATGAACCCGATGTATCTCTTCCGCGGCGGCGCGCCGGTCAAGGAGATGGCGCAACGGATGCCCGTGCCCGCGCTGCTGCGGGCCGGCATCCGGCTCAGCGGCCACGCGTTCTTCCGCGAGTACGAGTGGCACCCGCTCTACTTCCTGGAGCACGCGCGCGCGTTCCGCGCAGCGCTGCGGATGCCGCTCATCCTGCTGGGCGGCATCACAGACCTGCCGGCGATGGAGCGGGCGATGGCCGAGGGCTTCGAGTACGTCGCCCTCGGGCGGGCCCTCCTGCGCGAGCCGGACCTGGTGCGACGCATCGCGGCCGACCGGGCGACGGTCTCGCAGTGCACGCACTGCAACCTGTGCATGTCCACGATCTACTCCGGCACCCGTTGCCACCTCGCCGAGCCGCGGCCGGTCGGTGAGGCAGGATGACGGGCATGGCAGGCAGGGCGGAGACGAGGAAGGCTGCGGCGGTGCCGGACGCGCGCACGAACGCCGGCGTCGAGCAGGACGCGGCGGCACGGCTGGCGGCGGTGGTCCGTGAGCTCGTCGATGCGACGGTCCGCACCGAGATCGATCCGGCCGAGGTCGACGACGTACGTGCCGATCTGGAGGCCCTCGTCGAACGGTTGCGTCAGCGCCAGCTGCCGGGGTCCTTCGGCGCCGCGCACGGCTGGGAGTCGGGCCGGCGGCACTGGGGCAATGCGGTGATCGGGCCGCGCAACGCGATCGCGCCGCCGCTGGCGATGGTGCGCGAGCGTGGACGGGTCTGGTCGGAGTTCAGCCTCGGCGCGGCGTACGAGGGTCCGCCGACCTTCGTGCACGGTGGCGTCAGCGCGCTGGTGCTCGATCAGGTCCTCGGTGAGGCGGCGGCCTCCTCCGGGCACCCCGGCATGACAGGCACGCTGTCGCTGCGCTACCGCCGGCCCACGCCGCTGGGGCGGCTGCGGGCGGAGGCGGAGATGACGCGGGTCGAGGGCATCAAGACCTTCGTCGAGGGCCGCATCCAGGTGCCCGGGCCGGACGGCTCCTGGGTGACGAGTGTCGAGGCCGAGGGCGTCTTCATCCTGCCGCGATGGGCGCGGGAGAGGCTGGCTGAGCGGGAGCGGGCGAACGAGGCGGGGGATAGCTCCTTCTTCGAGGTGTAGCACCGGGAGCATCCTGGACGCGCAATTAGAACACGTTCTACTGTGGGGGCCATGGACTCCCTGCGCTATGGAACCCACAACGGGCATGTCATGGTCGCCGCGCTGCGGCGTCACCGCGACCGGCCCGTCATCCACCTCGGCGAGACGACCCTGACCGGCGCCGAGGTGGCGCAGCGGATCAGTCAGTACGTCCAGGCGTTCGAGTCGCTGGGTGCCGGCGCGGAGGTCGGCGCGGCCCTGCTCGCCCCGAACCGCCCCGAGGTCCTCTTCATCCTGGGCGCCGGGCAGACGCAGGGATATCGGCGTACGTCCCTGCATCCGCTGGGCTCGGCCGACGACCACGCCTACGTCATCGATGACGCCGGGATCAGCGTCCTGATCGTCGACCCGGTCTTCGCCGACCGGGCGGTCGACCTGCTCGAGCGGTGTCCCGGGCTGACCACCGTGCTGACGATCGGGCCTGTGCCACCGGCGGTCGGGCAGGCCGCCTCCGGTGGTCGGACCTGTCGGGACCTCGTCGCGACCGCGGCCGCCTTCGAGCCGCAGCCGCTCGAGGCGCGCCTCCTCCCGCCCGACCACGTCACCTCGATCACCTACACCGGTGGCACCACCGGCCGTCCCAAGGGCGTCGTGGGCATGGCCCAGTCGTTCGCCACGATGGCGCAGATCCAGATGGCGGAGTGGGAGTGGCCTGCCGAGCCGCGCTTCTTGATGTGTACGCCGCTCTCCCACGCCGGCGCGGCCTTCTTCGTCCCCGTGGTCCTTCAGGGCGGCACCCTGTACGTCGCGCCGCGGTTCGACCCCGCGGAGGTCCTGCGGATGATCGAGGACCTGCGGATCAACTCCCTCATGGTGGTGCCGACGATGCTCTACGCGCTCTTGGACCACCCCGACTCCCGCACCCGCGACCTGAGCTCGCTCGAGACCGTCTACTACGGCGCCTCGGCGATCAACCCGGTGCGGCTCGCGGAGGCGATCGAGCGGTTCGGGCCGATCTTCGCCCAGTACTACGGCCAGTCCGAGGCGCCGATGGTGATCAGCTACTTCCCGAAGGGCGCCCACGTCGATGCCGAGGGCCGGCCGGCGGTGGCCCGCCTCGGCTCGTGCGGGCGCCCCTCGGCGTACCTGCGCACCGCGCTGCTCGACCCCGACGGGGCGCCGGTCGCTCCCGGCGATCCGGGCGAGATCTGCGTCGCGGGGCCGCTGCTGGCCGGCGGCTACTGGAACCGACCCGAGGAGACGGCGGCGGCGTTCAAGGACGGCTGGCTGCACACCGGGGACGTGGCGCGCGAGGACGAGGACGGCTACTGGTACATCGTCGACCGCACCAAGGACATGATCGTCACCGGCGGATTCAACGTCTTCCCCCGCGAGGTCGAGGACGCGGTCGCGACCCACCCCGCCGTCGCGCAGGTCGCGGTGATCGGCACCCCGGACGAACGCTGGGGCGAGAGCGTGACGGCCCTGGTCGTCCCCCGCCCCGGCTCGGCGCTCGAGGACGCGCAGGTCGCTGAGATCCAGGCGATCGTGAAGGAGCGCAAGGGATCGGTCCATGTCCCCAAACGGGTGATCACCGTCGACGCGATCCCCATGACGGCGCTGGGCAAGCCGGACAAGAAGGCGCTGCGAGCCGTGTTCGGCGTCTCCTGAGCGACCTCCATCGGCGGTGGGCCCGCCCTCGCCCGAAACTGTCGGTGCTGGGTGCAAGGGTCGTAGCACGATCCCACCGCGATGAGGAGGCAAGCGATGGCACGACTTGCCATGGTGACGCTGGACTGCGACGACCCGCGCCAGGAGGCCGCGTTCTGGTCCCAACTGCTGGACCTGTCCGAGGCGTACGCCGACGAGAACTACGCCATGCTCAAGGGCCCGGACGGTCCGGCGCTGGGCTTCGGCCGGGTGGAGGACTATCAGCCGCCGACGTGGCCGAACGCGCACGGCAGCAAGCAGTTCCATCTCGACCTGGCCGTGGAGGACATCGACGCGGCCGTGCAGCGCTGCCTCGAGCTCGGTGCGCGGTTGGCGGACCCGCAGCCGGGCGAGACCTGGCGCGTGCTGCTCGACCCGGCCGGCCACCCGTTCTGCCTGACGAACGCGGCCAACTGGGGCTGACCGGTGAGCCGGCTCAGCGTCCTTCGAAGCGGGGCGCGCGCTTCTCGGCGAACGCGCGCGGGCCCTCCTTGGCGTCGGCCGAGGCGAAGACCGCCGCGCCCACCCGGGCGTCATCGGCCCAGCAGTCGTTCTCGTGCCTGCCCTCGGAGTCGCGCATGGTCTTGAGGATCGCCTGGACGGCGAGCGGGCCGTTGGCGGCGATGAGGTCGGCGATCTCGTGCGCCTTGGCCAGTGCCTGGCCGTCGGGTACGACATGGCCGACCAGGCCGATCTCCTTGGCCTCGCTGGCCGTCACATGACGCCCGGTGAGCAGCAGGTCGGCCGCGACCGTGTAGGGGATCTGCCGCACGAGCCGCACCGCCGAGCCGCCCATGGGATACAGGCCCCAGCGTGCCTCGGAGACGCCGAACCTCGCGGACGCGCCAGCGATACGGATGTCGGTGCCCTGGAGGATCTCGGTGCCCCCCGCGATGGCCGGTCCTTCGACCGCCGCGATGAGGGGCTTGGTGAGCCGGAAGCCCTTGAGCAGGCTCTTGATCACCGACGGGTCGAACGTGCCGGCCTCGAACGATTCCGACGGCGGCTTCTTGCTCATCGCCTTCAGATCGGCGCCGGCGCAGAAGCAGCCTCCGGTCCCGGTCAGGATCGCCACCCGGATCGAGGGGTCGTCGTTCACCCGGTCCCAGGCCTGCTCCATGATCGCGAGCATCTCGCCGGAGAGCGCGTTGCGCGCCTCGGGCCGGTTCATGGTGACGATCAGCTTGTGCCCGTCCTGCTCGACGAGGGCGTGCGGGCCGGTGGTCTCGACGGGTGCGTCGGCAGGGCTGCTCATGCCCCAACGCTAGCGAAAAATGAGAACGTGTTCTAGTCTCGCGACGTGGCCCTCAACATCGCCGATCTCTTCGAGCACGCCGTCGACGCCGCCCCCGACAAGCCTGCGGTTCAGGTGGGGGAGCGGCGGATCACCTTCGCCGAGCTCGAGCATGAGGCCAACCGGCTCGCCCACTACTTCAGCGCCCAGGGCATCGGCGCCGGCGACCACGTCGGGCTCTATGCCAAGAACAGCATCGAGCACGTGATCGCTCTCGTGGCGATCTTCAAGGTCCGTGCGGTCGCGATCAACGTCAACTACCGCTACGTGACCGGCGAGCTGGAGTACCTCTTCGACAACGCCGACCTCGTCGGCCTCGTGCACGACCGGGTCTACGCACCGCTGGTGGCGCAGGTGGCGCCGAGGTTCGAGCGGCTGCGGGCGATGGTCGCCGTACCGAATCCGTTGGACGAGGAGACCGAGGAGCAGGAGCGCCTGATCAAGGGGTACGGCGGCGTGCTCCTCGCCGACGCGATCGCACATCAGAGCCCGGCCCGCGACTTCGGACCGCGCAGCCCCGACGACATCCACATCATCTACACCGGCGGGACCACCGGCTTCCCCAAGGGCGTGATGTGGCGCCATGAGGACTTCTGGCGGGTGCTGGGCGGCGGCATCGACTTCATGAGCGGCGAGCCGCTGGGCGAGTTCGACCAGTCCGAGCAGGCCAGACTCGACGGCCGGCTCGTCACGCTGCCGCTGAGCCCGCTCATGCACGGGGGCGCCCAGGCCAGCCTGCTGATGCATCTGTTCGCCGGCCACCTGACGATCCTCGAGCCGAAGTTCGACCCGGTGCGCACGTGGGAGCTCATCGACGAGCACAGGGTGCAGATGATCTTCATGACCGGCGATGCGATGGCGCGGCCCCTGATCGAGGCCTACGAGGCCAGCCACGAGGACGGGCCTGAGCGCAGCGGCTTCGACGGCAGCTCGCTGTTCGCGATCGCGTCGAGTGCGGCGATCTTCTCCAAGGCGGTCAAGGAGCGCTGGATGGCCCGCTTCCCGAACGCGATCTTCACCGACTCGGTCGGATCGACCGAGACCGGCTTCCAGGGCACCGGGCTGCAGGACGCGAGCGCCCTCTCCAGTGACGGTCCGGTGGTCTCGCTCGGTCCGCACACCGCCGTCATCGCCGACGACGGAACGGTCCTCGACCCCGCCACGGACGTCGGCAAGATCGGCCGGACGGCGCGCGGCGGCCACGTGCCGGTCGGGTACTACAAGGACCCGCGCAAGTCGGCCGAGACGTTCATCGAGATCGGCGGCCGACGCTATGCCGTGCCCGGCGACTACGCCCGCATCGAGGAGGGCAACCGGATCACCCTGCTGGGCCGCGGCTCCAACTGCATCAACACCGGCGGGGAGAAGGTCTACCCCGAGGAGGTCGAGCAGGCGATCAAGGCCCATCCGGGCGTGTACGACGCCCTCGTCGTCGGGCTGCCGGACGAGAGGTACGGCCAGACCGTCGCGGCAGTCGTGCAGCCGCGGGAGGGCACGAGCGTGGAGCTGGAGGAGCTGCGCACGTTCCTGCGCGCGCACCTGTCGGGCTACAAGCTGCCGCGGGTGCTGACCATCGTCGAGGAGGTACCGCGCAACGCCGCGGGCAAGGCCCAATACCCGGTCGCGAAGAGGATCGCCCTCGAGGCGACCGCCGAAGGAGTGAGCGTCTGATGCGCACCGACCTGTGCGACGTGTTCGGGATCGACTACCCGATCTTCGCCTTCACCCCGTCCGAGCACGTCGCTGCCGCCGTCTCCCGGGCCGGCGGACTGGGAGTGCTGGGGTGTGTCCGCTTCAACGACGCCGAGGACCTCGACCGGACGCTGAGCTGGCTCGACGAGAACACCGACGGCAAGCCGTACGGCGTCGACGTCGTCATGCCGATGAAGGTGCCGACCGAGGGCACGTCGGTCGACCTCAAGTCCTACATCCCCGCCGACCACATCTCCTTCGTCGAGCGGACCCTGCAACAGCTCGGCGTCCCGCCGCTTCCGGAGGGTGAGGGACGCGAGGGGGTGCTGGGTTGGCTGCACTCGGTCGCCCGCTCGCACGTCGACGTCGCGCTCGAACACCGGCCGGTCCTGATCGCCAACGCGCTCGGCTCCCCGCCGGTGGACGTGATCGAGAAGGCCCACGCCCACGGCGTGAAGGTGGCGGCGCTGGCCGGTGCGGCCAAGCATGCGCTGTCCCACGTGGCCAACGACGTCGACATCATCGTGGCGCAGGGCTATGAGGCAGGGGGCCACACCGGCGAGGTCGCCTCGATGGTGCTGCAGCCGGACATCGTCGATGCGGTCGGTCCCGACGTACCCGTCCTGGGTGCCGGCGGCATCGGCTCCGGGCGGCAGGTGGCAGCGTCGTTGGCGCTGGGCTGTCAGGGCGTGTGGACCGGGTCGATCTGGTTGGGCACCGAGGAGTACCAGCAGCTCAACTCCCACGCCGGCTGGGTCGAGGCGTTCACCAAGGCGACGTCGAGCGACACCCGGCGGACCCGGATCTACACCGGCAAGCCCGCGCGGCTGCTCCGGTCGAAGTGGACCGACGCCTGGGAGGCGGAGGACGCGCCGGCCCCGTTGCCGATGCCGTTGCAGAACCTGCTCGTCGCGGAGGCGCACAGCCGGATCAATGCCGCCGGCGACCCGGAGGTCGTCTCCATGCCGGTGGGCCAGATCGTCGGCCGGATGGACCGGGTCCGGCCCGTCGCCGAGGTGATGGCCGACCTCGTCGCGGACTTCGAGGCGGCGGTCAAGACGCTGGACGGCATCGCCGGCTCCTGACCAGGCACGCCCGCCGGCCGGGCTAGGTTGTCCCCATGACGCGCACGGTGCTGATCGCAGGAGCGGGCCCGGGGGTGAGCGGCTCGCTCGCCCGCACCTACGCCGCCGAAGGGGCGCGGCTGGGGCTGCTCGGGGTCGAGGAGGGCGTCCTGGCGCGGCTCGCGGACGAGGTCGAGGCGGCGGGTGGCTCGGCGCGCACGGCGGTGGTCGACCTGACGGACGACGCGGCGACTCGGGCGACCGTCACCGAGCTCGGGCAGGCCTTCGGCACCGTGGACGTCGCGCACTTCAACCCGTCGGCGTACCGGGAGAAGGATCCGCTGGGCCTCACCGTCGAGGAGCTGTTGGCCGACGTCCGGCTGGGCGTCGGGGCGTTGCTGACGTTCGTCCAGGCCGCGCGACCGTTCATGACCGCGGGCGGCCGAATCACGGTCACCGGAAGCATGGCTGCCGACGAGCCGTGGTTCGGTGCGGCCTCGCTGGGCGTGCAGAAGGCGGGCGTGCGCAACCTCGTGCGCAGCATCGACGCCCGGCTCGAGGCGGACGGCATCCGTGCCGTCTCGGTGACAGTCCGCGGCCTGCTGGCGCAGGAAGGTCCCTTCACTCCCGACAACGTGGCGGCCGCCCTGCGGGCCGCGATCGACCAGGACGAGACGGCCTGGCGCACCGAGATCCCGTACGTCGGCTAGCCTCGCTCGGCCGCCATCCGGCGCCCGATGGACAGGGCCTGGGCGGTGGCTCCGCCGTGGGCGAACTCCAAGCGCTTCGCTGCGGTGAAGAAGCGGTGGGTGACGCCGTCGAGGTCGATCCCCACGCCGCCGTGCACGTGCACCGCGGTGTGTGCGAGCCGGTGCCCGGCGTCGGCCGCCCAGAGCTGGGCTGTCGCGACCTCGACGGCCGCGGGCAGGTGCTCGCTCAGCCGCCACACCGCCTGCCACGCGGCGAGCCGCAGGCAGAGCGTGTCGATGTAGCCGTCGGCGAGCCGCTGCGACACCGCCTGGAAGGAGCCGATGGGCCGGGCGAACTGCTCCCGGGTGCGCGCGTAGTCGGCTGTCTCGGCGAGCGCGCCCTCGATCACGCCGAGCTGCTCGGCCGCCGTACAGGCGCTCGCCACCTGGGCGAGCCGCTCGACCGCCTCGGCACCGCCGACACGCCGCGCGGGGGCGTCCTGCAGCACGAGGCGCCCGGCCAGGTCACCGTCGATGAGCCGCTGCGAGACGATCTCCACACCCTCGCCGGGCGTGACCAGGAACAGGCCGGGCCCCTCGGTGGTACTGGCCGTGACCAGGAACGCGTCGGCCAGCGTGCCGGCGCGCACCTGGGTCTTGACGCCGGTCAGGCGCCAGCGCTGTTCCTGCCCGTCGACCGGCTCGGCCCGCACGGTCGGGGGAGCGGGCACGGCATCGTGGTCCTCGCCCAGTGCCACGGCCAGCAGCCTGGTGCCGTCGGTGGCGCCGGGCAGCCAGCTCGCGCGCAGGTCGTCCGGGCCGACCTCGGCGAGCACCGCGCTGGCGGCCCCATGGGTGGCCAGCGGCACTGCGGCGACCCGGCGCCCGGCCTCCTCCAGCACCCGGGCGAGCTCGATCAGGCCGAGGCCCGCGCCGCCGTACTCGCTGGGGAGGTGCAGGCCGACCAGGCCCGCCTCGCCCAGCGCTGCCCACAGGCGTCGGTCGAAGCGTGGCCCGTCCTCGGCCGCGGCGGACCGATCGAGATCGCGAAGCCGGTCCGGCGTGCACTCCGCGTCGAGGATCTTGGCGGCGAGCGCGGCCGCCTCGTCCTGCTCGGGGGTGAAGGTGAAGTCCATGGCTACCGCCTCGCTGCCGGCAGCCCGAGGGCCACCATGCCGATGATGTCGCGCTGGATCTCGTTGGTGCCGCCACCGAAGGTCATCACCAGCGAGGAGCGGGCGTAGCGCTCGAGTCGGCCGGCCAGGGCCACCGCCTCGCCGGCCCCGGCGACAGCGTTCGGGCCGACGACCTCCATCAGGGCCCGGTAGACCTCGGTGTTGAGCTCGGAGCCGTAGACCTTGGTGGCCGAGGCGTCGGCAGGGGACATGGTGTCGATCTCGGCGGCGAGCTTCCAGTTGATCAGACTCAGCGCGTCGACCCGGGCGTGTGCGCGGCCCAGCAGCACCTGCACCCACTCCTGGTCGATCACCCGGCTGCCGTCGGCGCGCCGGGTCTGGATCGCCCAGCGCCGGACCAGCTCCAGGGAGTGGACCGTCGCCGCGCTCGAGGTGAGCGCCACCCGCTCCCGGTTCAGCTGGTTGGTCATGAGTCGCCAACCGCCGCCGCGCTCACCGACGAGGTTCTGCGCGGGCACCAGCACGTCCTGGTAGTACGTCGCCGAGGTGCCCACGCCCGCGACGGTGTGCACCGGGGTGTAGCTGACCCCGGGGGCGTCGGCCGGGACCAGGATCATGGAGAGTCCCCGGTGCCGGGGAGCGTCCGGCTCGGTGCGGCACGCGAGCCAGATCCAGTCGGCGTACTGGATCAGGGAGGTCCACATCTTCTGCCCGTTGATCACCCACTCGCCGCTCGCCTCGTCCAGCACCGCACGCGTCTTCAGCGACGCCAGGTCGGTGCCCGACCCCGGCTCGGAGTAGCCGACCGAGAAGTGCAGCTCGCCGCGCAGGATGCGCGGCAGGAAGTACTCCTTCTGGGCGTCGGTGCCGTACTGCATGATCGTGGGGCCGATGGTGTTGAGCGTCAGATACGGGATCGGTACGCCGGCCACGGCCGCCACGTCGGTGAAGATCAGCTGCTCCACCATCGAGCGGTCCTGCCCGCCGTACTCGCGCGGCCAGCCGATGCCCAGCCAGCCGTCCTCCCCGATCTGGCGGATGACCTCCCGGTAGACCGAGGCGTCCCCGAACTCGCCCGAGCCGCCGAACTCGTTGGTCGCCGCTGACAGGGCGATCCGTCGCTCGGGGGTGACCAGCTCGTTGAAGTAGGCGCGCAGCTCCTCGCGCAGCCGCTCCTGCTCGGGTGTCAACGCGATGCGCATGTGATAAAACTAGAACATGTTCTCATTCGAGTCCATGGCCCGGCGGTGGAGGTGCGCACGATGAGTACGACGGCGGCAGGTGCCCGAGCACTCGACCGGGGGCTCACCCCCCAGCGCTATGCGCGCGGCTGGCACTGCCTCGGACTGGCCGACTCGTTCCGGGACGGCATGCCGCACGCGGTGGAGACGTTCGGCGGCAAGCTGGTGGTGTTCCAGGCCGCCAACGGCGAGCTGGGCGTGCTGGACGGCTACTGCCGACACATGGGCGGCGACCTGACCCAGGGCGAGGTCAAGGGCGATGAGATCGCGTGCCCGTTCCACGATTGGCGCTGGGGCGTGGACGGCCGCTGCAAGCAGATCCCCTACGCGCGCCGGGTGCCGCTGCGCGCCCGCACCCAGCGCTACGAGACGGTCATCCGCAACGGCCAGCTGCTGATCTGGCACGACCCGGAGGGGTCGAGCGCCGACCACGACATCCTGCCGCCCGAGCTGCCGGGGGTCGGCACCGACGCCTACACCGACTGGTTCTGGGAGACAGTGCCGATCCAGGGGTCGCACTGCCGTGAGCTGATCGACAACGTCGTGGACATGGCGCACTTCTACTACGTGCACTTCGCCTTCCCGACGAGCTTCCGCAACGTCTTCGAGGGCACGCAGGCGACGCAGTTCATGCAGTCCAAGGGCCGCCCGGACAAGGCCGCGGGTGCGGGCGGCTACGGCGACGCCGACATGGTGCTGAAGTCCGAGGCGACGTACTACGGACCGGCGTACATGATCAACTGGCTCGAGGTGGACTACAAGGGCTTCGTCACCGAGGTCATCCTGATCAACTGCCACCTGCCCACCGGCCCCGACTCCTTCACCCTGCAGTACGGGATCACCGTCAAGAAGCCCGAGGGCCTCGACGACCGGACCGCCCAGTACATCGCCAAGAAGTACGCCGAGATGTTCGGCACCGGCTTCCTCCAGGACGTCCACATCTGGCAGAACAAGGCGCCGGTGCAGAACCCGCTGCTGTGCGAGGAGGACGGGCCGGTATACCAGCTGCGGCGCTGGTACGAGCAGTTCTACGTCGACGCGGCCGACATCGCGCCCGACATGGTGGCGCGCTTCGAGTTCGAGGTGGACACCACCAAGGCCAACGAGTTCTGGCACGCCGAGGTCGAGGAGAACCTGCGCAAGCGCTCGGAGACCGACGGTGCCGCGTTGGAGACGGCGGAGCACTGATGGTCTCCTTCCAGCCGACCAGCCCCGAGACGCTCGCCGACCAGGAGCTCTACACGCGCTCCTGGCTCACCGAGGTGTCATGTCTGGACTGTCTCGCCCAGGTAGGAGTGCAGAAGAACAGTGAGCACCAGACCTCGATCCAGTGGAGCACCGAGGCGGTGGCAGCGTGTCCCGAGCTGACGCGCCGGCCGCGAGCCCTGCACGAGGGCTGCCCGCGCCTGGCCGCCTCGATCGAGGCGGCGGTGCGCGAGGGTCGGCTGCCGATCGGAGCCGGCGATGGGTTCTGAGACGGTGGAGGACGTGCTGGAGCTGACCGTGCTCGACGTCGTGGCGGAGACCGAGGACGCGTGCTCGGTGGTCTTCGACGCCCGGCTCGACTTCCGGCCCGGCCAGTTCCTCACCCTCGCCATCCCCAGCGACCGCACCGGCCTGGTCGCCCGCTGCTACTCGCTGTGCAGCATCCCCGGCGAGCCGCTGACCGTCACCGTCAAGCGCACGCCGGACGGCTACGCCTCCCACTGGATCAACGACCACCTCCGGCCGGGCGACCGGGTCCGGGTGCTGGCGCCGTCGGGCATCTTCACCCCGGCCTCCCTCGACGCCGATCTTCTGCTCTTCGCCGCCGGCAGTGGCGTCACCCCGATCATGTCCATCGCTCGGACCGCGCTGGAGCGGGGGAGCGGGCGGATCGTGGTGTTCTACGCCAACCGCGACGAGCGCTCGGTGATCTTCGCCGACCGCTGGTCCGAGCTGGCCGCCGCGCATCCGGACCGGTTGCAGGTGGTGCATTGGCTCCAGACGGTCCAGGGGCTGCCCACCCAGGACCAGCTCCGATTCTTCGCCGAGCCCTTCCGTGCGTACGACGCCTTCGTCTGCGGGCCGGCGCCGTTCATGCGGCTGGCCACCGGCGCCCTGCGCGAGCTGGACTTCCCGCGCGAGCGGCGGCACCAGGAGAAGTTCGTCTCCCTCGGCGGCAACCCGTTCGGGGATGTGGCGCAGGCCGAGGAGGCGGCCGGTGAGATCGCGGCGGCCGAGGGCGAGGAGGGTCAGGATGGGGACGGCCAGGTCGACGTCGACCAGGTCGAAGCCGGCACCGCCCCGCAGGGTGCGGCGCGCCTCACCGCTGAGCTCGACGGCTCGACCTACGCCTACGACGACTGGGCGCCGGGCATCACGGTGCTCGAGCACCTGGAGAGCAAGGGCGTGAAGGCGCCGTACTCCTGTCGGGAGGGCGAGTGCTCGGCGTGCGCGTTCCGGCTGCTCGAGGGCGAGGTGAAGATGCTGAAGAACGACGTGCTCGAGGCCGAGGACCTCGAGGACGGCATCCGCCTCGGGTGTCAGTCGGTGGCGGTCACCGACAGCGTCGCCATCACCTACAGCTGAATCGCTTCGCGTCAGTGCCGCACGGCGACGGCGACGCGGCCGTTGCTCAGCGAGGTCGCGTGCGAGGTGGGTGCGCCGATGCGCCGGGCGATCGTGGCGAGGTCGTCGTCGGCCTGGATGCCGAAGCCGGCGTCGGTCAGCAGGTGGGCGGTCGCGGCGGGGGAGAGCAGGGTGTGCCACGGCTCTCCGGCGGTGATCGTCTGCGCTCCGCCCAGCCGGGCGACAAGGGCGGCGAGCACTCGGCCGGACCGGGCGCGCAGCGACGGCGTCTGGTAGTTCACGATCAGCGTGCTGCCCCGCGCCGAGCGGGCGGCGATCGCGTGCAGGGTGTGCACGACCTCGGCGCGCCGCAGGTAGGGGACGACGCCCTCCCACAGCCACGTCGTCGGTACGTCGGCGTCGTGGCCTGCCGCATCCAGCGCCTCCTGGAGCCCGTCGACAGCGAGGTCGGCCGGCTGGAACCGATGGGTCCTGGCCAGCACGGGCCGCGAGCCGACCCGGCTGCGCTTGTCGCGCTGCGAGGCCGGATGGTCGATCTCGGTGACGTCGACGTCGGCGAGCTCGGGTAGCCGCCAGGCGCGGCTGTCGAGGCCCGCTCCGAGGATCACCAGTTGGGGGTGCACGTGGGATCGCAGCGCTTGATCGATCGCCACTGTCCGCGGCGCCATCACCTCGGCGCAGGCCGCCACCGCCTCGTAGGTCACGCGCTCGGCCCAGCCGGTCGGCACGGCGTCCGCCCGCACCGCCTCCACGACCGCTCGCTCCTCGTCATCCAGCAGCTCGATGGCGACCGGGTCGGAGAACGCCCCGATCGCGAGCCGGCCGTGCGCGACGGCCCGGCCCTGGCAGACCAGGACGGCGCTGCGACTCGCGACGCGCTCCAGGGGCACGTGCTGATTGTGCCCCTCCCACGTGTGGACTGCGCCTCAGAAGCCGCGCGTCCAGACGACCTCCTCCCGCAGGTGCTTCGACCGCCAGCCGGCTTCGGTGCGGACGAGGGTGTGGTGATAGATCCCGCCGACCTCGACGACCCGCTCCCCGCCACCGCCGTCGGCGACGACCATCGGATTGTGGAAGTACGCCGACACCTCGGCCGATCCGCGATCCTCCGCGAGCCTCACCGCGACCTGGCCCAGCGTGTGCATTGTGCGGGTCGAGAACGAGGGCAGCATCCGGGCCAGCCAGGACTTCACGTCCGGGAAGGCGCCGGCGACTCCGCCCGAAGCGGAGTAGTCGATCTGCGCGTCGGGTGTGAACACCTCGTCCAGGTCGTCCCACGCACCGCGGTCGACCGCGACCGTGTAGCGGGTGAGCAGGTCGGCGATGTCGGCGCGGTCGAGCAGCTCCTCGAGTTCCATGGCGCGACTCTGGCACAAACCTAGAACACGTTCTAGTGTGTCTCGACAAGCTCGACACCCGCGGCGGCCCGACGTCCGCGACAGCTCGACACCCGGAGGTCCGATGCGGTTCACCTACGCCGAGGCGATGACGCAGGCCTCGTTCTACGCCCCGCTCGCCCGTGCGGCCGAGGAGGCCGGCTACACGAGCATGACGGTCGCGGACAGCCTGATCTACCCCGAGGAGTCCGACTCGACCTACCCCTACACCGACACCGGCGACCGCCGGTTCCTGCAGGGCAAGGAGTTCATCGAGGCGATGATCCTGTGCGCCCACCTGTTCGCGGTGACGAGCACGCTCCGCCTCACACCGTTCGTGCTGAAGCTCCCGGTGCGGCCGCCGGTGCTCGTGGCCAAGCAGGCCTCCTCGCTGGCCGTCCTGTCGGGCAACCGGCTCGGCCTCGGCGTCGGCCTGAGCCCCTGGCCCGAGGACTTCGCCGCGCTCGGCGTCCCGTGGGAGCGACGGGGCAAGCGGATGGACGAGTGCCTGCAGATCCTGCGCGGCCTGACCGCTCCGGCCGACGCCGACGGCCCTGCCGGCCCCGAGGGGCAGGGCTTCTTCGGCTTCCACGGCGAGTTCTACGACCTCGAGCCGCTCCAGCAGTGTCCGGCCCCGACCGAGCCGATCCCGCTGCTGGTGGGAGGTCACAGCGACGCGGCGCTGCGTCGCGCCGTACGCCTCGGCGACGGGTGGATGCATGCCGGAGGCGACGGCGAGGAGCTGGACCGGCTGCTGGACCGGCTCGCCGAGATCCGGCGCGAGGAGGGTGACACGCGCGGGCCCGAGGAGTTCGAGATCCACGTCATCTCCTACGACGCCTACAGCCCCGACGGCGTCAGGCGTCTGGAGGACAAGGGGGTCACCGACTGCATCGTGGGCTTCCGGGTGCCCTACGTCCTCGGCCCCGACACCGAGCCGCTGGAGGCCAAGATCAAGCACCTGGAGTGGTACGCCGAGAACGTCATCGCGAAGGTGGCCGCATGATCACCCAGGCGCTCCAGGAGGCGATCGCGGAGGCGGAGCGGCTGATCGCCGCGGCGCCGTTCATCAGGACCGAGCAGGACCTGCTCGAGGGCTACGACTACCTCGCGGGCCGCATCCGGATGGCCATGCAGACGGCCTTCGACTACGACCTGGAGCAGCCGGTCTTCATCAACCCGACCCACCAGTTCTCCCGGCAGGGGCTCGACAACCCGGATGCGATCTACTTCCACGCCTACCTCAAGAAGGGCGTGGAGTACGTCGTCCGCGGTCGGCGCGGCACGTCGGCCGACCTGTCCTTCCAGGTGATGGGCGGCAGCTACAGCGCCGATGCGGCGGCCAGCAACCTGCTGGCCTTCGACGACCGCGAGCTGGAGGTCGCCGCGGACGGGACGTTCGCGTTCCACTACACCGCCGAGGCCGGCGCGAAGACCCTCATCGTGCGCGAGGTCTTCAACGACTGGGACACCGAGGAGCGCGGCACGCTGTGGATCGAGCGTCCGGACACGGCCGGCCGGCCGCGCCGTGCGCTGACCCGCGAGACCCTGGGCAAGAAGTACGACGTGGCCGCCCGCACGCTGGTCGGCTCGATCCAGACCTGGTTCGCCTTCCCGCACTTCTTCCAGTACCAGCAGCCGGTCAACACCCTCACCGCGCCCGCGGCCACGCCGGGCGGCCTCGCCTCCCAGCGCTCCTCGATCGGCCACTACGAGCTGGGCGAGGACGAGGCCATGATCGTGACAGTGCCGCGCCACGACGGGTGCGGCTACCAGGGCATCCAGATCGGATCGGACTGGTATGCCTCCACCGACTATGAGACCCATCAGACCTCCCTGACGAAGGCACAGGCGTTCACCGACCCCGACGGCCTGATGCGGTTCGTGATCAGCGAGCGCCCGCCCGGTGTGCGCGAGGGCCGGCCCAGCCCGATCGCCAACTGGCTGGAGACCACCGGCCACCGCACCGGGCCGATCATGCTGCGCTGGCAGCGGATCGACCCTGCGGGCGGCGACGTACCGGGCCCGAGCGTCGAGGTGGTGCCGGTCGACGACGTCGCCAAGCGGCTGCCCTTCCACGCCCCGCTCACCGAGGAGGAGTACGCCGACCGGATCCGCGCACGCCAGCAGGCGGTGGCCCGCCGGATGATCTCCTAGCTCGCCCGCCAGTGGGTCGGCCGGGTGAATCCCGGCGGGAGCATCGTGCGAGCGTCGCCGCGGGCGCTGTTGACCTGCATCGGGGTGAGGTAGATCGCCTCGGCGAGGTCCGCTCCGGAGACGTCGGCGTCGCGCAGGTCCACGCCGAGCACGTCGCAGTGCGAGAGCCGGGCATCGCGCAGGTCGGCCGCGATCAGCCGGCTGCCGCGCAGGGTCAGGCCGCGTAGGTCGGCTGCACTCAGCCGCGCTCCGAGGAGGTCCAGGCCGGCCCCGGGCGCCGGGTCGGGGTCGATGGCGTCGGGCGGCCGGGTGCCGTGGCGGGCGAGCTCGCTCGCCTCGAGCAGCAGCGGCCGGGCGGCGTCGTACTCCGCATCGACGTCGAGCGCCGCGAGCAGGCCGGGGTCGGCGTCGCTCAGGCTGCGCACGCGCGCGAAGGCCTCGGTCCAGGGCACTGCCTCGCCCCTCCGGGCCGACACCCGTGCGACGGCCTCGTGGAGGTACCAGAGCAGCTCGTGCAGGCGTCGGACCACCGGGAAGACCGTGGACATCGCGACCCGCGCCTGGGCGTCGTCGCGCCACGACCGGCCCTCG
>Ga0209796_10000269_pt1 | contig 43822 bp, 38 predicted proteins | sample AgamicOrSfrz_FD_187167 | JGI IMG/M metagenome (GOLD analysis project Ga0209796, IMG submission 187167) | Agave microbial communities from Guanajuato, Mexico - Or.Sf.rz (SPAdes) (version 2) | ecosystem: Host-associated > Plants > Phyllosphere > Phylloplane/Leaf | place: Guanajuato, Mexico...
CTTCACGCATGAGCGCGCCTGAACTGCGCGCGACCGTGTCGCTTGCCGCCATCTTCGCGCTGCGCATGCTCGGTCTCTTCATGATCATGCCGGTGTTCTCCATCTACGCGAAGACGATTCCCGGCGGCGAAAACGTACTGCTGGTCGGCATTGCGCTCGGCGCGTATGGCGTCACGCAGTCGATGCTCTACATCTTTTACGGCTGGATTTCCGACAAGGTGGGCCGCAAGCCGGTCATCGCGACGGGGCTGCTGATTTTCGCGCTCGGCAGCTTTGTCGCGGCGGGCGCGCACGACATGACATGGATCATCGTGGGCCGGGTGATTCAGGGCATGGGCGCGGTGTCGTCCGCGGTCATTGCATTCATTGCCGACCTGACCGCCGAGGAGCACCGCACCAAGGCGATGGCGATGGTCGGCGGCAGCATCGGCATTTCGTTCGCGGTCGCGATTGTCGGCGCGCCGATCGTTTTTCATTGGGTCGGCATGAGCGGCCTGTTCGCGCTTGTCGGCGTGTTTTCGATTCTGGCCGTGGGCGTCGTACTGTGGATCGTGCCGGATGCGCCCAAGCCCGTACACGTGCGCGCGCCGTTCGCCGAAGTGCTGCACAACGTCGAGTTGCTGCGCCTTAACTTCGGTGTGCTCGTGCTGCATGCCACGCAAACGGCGCTCTTTCTCGTCGTGCCGCGCATTCTGGAAGCCGGCGGCCTGCCGGTGGCCTCGCACTGGAAGGTATATCTGCCCGTCATGGGGCTTTCGTTCGTGATGATGGTGCCCGCGATCATCGCCGCCGAAAAACGCGGACAGATGAAGACGGTGCTGCTTTCCGCCATTGCTCTTATCCTGTTCGGACAGTTGTTATTGGGCGTCGCTCCGCATACGATTCTGAGTGTGGCGGCCATCCTTTTTGTGTACTTTCTCGGCTTCAATATTCTGGAGGCGTCGCAGCCTTCGCTGGTGTCGAAGCTGGCGCCGGGCAATCGCAAAGGGGCGGCGGCCGGCGTGTACAACACCACGCAGTCCATCGGTCTGGCGCTCGGCGGCATGATCGGCGGCTGGCTGCTGAAAGTAGATGGACAAAGCGCGGTATTTTTCACCTGCTCGGGGCTCGTCTTATGCTGGCTTATAATCGCCGCAAAGATGAAACAGCCGCCGCGCAAGGCATAACAGGCTTTTTTCGCAGTGCGACCGGCGTACCCGGATCGCGAACCGCGCTGGGGGCATAGCCCGGCATCACCCAGAACTCACCCGGCGGCGGGCAGAGGCGCACTTCCAGTCTCGGGCCCGCCGGCCACGAGATGGGAACCGCGACTCGCCGTGCCGCCCGCAATGGAATCAACAGGAGAAACTCATGGCATCCGTGAACAAGGTCATTCTCGTCGGCAATCTCGGAGCCGATCCGGAAGTCCGTTATCTTCCGAGCGGCGACGCAGTGGCGAACATCCGCCTTGCCACGACGGATCGGTACAAGGACAAGGCGTCCGGCGAAATGAAGGAGGCCACCGAATGGCACCGCGTGTCGTTCTTCGGCCGCCTCGCGGAAATCGTGTCGGAATATCTGAAGAAAGGCTCGTCGGTCTATCTGGAAGGGCGCATTCGCACCCGTAAGTGGCAAGCGCAGGACGGCACGGACCGTTATTCGACCGAAATCGTCGCTGAGCAGATGCAAATGCTGGGTGGCCGCGGCGGCTCGATGGGCGGCGGCGACGAAGGCGGCTACAGCCGCGGCGAACCGTCCGAGCGTAGCGGCGGCGGTGGCGGTGGCGGCCGTGCCATGTCAGGCGGTGGGTCGCGTGGCGGCAGTGGTTCCAGCCGTCCGAGCGCGCCGGCTGGCGGCGGGTTTGATGAGATGGACGACGATATTCCGTTCTAAGCTCACCCTCGCGACAGCTCCCAGAAAAAACCCGCGCACGGCGCGGGTTTTTTTCATGCCGCCGCGCGCGCTACTACCGCTCCAGATGCACCAGTGCGTCGCGCATCGGCGAACTCGAAATCATGATCGGCCCGGTTAGCGGTGTGTCGAGATCCACGATCACATAAATCGCTGACGCAATCGACACTGCGCCAAGCGAAATGGTCACCAGGGCCAGCGCATTGCGCGGCGCGATCAGCCCGAAGCTCAAGAAAATCACGCAAAGCCAGAACGTCAGCGTCTTGAAGAAGGGCTGAGAAATCGAACTGTGTGCTTCCTCGATGATCTTCCAGCGCGCGTCCACCACGCGGCGAAACTGCGCCAGACCGTCGTCGAGCGCGCGCTGCTGCAGCGGGTCATGCGTGCGCAACTGCCGCAATTGCTGGCCCACCGAGGTCAGCAGTTCGCCAAGCCGCGCGTTTTCCAGCTTCTGCGAGTTGACGGTGGAGCCGATGTTCTTCGGATAATCGCCGGCCGGAGCCGGCTCTTGCGGCCATGTCGATGCAATTGCGGCCGCCGTGTAGACGCGCAACAGTTTGCGCGCCGTGTCTGTATCGCTGCCGTATTCCCGCAACGTCATATCGAGTTCGATGATGTCGGCGGCATACGTGCGCAGATCGTTGGCCGCCGTGTCGAAGCTCGATTTTGCCGACGCCGTCATCAGACCGAGCACCAGCGCTGCGAACGTCACCAGCATGCCGATCACCAGTTGCACGAGCTGCACCGTCTCGTGCGCCTTGTGTTCCTCCGGCAACAGGGGCCGCACCCAGACGCCGAAACCCGTTGCCGCGAGCAGCAGAACGAAAACCAGTAGAGCCGAGCCTATTTCCGACATAGAAATGCTCCTAGTGATGCTCGCGTCGATTGCCGCCACGCTCGCGCGACAGCACGACGCAAGCCCGCGCCGTCGCCGCGTTCGAGGCGCCGTTCGCTGCCGTCGTCATTTGACGTGACGCAAACGCTTGCGGCACCACCATCAAGTTTTCAGGTAATCAGCCGTAGTCCTTATGTGTGGCATTCGCTTAAATTTTGACAAAAAGTTGCGAACCATGCCGAACGGGGCTTGGGCGCAGCATGCGTGGCCGGGGCACATTCTGAATATTCGGTCAGGCAGCCCATATGGAGACTAGCCCGATGCTGAAAAATCTGTCGATTCGCAGTTGCCTTACCTTGATGATCGCGTTCTTTGCTGTTGCGCTGCTGCTAGGCGCCGCGGCCGGGCTTCTGTCGCTGCGCTCGAGCAACGCTTCGCTGCAGCAGATGTACACCGTCGATACGCCCGCCGTCGCGGATCTGGAAGGCAGCGCCGGCCAGTTGTTGCGGCTGCGCCTCGCGCTGGCGACCTACGCGTCGCTGGTGGACCTGAACGATCAGGACGGCGCCAATGCTGTGCTCAAGCGTTTCGATCAATATCAGAAGGGCTCCGACGAGCGGCTTGCCCACTATCTGAGCCGCGCGAGTGCCGACGAGGACGAGCAGCGCCTCATCAAAGACATGCAGACGAAGCGTGACACGTTCCTGCACGACGGCGTCCAGCCGGCGTTAGCCGCGCTGAAGGCGGGCGACCGCCCCACGTTCCAGCAACTGCAGGCGCACAAGCTGCCCTCGCTGTACAGCGCGTACGAAAAAGCGATGCTCGCGCTCGAACAGTTGCAGCTCGATCACGGCGCGCAGCGCTATCAGAGCGCGCAGGACCTGTTTTACGCGATCTGCGTGACGGTCGCGATCGGCATCGTCGTTTCGCTGCTCGGCTCGCTGATCGGCCGCGCTGTGCTGGTGCGCGCAATCGTGAGTCCCGTCGATTCCACCATCGCGCAGTTTCAGCGCATCGCCAATGGCGACCTGACGGGCCGCATCGTCGTGACGAGCAATAACGAAATGGGACGCCTCGCCGCCGCGCTGCGCAAGATGCAGGAGTCGCTGATCGCGACAGTCAGCTCGGTGCGCCAAGGTACGGAATCTATCGATAGCGGCGTGAGCGAAATTGCCGCCGGCAATACGGATCTGTCGCAGCGTACCGAGGAACAGGCTGCGTCGCTCGAACAGACGGCTGCGAGCATCGAGGAGCTCACCTCCACAGTCAAGCAGACCGCGGACAACGCGAAAGAAGCGAGCTCGCTCGCGCAGGGCGCGTCGACACTGGCCGCGCAGGGTGGCGAGCTGACGGAGAAAGTGGTGGGGACGATGCACGAGATCGTCGACGACTCGCGGCGTATCGCCGACATTGTCGGCGTGATCGAAGGGATCGCTTTCCAGACCAACATTCTTGCGCTGAACGCGGCGGTCGAGGCGGCGCGTGCCGGCGAGCAGGGCCGCGGTTTTGCGGTCGTCGCGAGCGAAGTGCGTTCGTTGGCACAGCGAAGCGCTGCGGCCGCCAAGGAGATCAAGGCGCTGATCGAGGCATCGACCGCGCGGGTGGAAAACGGCTCGCAACTGGTGGAGCGCTCCGGCTCGACGATGAGCGAGATCGTGCAGGCCATTTCGCGCGTCAGTTCGATCATGGGCGAGATCGCAGCGGCGGCAAACGAGCAGAGTACCGGCATCGATCAGGTGAATCTCGCGGTCGCGCAAATGGACGAAGTCACGCAGCAGAACGCCGCGCTCGTCGAGCAAGCGGCGGCGGCCGCGGGTTCACTGGAGGAGCAGGCGCGAAGACTGAGCGCGGCGGTGGCGGTGTTCAGGACAGACGGCGGTTCCTCGGCGTCACATGGTCTAGCGGGCTCGCGCGAGCGCAGCGTTGAGCGTGCTGGGGAGACGTCGGTGGCGAACCCGGCGGATGAGTGGGCTGCGGCTTGAGGTTTTGGTGTCCCCACCCGCGGCGCGCGCCGAATGCGCCCAACGCGCCGCACCCACCACCCACGGCGCCAGCCGCGCCGCTCTACTGCATGGCCGCGTAATACTTCGCGAGGCTGTCGATCTCCGCGGACGTCATTTTCCGCGTGACATTGCGCATCTGTTCATTGATGTCGTTGTGACGCGCGCCTGAAGCAAATGCCCGCATTTGCGCAGCAAGATAAATGGACGACTGCCCGCCGAGCCACGGTGCCGAACCCTTGCGGTCCAATTGTCCGTGACACGCGGCGCACGGCGCGATATTGCGCTGCGGATCGCCCTGCATCGCGAGGCGCACGGCGCTCGCATCCGGCGTGCTGCCGGTAGGCGCAACTTCCGCCGCGGGACTTCGCGGCAGCGACGCGTAATAAGCCGCGAGATCGTGCAGGTCCTGATCGCTGCGCGCCGCGACAATGGGCTGCATGATCGCGTTCTGCCGCACGCCTTGCTGGTAATCGCGCAACTCCTTGTAGACCACGTCCGCGTATTGGCCGGCCAGGGCCGGCGCGGTCACTTGCACGTTGCCGAGCACGCCGTGACACATCGAGCAATTCTGCGTGGCGATGGTCGCGCCGCGCCCAATCGAATTCGCATCGGCTCGCACGCGACGCAGCGGCGGTAGCACGACCACGTCGCTCGGCGCCGGGCCGCTGATATTGGCACCGCTATACCAGTTCGACGGCACGCCCGCCGCACCGCAGATGGTTGCCCACAAGCCGCGGTTCGCGAAGGCACTGTTGGCGGAAGGCAGCCAGACAAAGCCGATCAGGATGGAAACGGCGGCAATCGCGACCGTGCCGCCGACGCTCACGGTGAACCACGGGTTGCGCAGGCTGAAGACGCGTTCCTGACTCATCGCTGTGCTCCAACGACGACCGCCGGTACAGAAGTCTGCGGCAGTTTCAGCAATTGAACGATCGGCACGCTGTAGTTGACGACAGTGAGGCCGATCATCAACGCCACCCACAAGCCGAAGGTGTTGAGCGCGGCAGGCACGCGTTCCACCGGATGCACGGGGCTCGCAAACCGGAAACCCTGTTGCGCGACCGCGGGCCCGAATTGCGACTTCGCCAGAATGTAGATGAAGAGCGCGCCCGATACGGCGAGCACCAGGCCGCCCACCGCCGATATGCCGACCCAGAACGCCTGTGCCTCGAGGCCCGGCATCTGGTAGTCGTAGTAGGCCATGCGTCGCGGCGCGCCGAGCAGGCCGACGTAATGCCACGGCAGCGTCACCACGAGCATGCCGATGAACCACAGCCACAACTGCGTGCGCACGAGCTTCAGCGAGACGATGGCGCGGCCCGTCAGTTGAGGCCACAGTTCATACGCAATCGCGAAGTACATGATTACGATTGCGCCGCCGAAGATCAGGTGGAAGTGCCCTGTGACCCACTGCGTGTTGTGCACCGTGGTATTGAGTTGATAGCTCATGTTGATCAGGCCGCCGGCGCCGCCGAGCCCGAGCATGACGAACGAGAACGCGACCACGAGCATCATCGGGTTTTGCCAGGGCAAGGCCGTGAGCCAGCCGAACGCACCCTTGCCGCCGCGCAGCCGCCCGGCAATCTCCACCGACGCGCAGATCGTGAACACAGTCAGCAGCGTGGGCACCGAAACCATCCCGGTGAAAACCGCGTGCAGGAATTTGAAGCCCGAGCCGACTTGCGGGTCTGCAAACAGATGGTGAATGCCGATCGGCATCGCGAAAACGAGAAACAGAATGAACGAGACTCGCGCCATCGAATCGCTGTAAAGCCGTCCGCCAATTGCGCGCGGCACGAGCGTGTAGTACGCGATATAGGCGGGAATCAGCCAGAAGTAGACGATGGCGTGCAGCGTCCACGAGAACAGCACGCGTGACAGGCCGGCGTCGATCGTATTCTTCAAGCCGAACGCGACCGGCAGAATCTGGAACAGAATTTCGAGCGCCGCGCCAACGGCGGTCCACGCCCACAGATAGGCGCCCGCGACATTGGCGAACATGGCGAGCGGCACGGGTTTGCCGGGGTTCGCGCGCCGCCAGATCCGCAGGTTCACGTGCATCAGCGCGACCCAGATCCACGAGCCGATCACGACCAGCACGACGCCGAGATAATAGAACGGACTGCCGATCATCGGCGGATAGAAGGTGTAGAGCACCGAGGCCCGGCCGAGCGCGACAGGCACCATGGCCATCACCGCGCCGACCGTCAGCATGATGAACGCCGCCCACGCCCATTTGAGGCCGGCGAGGCGCTGGCCGAGTGCCAGCTCGACGATTGCGTAGCCGAAGCCCATCGACACCAGAGTCGGCAGCACGTATGCCATGACCGAGCCGTGCGCGGTGACGGAGCGGTAGTAGAGCTCGGGGTCGCCGATCCACGGGGCGAGGGGGCTGCGCACCAGCATTTGCCACGCGCCGAGAAAGAGCGCAATGATGAACGCAATGAAGGCGAGCCAGAAATGTGCGAGAACGAGTCGCTTAGCGTGAAACACAGCTGAGCCTCCGTGATTGTCGTGCCTGTTCGAAGAAGGCCGCCTTGTCGATCACCTTCACATGCGCCCACATGGCTTGATGGCCGAAGCCGCAGAACTCGTGACAGGGCATGGTGTGATCGCCGGGCGCGTCGAAGCGCGTGTCGAGCGTGGCAACGTAGCCGGGTACGACCATGGTGTTGATGTTCGTGTCCGTAACGAGCAGGCCGTGCACGACGTCCGCGCTCGTGGCGCGAATCGTGATGGGGGTGTCCGCCGGCACGAGCAGGCACTGTGGCGTGAACGAATACTGCTGCGCGATGAAACGCACCACCACCGTGCCGTCCGGCTCGACGGCGCTGCCGAGGTTGTCTTCGACGAATTCGCCCGAGAGTTGCAGCCGGGACGGGTCGATGGTTTCCACGCGTGAGGGCGGCATCATCGCCCAGTGCAATCCGGAGAAAACGATCACGGCGAGCATCAGCAAAATTAGCGCGCTCACGAAGATCGCCCAGCGGCGTTCAGCGCGGACGGCGACTGCGTGGCCGCTGCCTGGCGGGTGTTGGGAGTCGGGGGAATGAGTGGACATGATCAGTGCACGACGCCGCGCGGCAGGAACACAAGGAAATAAAAGCCGAACCAGATCGCCATCACGATCAGCGTGGCGACGCCCGCCACGGCAACCGCGCCGTGCGGACCGGCGGCCACCACGCGTTCGAGTTCTTCTTCCGTGGACGGGCGCGCGCTGCGCGTTTCGTTCGCTTCCATTTTCAAGGCTTCTCCAGGTTCCGGTGCAGCGGCGGGTAGCGGCCGCCGTGCCGTTAATGCAGCGGTGCGTTACGCAGTTCGTTGACCTCGTGCGCGGTCACGGGCTTGCCGTGATTGCCCCACGCGGTGCGGATATAGGTCACGACGGCGGCGGCCTCCGTGTCGTTCAGTTCCTGCGCGAAAGGCGGCATGCCGTAGGGCTCCGGATTGCGCTTAGTGCCGGGCGGGAAGCCGCCGTTCAGCACGATGCGGATGGGGTTGACCGCGGAGTCCATTTCTATCGACTGGTTGCCTGCGAGCGGCGGATAGTGCTGCAACTGGCCCTCGCCCTTCGCGCCGTGACACAGCGCGCACTTGTCGCCGTAGATCTTTTCGCCGAGCGCGAAAAGGTTTGTGTCGGTGGCGGCAGTGGGGCCGGTTTTGCGGCCGCTGTTGTCAGGCAGCGTCTTCAGATACACGGCCATTGCCCTGACGTCTTCTTCGGTCATGTATTGCAGGCTGTGGTATGTGACTTCGGCCATCGGGCCATAGACCGCGCCGCGGTCTGAAATTCCCGCTTGCAGTAGATCGACGATGTCCTTGATGCTCCAGTCGCCGAGACCGCCGTCCTTGTCGGAAGTGAGCGAGGGCGCATACCAGTTTTGCACCGGGATCAGCCCGCCGGCAAACTGCTCGCTTTGCGACGAGCCGCCCAGCATATTGATCTTGGTGTGGCACATCGTGCAGTGCCCGAGCCCTTCGACGAGATACGCGCCGCGGTTCCATTCGACCGAACGGGTCGGATCGGGCTTGAACTCACCCTCGCGGAAATACAGCGTGCGCCAGCCGTATAGCAATTTGCGCTGGTTGTACGGAAAGCGCAGCGTGTGCTTGCGATTCGCCTCGCGCACCGGTTCGACGGATTTCAGGTAGGCGAAAATTGCGTCCGAGTCCTCGCGCGTGACCTTGGTGTACTGCGCAATCGGCATGGCGGGATAGAGCAGGCTGCCTTCGGGGGTGATGCCGGTGCGCATCATGCGGAAGAAGGCATCCTCGCTCCACGTGCCAATGCCGTATTGCGCGTCAGGCGTGATGTTGGGCGAATAGAGGGTGCCGAACGGCGTTTCCATCGCGAGGCCGCCCGCAAACAGCTTGCCGCGCGGCGCAGTGTGGCATGCCACGCAGTCGCCCGCGCGCGCGAGGTATTCGCCGCGTTTGACAATGTCCGCGCGGGTGTCCGTAGAAGCGCTGGACCTGGCTGGTTGCGCTTTCTCCGCTGCACGCGCCTCGGCGACCAGAAGCGGCGATGGAACATACATGCGGGCGAGCATCGCGCTGCCGGCCAGGAGCGCGGCAGCGACCAGCAGCGGAAAGCGGCGACGCGTCAGCAGGCGAGGAGAACGAAGTAGCGATTTCATTGCGGTTGGCTCCCGCATGCGAGAGGCAAGCGCTTCGCCGATGCCGGCGCGGGCCGTGGGTCGGATGGACGCGGTTGCCGCGCAAGCCACGTGGAGACGGCGGTGATGTCCTTGTCGGTGAGCTTCACGGCAATCGAGCGCATGCAATCCGGCGCGAGCGCATGGCGGGTGCCCGAGCGCCATGTGCCCATCTGCCCTGCGATATAACTGGCATGCAGACCGAGCAGGCCAGGAATGCCCGGCTGCTGACCCGTCATGCGCTCGCCGTGGCACGCGATGCACGCGGGGATCTTGCGCGCCGGGTCGCCTTGCAGCACGAGCCGTTGACCCGCGGCAAGCACGGCGGGCGTGACCTCGGACTGATCGGCATTCGGATAGGGCGGCTGAAGGTCGGCGAAATACTGGCTGATCTTGCGCAGATACTCATCGGGCAGAAAGGCAACCAGATAACCCATTGGCGGATAGGTGCGGCCGCCGTCGCGAAATGCGGTTAGCTGATTGAACAGATACTCGGCGGGCTTGCCCGCGATGCGCGGAAAATAATCGTTGTTCAGGCCTTGACCTTGCACGCCGTGGCACGAAGTGCAGGCGCGCACGCGTTCGTCCATGGCCGAAGGCATGGCCCCGGCCACGGCACCGGCCGCGAGTGCGGTGCCGCTCCACAACAGGTGAAGCACGAACACAACGGCAAATCCCAAAGCTCTACGATGCACGTCGGGCCTCGCTGGGGAACATTCTTTTATGGGTTCTGCTTCAGCTGCATACCTCGGCTGGATCGTGTTCCAGCCGCGATATGCCATGCACAAGCCGCTTTACAGCTTTCTCGACTTTCTCTATTACGGCAGCTTCAGACTGACGGTGTCGGACAGCAAATGGGAGCTTATTCTGGATGGCAAAAGCTGATTCGCCACGGCAAACCAATTGCTTGATCGAAATCAATCACGCTCGACAATGCGCCGCCACGCGGCGGCTGATGCACGGCCTGATTGACGCCCGCTTGACGTCCGTTTGACGCCCGCTTGACGCCTGATTGCACGATGGTTCGTGGCAGGTTGCATGGGTTCGTTGATTCGTCTCTGACCATCATAGGTGCGGTTCAACGCGCTTTCAACACCTCTATTAGCGAGGCATGGCAATACGCATGAGATGGTTCGATGTACTCAACTGAATAGCCGCATCAACGCTGTGCGCGCATTGCTCACCTGTTCACTCTCGCCAATGCGGCCAGGCAATAGATGAAATTCGACGGCCGGCAATGCGGGCAAGCCGATGCCGGGTGGGCACGCCACCACGCCCGCTCCAATCGACGATTCATTGAGACACGAAATGCCGAGCCCGGCCTTCAGCGCCAGTTGCAACCCGGCCACGCCCGAGGCCGAGTGAGATACCACATAAGGCACCCTGTTTTCGTCGAGCAACTTGACGACAAAGCGCTGCAACTGGCAACTCGCGGGCAACAGCACAAGCTGATAGGGCGCGGCCGGCCGCGGGCTCGCGTCGGCGGCGCTCACCCACAGAAGCCTCTCGCGCCGCACCACGGTGCCCTGCACGCTGCCGCGCGAAGCCGCCACGTTGGGTTTGCCGGCGACGAGCCGCAACGACAGGCCGATGTCGAACGACGCGTCGTCGCCGGCCTGACTGTCGATCACGGCGCTCGGCAACACGGTGACATGCAGTTTGAGCCGCGGATGCTGTTCCGAAAAAGTCTTGAGGATACGGGCGACGTCGTGCGGGCGATAGTAGTCGGTGACGGCAATGCGCAGCTCGCCGTCGAGCAAGCGGCCTTGCAGGTCTTCGAACGCCGCTTCGTTCATCGCGATGATGCGTCGCGCGTGTTCGAGCAGACGGCTGCCGGCGGGCGTCGCGCTCACGCCCTGCTTGCTGCGCACGAAGAGCGGCTGGCCGACGCGCTCCTCGAGCTTCTTCAACTGCTCACTCACCGACGATTGCGAGAGAAAGACGCGCTCGGCCCCTGCCGAAACGCTGCCGGAGTCGGCGACGGCAACGAAGGTGCGCAACTGCGCGAGGTCGAATCCGCGTTGGCTCATGTTTCGGGTAATCCGATAGATAGCATCTAGATTTCCGGCTTTTCCGATGAAACGGCTCGCCGTAGCATACCCCCGAAATCATCGTGGAGGGAAGCATGGCAAATGGATTGACGGCAAGCCGCCTGACAACAGGCAGCCGCCCGGCGAGCCACCGGTGGAAAGTGCTGGGCGTGGGCTTCGCGGCGAACGCGAGTTTCTCGGCGGCCTTCTCGGGTATTCCCATGACAGCTGTCTATCTGCGCTCCGGTTATCACCTGGGTAACGACGGCTTGGGGCTCGTCCTCGGCATGCTCGGCCTGGGCATCGCGGTGAGCGAACTGCCGTGGGGGCTGCTGACGGACCGTTGGGGCGACCGTCGCGTGTTGCTGTTGGGGCTTCTTTCGACGGCAGCGGCGCTCGCGGGCCTCGCGATGTTTGTCGCGCCGTTCGGCTCGCATGTGCCTCACGTCGCGACGCTCGCGCTTGGCTTGCTGCTCGTTGGGCTGCTCGGGGGCAGTGTCAACGGCTCGAGTGGTCGCGCCGTAATGGCATGGTTTCGCGAAGGAGAGCGCGGGCTCGCGATGAGCATTCGTCAAACGGCGGTGCCTGCGGGCGGCGGACTTGGCGCGCTGCTGTTGCCGGTGCTTGCGGCGAGGTCTGGCTTCGTGAGTGTCTATGCGGTGCTGGCGTTGGCTTGTGCGATAACGGCGGCGTTTGCATGGCAATGGCTGCATGAGCCTCAGTCAAGTGAGGCCGGCGAAGCGCGCTTGGACGATGAAGCTGATACGTCCCGTGCGCCGCGAATGATGGGCGCTGACAACGCGGTGAGCGGCGCGCGTGCTTCGCGCGTGTCTGTCGCCACACTCGAGCTCCACCCGCCCACTCGCTCGCCGCTGCGCGAGATCGGCATCTGGCGCGTCGCGCTGGCAGCCGGTGCGCTGTGCGTGCCGCAGCTTGCAGTCGTGACGTTTGGGACCGTGTTCCTGCATGACTTTGGCCACGCCGACGTGTTGCTCATCAGCATCGCAATGGCCGCCGTGCAGGTCGGCGCCGGCATCGCGCGGGTCTGGAGCGGCAGGTGGACCGACCGGCGCGGCAATCGGCGCGCATACATGCGCGGCTGCAGTCTGCTGACGGCGGTACTGTTCGCCGCGCTGGCGCTTGCGACCGCAGTCGCCGGAATGCAGCACGCCGCAGTCACGACAATCACGTGGTTGCTCGCGCCGATGACCGTGCTTGGCGGCGTTAGCGCGTCCGCATGGCATGGCGTGGCATTCACCGAACTCGCGACGCTTGCCGGCACGAAGCGCGCGGGGACTGCGCTCGCAATCGGCAACACCTGCGTTTTCCTCACGCTTTTCTTGACGCCGCTCGCCATCCCGGTCCTGCTGTCGCTCGGGTCATGGCCGATGGTGTGGGCGGTGGCCAGCGTCAGCGCGCTCATCGCACTGCCGGTTTTCCCTCACCCGCTACGGACCGGGCGCCCGCGCGTGACTCAAACCTGCGACGCGGGTTGACGGCTGTCACCGCACTGGCCGTGTGTACGCGTCGCCAGCCTGCGTGACTCTCGTCTGCATGTTGAACATGCCGCACATGTCGGCATTAATGGCGGGCGGTTTCCCGCGCTAATTTCATCGCGCGGATTCTCTTGAATTATTCATTTTGGATATTCAGCTCTTTTATCGTCGACGCGCCATGCTTCAGAATTGCGAGCGTTTCCATTTTTGCTATGAGCCCGACGGCGATTTATGGATCGCGTCCCGCGCTCGCCATGAAAGTTGCGGGCGCCGGCACGTGCGCCGGACGTCTCAATCGGTTCGACATCCGTAATAATTGTTCTTACAGTGGGCGAGAGTATTCCTAGCGAGCCTTGGAATCATCCTCACTCGTTGTCGGGAGGCCGGTCTCACCCGAACCGGCACCGCTGCATGTGCGCGCATCGTGCTGCGCTGCCAGGTGGGCGAACAGGATAGCGTCGATGCGCGATTTGCCGCATACGATCGGCCAGGTCGCGAGCATTGTCCGGTGCATCGGCGGCGCGCTGTTGCAGCTGCCCGCAAGAGTGTGCGATATCCAGTCCGATCGACCGCTTGCACTGCCTCTGTCGGGGCGGCAGAAGGCCGTCGTCAGAATGTTCGTAGAAGGTGGCTTCATTGCGGAAATTGCCACTGCTTTACGACGCCATCGCCGCACCGTTATTCGGCAAAATCACGATGCACCCAAAACACTTGGCGTTACTAACGATCATGGTTTATTCTCACCCGTCTAAATTTACTGTGATTCCTATATATGTGTCGTATATCTAAGCAATAATCGGGTGCGTGACTGAGGCTGTTTCGGATAGCTCTTATGTTTAATCCCGCCTGAATGTTCAAAGATCGAGCAGGGCCAGTCGCCCGCGGGATGGTGAAGGGTAGTCAGAATATGGAGAAGAGGCAGACGATGGGCGACACCGCTGAAATAAGCACGCCGGTCCGGGCGATCATCGCAGACGATCATCCGCTCGTGCTGTTGGCAATCGAAAATTTGATGAGCGGCTACCCGAACATGGAGGTGGTCGGTCGCGCGGGCGACGCGGCCGAACTGTTTGCCGAGGTCGAGCGCACCGGTTGCGACCTGGTACTGATGGACCTTTACATGCCGGGCGACGCCGATGGCAGTGGAATCGAAGCCGTGCGGCAGTTCCGGAAACGTTACCCGGGCGTGGCGCTCGTCGTCCTCACCATGGAAACCGAAGCCACCGCGCTGCAAAGCGTGATCTCCCTCGGCGTGCAGGCGCTTGTCAGCAAGCGCGACCGCATCGATCTGATCCATGTGGCGGTCGTGACGGCGCTCGCGGGCGAATGCTATCTCGGCCCGGCCGTGCGCGCGGTGATTGCGGAGGCCACCGCCATGCAGCGGCTCGACTTCGTGCGCTCCGTGTTGTCGCGGCGCGAGCTTGAAGTGTTCACTCAATATGCGTCAGGGCTTGGCGTCACCGAAATTGCGGGCCGGCTGGGACGCAGCGTCAAGACGATCAGCGCTCAGAAATGCACTGCCATGCGCAAGCTTGCACTTCATAGCGACGCCGAGTTGTTCCGTTTCGCCGTGGAGCACGGTGTGGTATCCGAGGCGCGTACCGAAGGCCGTTAGCGTACGGGTACGTGCGATAGAGGTCGCGCGCGGGCCGCGTGGCGAACATGAAAAATGCATTGGCGTTGTCCGGGGAAGTACTTCTGTACTGGACGGCCCAGTCGATAAGACAAAAAAACAATGGCAAACAAAATCCGCGTAATCGTGGCAGACGACCACGACTGCGTCCGTGTCGGCGTGACAAGGCTGTTGCGCGCCAGATCGGATATCGAGGTTGTCGGGGAGGCCTGCGACACTCACGGCCTTGCTGAATTGCTCGAGGTCTGCACGTGCGATGTGATCGTCACCGATATCGGCATGCCCGGGCTCGGCGGCGGTGACAACGCGGTTTCGTTTTTGCGCCGTGTGTTGCGCGGTCGCGCACATCCGCCTGTCGTCGTACTCACTATGATTGGCCGTGCGCACATGCTGTCAGGTCTGCTGCGTCTAGGCGTGAGCGCCATAGTGGACAAACGCGACACGACGGCAGCGCTGATCGACGCGATCGAGGCGGCAATGGCAGCAGACGTCTATCTGTCAGAGCACGTGCGCATTGCAATGAAAGGCATGCAGGCAGTGCCACAGTTGCGCGACGGCATTCTGAGCGCGCGCGAGTGGGAAATCTTCCAGCTGTACGCGCGAGGTCTGGCGGTACATGAGATTGCTGATCGCCTGCAGCGCAGCGGCAAAACGATCAGCACTCAGAAACGTACCGCCATGCGCAAGCTGGGCCTCGACACCGACTACGACCTTATCGAGTACGCGCGCCAGATCGGTCTGACGTAGGGGCAGTCTTGGTGCCGCCCGCCTTATACCGACAACTTGCGGTCCCAAAATTAGGAGTCTTCTGATTGGTCGAAAAGCCTTGTCGCTCCATAGTTGCGAATTAGCTTGGGCTTTTGCGAAGGTTGACCTCATAGAAGCAGTCTTTTCTTGAGGACGAACCGTCCAAAGCCGGGAATCTGAGGCGGCTGTCCTGCGGAATCACGCGGTGTCGTTTGCCTCGCACAGCGACAGGAGAGCGGCATGGCCGTGCTAGGGAAGCGGTTGTTGGTCGAAGGCGTGGGTACCGCATGGCTTGTGTTCATCGGCTGCGGCAGCATCGTGTTGAACACGGGTTCCGCTCAACAGGGATACGGCGTACTGGAGGTCTCGCTTGCGTTCGGTCTTGCGCTCGCCACGGCCAGCTACTGGTTTGGTGAAACGTCAGGCGCGCATTTCAACCCGGCCGTGACAGTCGGCTTCACGGCTGCACAGCGGTTTCCTGTCAAAGATCTACTGCCGTACATCGCCGCGCAGATTCTCGGCGCCGTCGCGGCCGCGGCGCTGCTCGTCTATGTGGCGAACGGGCGCCCCGGCTTTGAACTGGGCGCAAGCGAATTCGCGGCCAACGGTTTTGGCGACCATTCTCCTTCGGACTACAAACTTCACTCTGCGCTCGTGATCGAATTCGTGCTGTCGTTCGCGTTTGTCATGGTGAGTCTCGTGGTCGCCTCGCGATACAAGGCAGAGCCGGGTGGTCCGATGGTCGTCGGCGGATGTCTGGCGCTCATTTATCTGGTGTCGATTCCAGTTACCAACGGTTCGGTCAATCCGGCGCGCTCCACGGCGCAGGCGCTTTTTGTCGGCGATTGGGCGCTTGACCAGCTGTGGCTCTTCTGGGCGGCGCCCATGTCCGGAGGCGTGGTCGCGGGCTTTCTGTTTTCGTTCCTCGGCGGCAGATCGGATCAGTCCGCCGTCGCGCTTGCCGACGGGCACAGCGAAGCCGCCTGACTCGCGCCATGTCGTTTCATCTCATCTTCATGCGCTTTAAAAGCGCGGCGACGGCGCGCGCGCTTCGGCGCGTGTCCATGTGGCTCGTTGGGCTATCTCTGTTCGCGACGACGCAGTTGACGGCCGTCGCCGTGCCGTTCGGCGGATCTGCCTCGGGGCGCGCAGCAACGGCATTCCCGCAAAAAATCGTTGTGGGCGTACTCGTGGACAACTGGCTGCCGTTCGACGCGCTGCAGGACGGCCAGCTCAAAGGCCTGAGCGTCGACTATCTGCGCGCGCTCGTCGGCCCGGGCGTCGTGCTCGAGGCCAAGGCGTTTCCCGACATGCCGCAACTGCTCGCCGCCGCCTGCACGGGAGAAGTCGATCTGCTGCTGAGCGTCGCGCGCACACCGGAGCGTGAGCGCTGCATCAGTTTCACGGCGCCCTATTTCCGGGCGTCGACCTCGGCGGTGGTCCGCAGAGACGGCGAACCGTACGAAGGCCCGCGCAGGTTGCGGCGGCATCCATTGCCATCGAGAAGGGCTTTGCGCTCGAGCGCTCGTTGCGCGAGCGCTTTCCGCGTGCCCAGATCAGTGCGTTCACATCGACACATGCAGCACTCGCCGCGGTGGCCCACGGCGATTCGGACGTCTACATGGGATTCACGCCGGCGGTCCAATACGCGCTCGCGACTGAAGAATTCCGCGACCTGCGCGTGGCCTTCGAGGAGAACAGCCGAAGCGCGGAACTGCGCTTCGGCGTGCCGCGCAGACAGGTAGCGTTGCGCGACGCCCTCGATCGCGCGCTGGCATCGATGACGCAGGCCGACCAGACGGCAATCCGCGTTCACTGGCTTTCCGGCAATTTCGGCGCAAAGCCCGAGCCAGCCACGCCGCGTCTCGAGTTGACGGAACAAGAACAGCTCTGGCTGCGTTCGCTGCCGCCGTTGGCGGTTGGCTTCGACAGTAGCTGGCCGCCTTTCAGCTATATCGACACTTCGGGGCAGCCTGCCGGTATTACCGCCGACTATCTGGCATACCTGAGCCGCACGCTCGGCGTGGTATTCAATCGTGCGCGGCAACCCGACTGGCCGAGCACGATCGACGCATTCCGGCGCGGCCAGCTCGCGATTCTCACCACAGGCTCGAGCGCTGACCCGCGTCTCGCGAAGGCCCGGCATACGCGCGCGTACGAAAGCTATCCACTAGTGATGGTTGGCCGCGACGATGAGCCTGCGGCACGTTCGCTCAGCGATTTCGCCGCGCGGCGCGTGGTCGTGTCGTCGCATGTTGCGGGCGTCAATCCGCTCGCGTTCCAGCGCATTCCGGCGGACCACGTGGCCGTTGCGCCGAGCCTCGACGAGGCGCTCCGCATGGTCGCGTCCGGCGAAGCGGATGTCGTGGTGGAAAACGTCGCGGCGGTGGACGTCATGCTCAAGCGGCAATACGCGGGTGTGCTCAAGATTCTCGGCACGGTGGGCGAGTCGGACGCGCTCGACTTTGCGGTGCGCCCCGACCTGGCCCCGCTCGCCGGCCTGATCGACCGTGCGTTGCTGGCCATGCCTCCGGCCGAAAAGCAGCGTATCCGGCGAAATTGGGTGACCGGCAATGCGGTGGGAACGGGTACGTGGAGCGTTTCCGCCGTGCGGCTGTTGCCTGTGCTCATCGGCATCGGCGTGGCGCTGCTTGTCACGTTGCGCGCGTATCTGCTTCTGCAGCGGGAAGTCAAACGTCGCAAGAAGACCGAACGCGAATTGGCGCTGCAGCTGAACTTCCAGGAAACCATGATGAAGATGGTTCCCTATCCGCTCGTCGCGCAAGATCTGCAAGGCCGCTATATCGCCGTCAACGGAGCCTATGAGCAAGCGTGCGGGCATAGCCGCGAGGCGGTGCTCGGACGCACCACGATGGAAGTGCAGACGTGGGGCGAGGCCAACAGCAAGGTGCTCGACACGATGCGGCGCGACTTGCTGGAAGGCGGCGACATGGCGCAGGTCGAGCTTCAATTCGAGCGTGCGCCAGGGGACCTGCGACACGGCCTGTTCTGGACGAGCATCTGTCGCGGCAATGACGGTCAGCCCGTGTGCTCGCTCGGCACCATGGTGGACATCACCGACATCCGGCGCGCCGAGATGCGCGCACGCGACACGGAGCGGCGACTGTTCGATGTCACGCGTTCGTTGCCGGCCGTCGTGTTCCAACTGCGCCGCACCGCCGAGGGCGCCTACTCGTTTCCCTACATTGGCGGCGCGCCGCGGTTGCTGCTTGGCGCGGGTCGAATAAGACCTGCCTGCCGCGATCGCGCCGACTTCGAGCGCATCTGCAGTGAAGACCGCTCGTTCGTCATCGCCGAACTCGAGCGTTCGGCGCGTCTCGAAACTCCGGTTCTCATCGAGTTTCGTATGGGCCCCGAGCAGGCGTTCAAGTGGACTCGCGCGGAACTGGTGCCGCGTCGCGAAGCGGACGGAAGCGTCGTGTGGAGCGGCTATTGGGTGGACGCAAGCATTGAACATGCGCGTGCGGAGGAGCTGGCTCGCGCGCGCGACGTAGCAGAGGCTGCATCGCGCGCCAAAGACGACTTCTTTGCCATGATGAGCCACGAAATCCGCACGCCGATGAACGGCGTACTCGGGCTCGTCGAAGTGCTGGAGCGCACGCCGCTCAATGCAGACCAGGGCGAAATGCTCGGCATGATTCACGAGTCGGCCGGCGCGCTTCTGCAAATCCTCGACGACCTGCTCGATTACTCGAAGATCGAGGCGGGGCGCTTGACCATCGAAGCCGAGCCTATCGACCTGCGCGAACTCGTCGACAACGCAGTGGGCCTGCTCGCCGGGCGGGCGCACGAAAAGGGTCTTAAAGTTCGCGTGGATATTGCGCCTGAGGTGGCCGCCACGTTGCGCGGCGACAGCGTCCGGTTGCGGCAAGTGCTCTTCAATCTGCTTGGCAACGCGATCAAGTTCACGCCTGAAGGCAAGGTGGAAGTAAGCGTATCGGTCGTCGAGCAGGCGCACGGGCAACAGACCATCGAGATGGTCGTTGAAGACACCGGCATCGGCATCGCCGCTGACGTTCAGGCCAAGCTGTTCGAGCCGTTCGTGCAGGCGGAGTCGTCCACTACTCGCCGCTTCGGCGGCACCGGGCTCGGTTTAACCATTTGCCGCAAGCTGACCGAATTGATGAACGGCTCGCTGACGCTCGACAGCGAACTGGGCCGCGGCACCCGCATGACCGTGCGGCTCGGCTTGCCAGTCGAGACGCCGAGTTATTCGGTGAGCGGTCTGCGCGACAAGCGCTGTCTTGTTGCAACCCACGACGCGCGAGTCGGCCAGGCGCTGGTCCACTTCGGGCAGGCGCTCGGGCTGGAACTGCGCCAGGTTGCCGCCGACGCTGCCGAATTGCGCTGCGCCGCTGCCCTAAGCGGAGTAGATCTGCTGTTCGTCAGCGAGGACATTGCCTTGCCCGCGGACGTCAAGCGCAAGCTGCGCGTGATATCGCTGACGGAAAAGGTGAAGCCGACCGGCTATCGCGTTCTCGAAGACACTGTGCGCCTGAGCGTCAACCCGATCTCATGGCGCGGCCTGGGCGCGGCGTGCGCGGCGGCCATGACGGGTCTTCAGTCGGCGCCGCCGTCTTCAACTGGCACGGCCCGCGTGCCTGAGGGCATCACCACGCCACCCGACCGCGAGCGGGCAATGGCGAGCGGCCGTCTGATTCTCGTCGCGGAAGATCATCCGGTGAATCAGGAGCTGATTCGCCATCAGCTGGCGCTGCTCGGTTTCGCGTGCGACGTCGCAAACGACGGCGCGGAAGCGCTGGCGGCGCTCGAGCACACCAGTTACGGATGCCTGATCACCGACTGCCATATGCCGAACCTGTCCGGCTATGAATTGACGCGTCGCATTCGCAAAAGAGAGCGTGAGCAGGGCGGCTCCTATCGTCTGCCCATTCTCGGCATTACTGCGAACACTGCGCCGGAAGACCTGAGCCAGTGCCGCGAAGCTGGCATGGACGAGAGCCTCGTCAAACCGACCCGGCTCGCCACGCTACGTGAGTACCTGAGCCGCTGGTTCGGCACTGACAGTGGCTGGCAGTCTGCCTCGGCCGATATTGCCGACGTGGGGGAAACTGCCGGATCTTCGACGGCGGCGGAGCCATTTGTCCCTGTCGACCTGGGCCATATGACGCAATTGTGGGGCAGCGAATCGACGGTCAAGGCTTTGCTCGATTCGTTCGTTTCCTCCGTGCGCGAAGACATTCAGTCGCTCACGCCGTTGCTCGAAACCGCGGACATGGTCCGCGTGCGCGAATGGCTTCATCGGGTGATCGGCGCGGCGAGCGTGCTGCAATACCCGCCTCTCATCAGCGCGCTCGAGGACTATCGCCGCGGCATCCTCAGAGCGCCGGAGCGCGCGCGTCGCGATGGGCTGGAACTGATCGACAGGTGTAATGCAATGCTTGACGGCATCGAGCAGCAAGCCGCGTTGCTTGCCTGAGCGCTTTGGTGGCGGCGGGCGATTGCATTTGCCGAACAGCGCTGCTTGCAACCACGTGTCAACCACGCGGCGAAGAACGTAGGTCAAAAACGCAGGCCAAAAACGCAGGCCAAAAACGCAGGCGAAAAAAAACGCGGCCGAAGCCGCGTTAAAGGTTTGGAGACATCCCTCGATGAAGGAGTCACTTCTCGCGAGCCCAAAGCATACCCGGGATCGCGACGATGATTCACTACAGAATCTGCAAATAACTGTTCAAAAAATCGCGGTGAGCGCGAGCCCCCGTTGAACGTACTCGATTCGCATGCAGCGCGCATCGCGCGCAATGAGCCGCGCATCCAGCTCCCACGGACCGGCGCAACTCCCGGCGGCGACGTCCTCGAGGATTTGCACTAGTATGTGATGGCTTTCGCGGCCGGCCGACGTGTCGGCGCTGGGGCGCAACTAGTCGGAGAAGACCATGATCATGCTAAAAAAACTCAATCTGGCTGTGGCTTTGTGGGCGGCAATGGCGGGCGTCGCGTTTGCTGACACTGTGGCGTTGAAAGCCGACCTCGAACCTTCCAGCGAAGTGCCGCCTCGTGTGAGTCACGGGCATGGCGCGCTGAGCGCCACGTTCGACACGTCGACGAAATCGCTGCAATGGACGGTGAGCTACGAGGGGCTGAGCGGCCCGGTCACGGCCGCGCATTTCCACGGTCCGGCGCCGGTGGGTCAAAACGCCAAAGTGCAAGTTCCCATCGACAAGAATGCGCTTGCGAGCCCGATGAAAGGCTCGGCGGCTCTCAACGAGCAGCAGGTGACCGACCTGATGGCGGGACAGTGGTACTTCAATATTCACACCGCGCAGAATCCGATGGGCGAGATTCGTGGGCAGGTCTTGCCGGCCAACTAAGCCCCGGCACGCGCACCACACAGCAAGAGCCGTCGCGCCCGGCGCGCGACGCGAAAAGCGCTTGATGGCCCCGAAAAACGAATTCGCCGCGGCCGCGCGTACTCGGAAGAATAGAGGTCGCCGTCCATTGGCGCAGTGGCCAACGCAAGTACCATGAGGGGACGTTTCCGAAGGAGCATGCCCCGATGAGCTGGCAAAGCGCACTTGCGTGCTGGTATTTGCGTAGACGGTTTCGCCCTCGAACCCTGAAGCCCCACATCGACGTAACTCAGGCGCGCGTGTTGACGGAGAAGCGCGCCTGGTCGCCCGAGGTGCCGCGCGGCTGGCGTCTGCGCGAACTGGACGGCGCCGGAGGCAAACCGCTGCGCGGCGAATGGCTCGAGCGCGCGGGCGGCGAACCGGCGAGCGGCGCGCCAGCCATGGTGTTGTACTGCCATGGCGGCGGCTACTACTTCTGTTCGCCGCGCACGCATCGTTCGATTGTGTTCGGCCTCGCCACGCGTGCCAATGCGCCCGTCTTTTCGCTCGACTACCGCCTCGCGCCCGAGCATCGCTTTCCCGCCGCACTGGATGACGCAACCGCCGCGTATCGTCAGTTGATAGCTGAGGGCGTGCCGCCCGGCTCGATTGTGATCGCGGGCGATTCGGCCGGCGGCGGCCTTGCGCTGGCAACGCTCGTCGCGTTGCGCGATGCAGGCGACCCGCTACCGGCGGGCGGGCTGCTGTTCTCGCCGTGGACGGACCTCGCGGCAACCGGCGCCAGCATTGTCGATAACGATGGCGCCGATCCCATGTTCAGCGGCCCGGCAATCGCGAGAGCCGCAAAGGTTTATCTCGGCGACATGCCCGCCACGCACCCGTATGCATCGCCGCTGTACGCGGACCTGCGCGGCTTGCCGCCGCTTTTCATGATGGCGGGCAGCACCGAAGTTTTGCTCGACGACTCGCGGCGTGTGGCCGCTCGCGCGCGCGCGGCGGGCGTGGATTGCGAACTGGAAGTGTGGAGCAAGATGCCGCACGTCTGGCCGATCTTTGCGCCATTCATTCCCGAGGCAAACCGCGCGCTCGACCGCGCAGCCGCGTTCATCCGGCATGCAACGAGTCGCGGCGCGCATGCCGCTCAGGCGTCGAGCGTGACGTCGATGGCCTGATACGCAAGCTTCACTGCGTGCTCGCCGTAATGCCGTTCGAGCCGCCGCACGGTGAAATGCCCGTGCGCAACCTGCTGAAAGTGGTCGATGAACACAGTGTTGACCATTGCGCCGAGCACTGCCCCAATGGCCGGAATGGACTTGGCGGCGATCTGCTCGCTGACCTGCACCGAAAAGCGCGCGGCAATCGTATTGACGAGGCGTAGCAACGCGGCCGAGCCGTGCGTGGTGAATCCCTTCGTCGCGATTTCTGACGACGCTTTCGACACCGCCTGCGCCAGCGCGCCGCGCATGATGAAGTAGCCGAAGTCGGCGTCGTCGTCTGTGCTCGACGTGCCGCCCATGCCGAGCACCGTCAGACATTGCAGTTGCGTGTCGATCGACTTCAGGTCCTCGCCCTCGCTGCGCGCAATGTCGCAGATCGAGCGAAACATGAGCGTCGTCGTAACCGGCAACTCGACCGGCAACGCAAACAGGCCGAACGCGCCGCCGGCCGCGCCGGTGGTGGCGACTGCAAACTTGTGCAGCAGGTTGCTCGGCTTGTCGGGCGTGAGCGACGCCGCGCCGCCGTCGCGCCTCCCAAGCGTGCGCAGTGCGAGGGACAGGCACTTGCGCAGCGCCAGCTCGGTCGCGTCGGTGACCTTCTCGTTCGCGAACGCGGGCATGCGCGAAATCAGTTTCTCCAACGGCGCGCCGACGATGCTCGCCAGTTTCATCGCCAGCGCGGGGCTTTCCAGTTCGTGTTTCGCGCGGCGCAGCGCGCTCAGATCTTCTTCCGACAACGATTGCGTTGCGAGCGAACTCGGCTCCATGGGCCTCCCTGGCGTTATCCGATGTGCTTTCCACAGTCGATCCGGCCCGCGACGGCCAGTCGAGTTCCTGCTTAGAGCGCTCATGCGTGGTATGATTCCCAAATCGTTTGACGAGTCAACTGTTGCTCTATCAAAAATGGCTGTCCATACCGCCGCCCATCATTCAAGTGGGCAAGTCTTGCCGTTCCGGGAATCGCTGCTGGCGATGCTCGGCATCTCCTTCGTCACCATGCTGGTCGCGCTGGACCAGACGGTGGTCGGCACCGCGCTGCCCACCATCGTCGCTGAACTGAAGGGGTTCGAGCTGTACGCGTGGGTTGCCACGTCGTATCTGCTGACCTCCGTGATTACCGTGCCGATCTTCGGCCGTCTTGGCGACTACTACGGCCGCAAGCCGTTCGTGATCGCGTCTATCGTGGTGTTCACGGGCGCGTCCGTGCTGTGCGGCGTGGCCGACAACATGCTGTTTCTGGTCCTCGCGCGCGGACTACAGGGCATCGGCGGCGGCATGCTGGTCGGCACTGCGTTTGCATGCATTCCGGACCTTTTCCCGGATTCGGTGGTGCGTCTGCGCTGGCAGGTGCTGATGAGTTCCGCATTCGGCATTGCCAACGCGATCGGGCCGTCGCTGGGCGGGTTTCTGACTCAGTACTACGGCTGGCGCTCCGTTTTCTATGTGAATCTGCCGGTCGGCATGCTGTCGCTGTTCTTTGTGTGGCGCTTCCTGCCGCATCTGCGTCATGTCGAGCACGAAGGCAAGATGAGGCTCGACTGGCCCGGCGCCGCGCTGATCGCGGTGGCGCTCGGCTCGCTGCAGTTGTTTGTCGAATTGCTGCCCAAGCATGGGCTGTCATGGGGCGCGTGTGCGTTGCTCGTGTTGAGCGTTGCATCGGCGTATGCACTGTGGCAATGGGAAAAGCGTTGCCCCACCGCGATCCTTCCCGTCGACATGTTTCGCAACCGCAGTCTCGCCGCTCTCTTCACGCTGGCGGTGCTCGGCGGCTTCACGATGTTCTCGCTGCTCTTTTATGCGCCGTTGCTGTTCCAGGGCGGCTTTGGCATGTCGCCGAAGGAAGCGGGCGTGGTCATTACGCCGCTCGTGGTGTTCATTACGATCGGCAGTATCGCGAACGGCCGCGTCGTTTCGCGGGTGCGCAATCCGAATCTGATGCTGTATGTCGGCTTCACGCTGCTCGCGCTCGCGTGCCTCGGCGTGGTGATTGCCACGCGTTCCATGCCGCATTGGCTGCTCATGTCGTTCATGGTGCTAGGCGGCCTTGGCCTCGGCTTCGTCATGCCGAACCTCACCATCTTTGCGCAGCAGACGGCCGGGCGCGAGCATCTCGGCATTGCCACGGCGCTGCTACAGTCGCTGCGGATGATCGGCGGCATGATCGGCACCGCGCTCACCGGAACGCTGGTCAGCCATATGTACGCGAGCGGTGTGCGCAGTGCGCTGGAAAGCGATCGTGCCTCGCAATGGTTCGGCGATCTGAGCGATCCGCAGATTCTCATCAACCACGAAGCACAAGCCAGCCTGCTAGGCCAGTTGGCTCAGGCTGGCCATAATGGCGCGATGCTTCTCGAGACCGCGCGCGAGACGCTTGTCGCGGCAATCCACTTTGGCCTTGCAATGGCGGCCATTATTGCTGTCGTTTCGGTATGGCAAAGCCGCCGTGTCCCGCCGATCAAGCTTCAGCGCAAGCTCGAGCCGGTGATCCACGCGGACTGATTTTTGTTTTTAGCGTCACAGAACCATCATGGAAGAACAGGACCGCGTCGCAGTCATGCAGCAATTCGGCCGCACATACCGGGCGTTCATGTCCGCCTTCGAGGCTCAGGTCGGTCACCCGTTGCCGCGCTGGCGCATCATGCTCGCGCTGCACGAGCAGGCAGGGGAGTCGTCGCAGAAGCGGCTTGTCGAGCAATTGCGCGTCGACCCCGGCGCGTTGACGCGCCAGTTGAAAGCCCTTGAAGGATTGGGCTGGATTGCGCGCAGCATGGACTCGCGCGATAACCGCGTGACCAATGTGCGCCTGACCGAAGCAGGCTTGTCCGCGACTAAAGCGAGCCTGCCGCGTCGCAACGCCTTTCTGCACGACACCATGGCCGCGCTGCCGGACGACGCGCTGAGCGCGTTGTCTGGAGCGCTAAAAATGCTGGAGGCAAGAATTGGCGAAGTGGTGTCGGCCGCCAACGCGGAAGAGACACTCGTTGACGCTCCCGCTGAAGAGTCACGCGACGGGCGCTGAGCGCCTGCACGTAGACGCACGGCAGTCGCGCCCGGTCACCGCCGGTCGAGCGGGCGCGACGACAATCAGAAATACGTTTCGATCACCTCAGTCACGCGATAAGCCGGATCGACCACCAGCACCTGACGCCATTTGTCGAATGTCAGACACGGGTGCGAGATGTCGAACGCAATCATGTCGCCCACTTTCAGGTCGGCGCCTGCGGGAATCCGCATATACGCGTGCTGATCCATCAAGCCGAAAATCTCCCAGCCTTCGCTCGCGGCAATTTCGCGCGGCGCCTGATGGCTTTCTCCTTCCCGGCCCGGCCGATAGTGGCGCGCCGGCTCCGGCAGGCCCGCGTCGAATGCGGAGTCACGCTTGCCAAGACCGATGATCGCGCGATCCGGCTCGGGAATGGACTGCACGTAGGCCCACAATTGCAGCGCGGGCAAAAGCCCTTCGCCCATTTTCTTCGCGACCGGATTGCGCGCGAAGATGTCCGTTTGCGCCTTGCGATAAATGCCGACGTCATGCGTCAGGTAGCAGCCGGGACGCAGCACGACCTCGACCTTGCCGGTTTCCGACGCCTTCACGAATTCCTCCGCGACCACGTCATACCATGCCGAGCCTGCGCCGGAGAGAATGGCGGGTGTGCGCTCGAAGCGCCCCTGGTCGATGAGCGTGCGCGTAACCGCCACCGCGCTTTGCAGGAACTCGCGCACCTCATGCTCTTCCTTCAGCACGCCTTCATACAACTCGACGCCCGCGAGCTTCAGCACGCCCGGATAGCGCCCAATCGCTTCGAGCACGGCATGGCGTTGCGCTTCATCGCGCACGCCGGTTCGCCCACCGGGCACGCCCAGTTCGAGCAACACCTGCAACGGCTTTTTCACAGACGTAAAGAAGCGCCCCAGTTGCTCGACGCCTTCCACTGAATCGACCAGACAGAAGAACTCGAAGTCCGGGTCGCTGAGCAATTCGGCGATCATCATCATGTTGTGGCGGCCCACCAGCTGATTGGCCATCAACACGCGCGAGACGCCGCCGTGGTAGGCCGCGCGCACCTGGTGCGCGGTGGCGAGCGTAATGCCCCACGCCCCGGTTTCCAACTGACGGCGGAACAACTGCGGCGCCATGGTGGTCTTGCCGTGCGGCGCGAGCTTGACGCCGTATTCCGCAACGAATGCCTGCATCCACTTCAGGTTGTGTTCCACGCGATCCGCATACAGGACGGCGGCGGGCAGGCTGACGTCTTCATTCAACAGGTTCCACTCCAGACGCGCCGCGTCGGTGAGCTGGATGCTCGCGCCCGGAACCATGCCCAAGCCCTTGCTAGAAGGATCAATCGTTGCGCCCTGATAGTTTGTAACTTTCATGTCTCCTGCTCCATCGTCCGGTTAAATTGCTGCGAAGTTGACTTTACCATGTTACCGAAAGTACGATGAGCGAAGAAATGTTATTTAGTACCAGAGCTTTGACAGGAGCCCGCCGGGCACTAGCAGCATGAACTCCAGCGCCGAACCGCTCACCTTCGACATCGTCGCACGCATTGCAGAGTGTGCGCCGGAACTGCGCTCGGCCGAGCGCAAGGTGGCCGCGCTGATCCTCGACGATCTGACGGGCGCTTCGCGCGCCAGCATCGGCGCGCTGGCGGAGCAGGCGCAGGTGAGCGTGGCCACGGTCACGCGCTTTGCCAAAGCAGTGGGGTGCCGCGACGTGCGCGAATTGAAGCTGCGGCTCGCGCAGGCCGCGGCGGTGGGCCAGCGGTTCTTGCAGACAGGCACGCCTGGCGACGCACCTGAGCACATCGCCACGCGCGTTTTCGACGAATTGCAGACGGCGCTTGCGCATAACCATCAGCTGCTGCGCCAGGCGCCGCTCGCGCAAGCGGCTGCCGCGCTGCGCGGCGCGCGCATGATTTACGTGTTCGGTATGGGCGGCGGTTCAACCGCGCTCGCTGACGAAATGCGTTTTCGCCTCGTGCGCCTCGGCCGGCCCGTGGCTACGTATCAGGACGGCTTGTTGCAGCGCATGGTCGCGAGCACGGTGTCGCGCGACACGGTGCTGATCGCGCTGTCCACCACGGGCCGCGTGCCGGAGATGGTGGAGAACTGCAAGATTGCGCGCAGCTACGGCGCGACTGTAATCGCGCTGACCGCGCCCGCGTCGCCGCTCGCGAGGCTCGCGGACTGGGTGATCCCGATTGTCGCCTTCGAGACCGATTTCATTTACAAGCCCTCGTCGTCGCGATACGCGATGATGATGGCGCTCGACGTGCTCGTCACCGAACTTGCCGTCAGTCAGGGTGACGAGAGCCGCGAACTGCTGCGCCGCATGAAGCACGCGCTCGACACGCACCGTGGCGGCGGCGACCGACAACCCTTAGGGGACTGATAGGAGACTGATTCATGCACTCGCATCCCGAAGCCGCCGACACGCTCATTGTCGGCGCGCAACTGTATGACGGCACCGGCGCGCCGCCTGTCGAGCGCGATGTGGCGATCCGCGACGGACGCATCGTCGCCATCGGCAACCTGTCGAACTGGCTCGCAGAGGACGTGATCGAGGCCGAGGGCCGTGCGCTCGCGCCGGGTTTCATCGACGTTCACACGCACGACGACACCCACGTGATCCGCTCGCCGCAAATGCTGCCGAAAATCACCCAAGGCGTGACGACCGTGATTGTCGGCAATTGCGGCATTAGCGCGTCGCCGGTTGCGCTGAAGGGCGATCCGCCCGATCCGATGAATCTGCTCGGCGAGCGCGACGCGTTCCAGTACCCCACTTTCGCGGACTACGTGAAAGCAGTGAACGCCGCGCGTCCGGCCGTGAACGTCGGCGCGCTGATCGGGCATACGGCGTTGCGCAACAATCAGATGGACCGCCTCGACCGTGCGGCCACGCGCGAGGAAATAGAAGGCATGCGCGCGCAGCTCGAAGAGGCGCTCGCCAACGGCGCGCTCGGCCTGAGTTCGGGGCTCGCCTACGGCTCGGCCTTCGCGGCGCCGACCGAAGAGGTGATGGCGCTGGCCGAACCCCTCGCCGCCGCGGGCGCGCTTTACACCACGCACATGCGCACCGAATTCGACGCGATTCTCGACGCCATGGACGAAGCGTATCGCGTGGGCCGTCATGCGCGCGTGCCGGTCGTCATCTCGCACCTCAAATGCGCGGGGCCGTCGAACTGGGGGCGTAGCGCCGAAGTGCTGAAGTCGCTCGAGGGCGCGCGGCGCATGCAGCCCATTGGTTGCGACTGCTATCCGTACAACCGCAGTTCGTCGACGCTCGACCTGAAGCAGGTTACAGGCGACATCGACATCACGATCACCTGGTCCGAGCCGCATCCGGAAATGGCCGGCAAGCTCGTCAAGGAGATTGCCGCCGAATGGGGCGTCACGCAGCAGGAAGCGGGCAAGCGCCTGCAGCCGGCGGGCGCGGTGTATCACAACATGTCCGAGGACGACGTGCGGCGCATCCTCTCGCATCCCGCGACCATGGTCGGCTCGGACGGCTTGCCGAACGATCCGCTGCCGCATCCGCGTTTGTGGGGCGCGTTTCCGCGCGTGCTCGGCCACTATGCGCGCGACGCCGGTTTGCTGCCGCTCGAGGAAGCCGTGCGCAAGATGACGAGCCTGTCCGCGCGACGCTTTGGTCTTGCACAGCGCGGCGAGGTGCATATCGGCTATCACGCCGACCTCGTGCTGTTCGACCCGGCGAAAGTGCGCGACGCCGCGACGTTCGAGCAACCGCAACAGGCGGCCGACGGCATCGACGCGGTGTGGGTGAACGGCGTGCTGTCCTACTGCAACGGCGAAGTGACGGGCGAGCGCGCCGGACACTTCGTGGCGCGCGGTGCGGCGTCGCAAGGCGACGCACACGGCGCATTCTGATTAACCGGGCTGACAGGTCCGGCAATCTGGTCTATCAAGGCGCGCGGCTTGCTGTCCGCGCGCGCTCAACTTTCAAGGAGTGTAACGATGAAGCGATATGGCGTTGAAGGCGGAAAAGGAACGGGCGGTCAGCACATGCCGTTTGCGCGTGCGGTAGAAGCCGACGGCTGGCTTTTTGTATCGGGGCAGACGCCGATGGAAAACGGCGAGGTGATCAACGGCGGCATCGTCGAGCAATCGCACAAGGCCATTCAGAACGTGTTCGCCATTCTGAAGGAAGCCGGCTACGGCGCGGAGCATGTGGTCCGCTGCGGCGTGTGGCTCGACGATCCACGCGACTTCGCGTCGTTCAACAAGGTGTTCCGCGAATACTTTGGCGAGAATCCGCCGGCGCGCGCGTGCGTCGTTTCGTCGATGGTGATCGACTGCAAGGTCGAAGTGGATTGCGTCGCCTACAAAAAACCCGCGGCCTGAGACGCTTGAGAGAAGGTTCGCCGCGGCACATGAGCAGAGGTCCGCGGCGATTACTGCAATGCCTATTGCCGCGCGAGCCGCATGTTGTCGGGCATGGGCAAGTTGTAGTTGGTGCGGAACGGGTTGATGTCGAGCCCGCCGCGCCGCGTGTAGCGCGCGTACACGGCGAGCTTGACCGGCCGGCACGCTTTCAGCACGTCGATAAAAATCTTCTCGACGCATTGCTCGTGAAAACCGGTGTGGTTGCGATACGAGATGATGTAGCGCAACAGGCCCGCGTGATCGATCTGCGGGCCGACGTAATGAATCTGCACGCTGCCCCAATCCGGCTGACCCGTCACCGGGCAATTCGATTTCAGCAGATTCGAGAACACCGTTTCCTCAACGGGCGCTTCGTCGAGCGCGGCTTTTAGCAGCGACGCGTCGGGCGTGTAGACGTCGGTGTCCAGATCCAGCCGGTCAAGCGGCGTGCCTTCGAATTCTTCCATCTGCAACTTGCCGAAGTCGTGCGGCGCGGTCAGGTAGACAGAGACCGTCGAGCCGCACGAGGCCGACACGTCGCGCCTGATCGTGTCGCGCACCGCTTCCATCGACTCGAACGCGGTCTGCGCGAACGAGCCGAGATAAAGCTTGAACGACTTCGACTCGACGATGTTCGGCGAGTCCGCCGGCACAAAGAACGTAGCGACCGCGATTTGCGGTTTGCCGCGCTGATTGAGCCACGACAATTCATAGGCGTTCCAGATGTCCGTGCCGAAGAACGGCAATTGCGCGCCGATGCCGATTGCCTCGCGCGCATTGCTGCGCGCAATCGGAAAGAGCAGCGACGCGTCGTACTGTTCGGTGTAAGTGGAGGCCTTACCCAGCGGAGATTGTTCGGGTGTCATGATGCATTCACGATGCCACTCAGCACATGTCCGGTCGCCGTCACGACGCGGGCCGATTCGCAGTGGCCAATTTGGTCGTCGAAGAAAAAGTCCGGCTCGAATTCGCGCAAAAATGCGCTCTTGTCGAGCCCGCCGAGAAACATCGCTTCGTCGATTTCGATGTTCCAGGCCATCAGGGTTCGGATCGCGCGCTCGTGCGCGGGCGCCGAACGCGCCGTCACCAATGCCGTACGAATATGCATCGGCGCGGCTTGATCCGCGAGCTTTTGCAGCCGATGAAGCGCTTCGAGCAAAGGCTTGAGCGGTCCGTCGGCAAGCGGCAGATTCTTGTTGTGCATTTCGTGGCCGACGAAGGCCCGCAAGCCGTCTTTCTGAAACACGCGCTCGGCTTCGTCGGAAAACAGCACGGCGTCGCCGTCGAAAGCAATGCGGATCTCGTCCGGGTACTTGCTTGCCATTTTCGCCGATTCCGGCAACACGCGTGCAGCGGGAAAGCCGGCGGCGAGCGCGTCGCGCACGTCGTCCTGATTCGCGGAGAGAAACAGCGACGCGTTTAACGGCTTCAGATAGGCGAACGGCGCACGCCCGCGCGTGAACACGCCGCGCTCGATCGTGAGTCCGTGCTCGCGGCACGAATGAAACGCGCGCAACCCGCTGATCGGATCGCTGCGCGAGAGAATCACCACTTCCACGCGATGCCCGCCCGCATTGAGGGCCAGCAGCTTGCGGATGAGCGGAAACGCAACGCCCGGCTTCGCGGGCACGTTCAGGCGAGCGCGCTGCAACGCTTCGTAAGCCTGAAGATCGCCTTCCTCGTACACGCGGTTCTCCTCTTCAAAGTCGAAGAGCGCGCGCGACGAGATCGCTACCACCAGTTTGTCGACAAGCGAAAGAGCCATCTGCGGGTGCCGTTTTCGTTGCAGTAGTTGCAGTAGTTGCAGTATTTGCGGCCGTTCAGCCCAAAAACAACCGATACACCGGGTTCTGCGTCTCTTCCCAATACGGATAGCCGAGCGTCGCGAGGAAGCGGTCGAACTCCGTGTTATCCGTTTGCGGCACCTGAATGCCGACGAGAATCGAGCTGTAGTCCGCGCCCTGATTGCGGTAATGGAACAGACTGATGTTCCAGTCCGGCGCCATCGACGACAGAAACTTCATCAGCGCGCCTGGCCGCTCCGGAAACTCGAAGCGGAACAGGCGCTCGTCGTGCGCGAGCGGCGAGCGCCCGCCCACCATGTAGCGGATGTGCTGCTTGGAGAGCTCGTCGAACGTCAGGTCGACGGTGGCAAAACCGTGCGCCTCGAAGGCGCCCGCGATCTGCGCGGACTCGCTGCGGTTCCTGATCTGCACACCCACGAAAATATGCGCGGACTCGGCCTGCGCGATCCGGTAGTTGAACTCGGTCACGCTGCGCGTGCCGACCAGCTCGCAGAAACGCCTGAAGCTGCCGCGCTCCTCGGGAATGGTCACCGCGAACACCGCTTCGCGCGCTTCGCCCACTTCGGCGCGCTCGGCGACAAAGCGCATGCGGTCGAAGTTCATGTTCGCGCCGGACGTGATCGCAATCAGCGTCTGGTTCTCGATGCCCTCGCGCTCCGCGTACTGCTTGGCGCCCGCGACCGCGAGCGAGCCCGCCGGTTCGAGCACGCTGCGGGTGTCCTGGAAGACGTCCTTGATCGCGGCGCATAGCGCGTCGGTGTTCACGAGCAGCACGTCGTCGAGATAGTCGCTGCACAGCCGGAAGGTTTCCTCGCCGACGAGTTTCACCGCGGTGCCGTCGGAGAAGAGGCCCACTTCGTTGAGCGTGACGCGCTCGCCCGCCTTCAGCGATGCGGCCATCGCGCACGAATCGTCGGTCTGCACGCCGATCACCTTGATCTCGGGGCGCACCGCTTTCACATACGCCGCGACGCCCGCCGCCAGTCCGCCGCCGCCGATCGGCACGAAGATCGCGTGAATCGGACCCTGGTGCTGGCTGAGAATTTCCATGGCCACGGTGCCCTGGCCGGCGATCACATACGGGTCGTCGAACGGATGCACGAAAGTCAGGCCGCGCTCTTCCTGCAGCTTCACCGCGTGGCCGTAGGCGTCGCTATACGATTCGCCGAACTGCACGACTTCCACGGTCGGCCCGCCGTGCGCGCGTACCGCGTCGACCTTCACCTGCGGCGTGGTGACCGGCACCACGATGATCGCCTTCACGCCCATGCGCGCCGCCGAGAGCGCCACGCCCTGCGCGTGATTGCCCGCCGACGCGGTAATCACGCCGCGCGCGAGCGCGTCGGCGGGTATGTGCGCCATCTTGTTGTACGCGCCGCGCACCTTGAAGGAGAACACCGGCTGGTTGTCCTCGCGCTTCAGATACACCGGATTGCGCAGCCGCGCGGACAGATGCGGCGCGCGTTCGAGCTCGGTCTCGCGCGCCACGTCGTAGACGCGCGCGGTGAGGGTTTTTTTCAGGTAGTCGTGGGAGGCCATGCGGGTGGCGCGATGCGCTCTGGAAGGCGGAAAAGCATCAATGATAGCGCCAACGGTGCGGGCACTGGCCCGAGCGGCGTCGGGCCCGCGACGAGGCCCGACCTGGTGCGCCACACACGCATGCTAGAAGATGTGCGGGGGCTTGCCGTCGGTGAGCTCGCGGGGCAACGGTTCGTCGAGCTGCCATTCGACATGCGGCAAGGCGAACAGGTCGCCGTGAAAGTCGACGGGGCCTTCGCTCGTGAAAAGTCCGTCCAGGTAGTCGAAGCTGAGTTGCGAAGAGACGGCGCGCAGCGCGGCCTCCACCGAATGCGACGGTTGCAGCTCGAGCGGGTCGACATCGAGCCGCACCGTGTAACGGCCGGCTTTCGTTTCCAGAGCGCCGATGTCGATCAGCTTGCCGTCGACGTTTTGCGCAAGAACGCGCTCGCCGTTCGCGAACAACCTGAAAGTGGCCCGTAGCGCCGCGGATGCGGCCGGTTGTTTGCTTGCCATCTCGGTACTCCTTTGATTTCGCGCCGCCGTCGGACACCAGCACAATTGCGCGTCGGCTCGACGAGTGCGGCCCGTTGAACTCGCCGATCGCGCTCAGCAGCCCGAGATCGAGCTGCGTGTCGGGCATGCCGCGGCCCACGGCGGTACCGGCAATGGCCGCGTCGATTGCGCGATTGCTGTCCAATGCAGTGTCGTGACGGATCAACCGGCTTCACCGACTTCCTTCGGGTCGGGCAGGTTCTCGCCGCGGCCCGGTGCGGGCGGCGCCGGCTCGTTCTTCGCCGCTTGCTTCTGTTCGTCGGAAAGTGTGCGGTCGCCGGCGGTCGGGTCGTTCGGGTTCTGGCGCGGCGGCGTCGGGCGCGCGGATTCGCTGGTCATGATGAACTCCTTGTCGATATGTGTGTGAGACAAAGCCGGGAACGCTCGAGCCCGGGCTCAGTCCGGCGAGCGTGTGCGGTCGGCTTCGCTTTGCGTGCCGGGCGGCGTGCCCGGTTTCGTGTCCGGACTCGCGGCCGGCGCAGCGTCCTCGAGGCGTCGCTCGTTCGCGCGCTCGTCGGAGCCGTCGGCGGGAATGTTCTCGGTATGGCCGGGCACCGGTTGCTGCTCGATGTGCCCGCCGTTCTTCGGATCGGGATCTGACATGCTGCACCTCCTCGGCTGGTTCGTCGGCTTGCCGGTTCGTCGAAGCCGGTTCGTAACAGGTCAGCATGCAGCGTGCCGCGCGTTTATCGGCGGCGGCGCCGGCACAGATCTTCGACGACGAAGGGCGCCACCAGCCCGGTGCCGAAAGCAACGTAGACCGCCGCGATGTGCGGCACCCGCAAATGGAACTCGAAGCCGGGTGTGAAGCGCTTGGGCACGATCACGTAGTCGCTGAAGGCGGCGACGGCCGTCAACGCGCTCGCGAGTGCAAAGCGCCTGCCGTGTGCGGCGCGCGAGGCGCGGCACGGCTCGACGGATTCCTCGATGACGGCGAGCGTATAGGCGTTGACCGCCGCCCATCCAATCGACATCAGGTGGTGAATCGCCAGCCCGGTGACGAGGTGCCGTGGGCGCGGACGGGCAGTCTGGTTCACTTCTTGCGGCCACACCCAGTGGCTCACGGCGCTGACAGGTGCGGCCGCCCGCTTGCCGATGAGCCGCGCGCAGGCGCCGAGCGCAAGCGTGGAGAGTACGCCGGCTACGAGGCCGGGCAGCACGATGTCTTCTACAGGTCGAACGTCCAGAGCCATGGTGATTTTCCTTGCAGGTGCGACCGGCATGATCGGAGCGCGAGTGGCAAACGCGCTGGTGACGGCCGGCCATTCGGTGGTGTGCGGCGTGCGCGATCCGGTCGCCGCCGGGGAGCGCTTGCGCGGCTGCCGCCTGGTTGCTCTGGACTTTGCGGGCCTTCGCGATGTAGCAAGCGTGATGCCGCTCCTTGCGGGCGTCGACGTCGTGATCAATGCCGTGGGCATTTTCAGCGACGCGACCGGCCACGACTTCCGGCGCTTGCACACCGATGCGCCGATCACGCTCTTCAAGGCCGCCGTCGCCGCAGGCGTGCGGCGCATCGTGCAAATCTCCGCGCTCGGCGCGGACGCCGCCGCGCAAAGCCCCTATCACCGCAGCAAACTCGCCGCCGACGAGGCGTTGCTCGCGCTGCCCGTTTCTTCGCTGATCGTGCAGCCGTCGCTCGTGTTTGCGCCGGAGGGCCGCAGCACGCGCTTTTTCGCCGCGTGGGCCACGTTGCCGGTCGTGCCGTTGCCGGGTGCGGGCACACAGCGCATCCAGCCGGTTCATATCGACGATGTCGTCGCGCTGATCGTGGCGGGCGCGCTGGCCGCGCCGGTCAGCGATGCGCCTGGCGCCGCGGCGGGGCTGCCGCGCCGCTGCGCCGCCGTCGGCAAGGAGCCGATGACGCTAAAGGAATATCTGGCCGTGTTGCGGCGTGTAGCCGGCGGCTTGCGCGGCGTCTTTCTGCCAGTGCCCATGCCGCTCGTGCGGCTCGCGACCCGGCTCGGCGCGCTGCTGCCGGGCTCGCTGATGAGTGCGGACGCGCTCGCGATGCTCGAACGCGGCAATGTGGCGCCGACCGACCGCTTCGAGCGGCTCCTCGGCAGGGCGCCGCGCGCGCTGCGGGAGATGCCGGTGGATAGCGAAGGTTTCGGCACGCGGGCGAAGCTGATGTGGCTGTTGCCGCTGTTGCGCGCGTCGATTGCGGCAGTGTGGATCTGGACCGCGATCGTGTCCGCCGGGCTGTATCCGCGCGCGTCGAGCCTGGAGCTGCTCGCGCGGGTCGGGGCGCCGGCGGCTTTGGGGCCTTTGCTGCTCTACGGCGCGGCGTTCGTGGATCTCCTGTTCGGCGTGCTCTCGCTCGCGTGGCCGCGCCGCTTCGGGTCGCGCGCGTGGCTTTGGGGCTTGCAGATCGCGCTGATCGTGCTTTATACGGCGCTCATCAGCTGGCGCTTGCCCGAATTCTGGCTGCATCCGTATGGGCCGCTTTCGAAGAACCTGCCCATGATCGCGATGCTTATCCTGCTGATTCAATTCGAGGAGGGCAGCGGCCTCCGGCCCGGTCTGTCGGCCGCGGCAGCACCGGGGCCGGACAGCACAACCGCAGCCGCGCCGTCTATGACGCCGACGACGACGCAACCCACTACACTCCCGACCACGCCACCCGCGCGGCAATGAGTTTGCCCATGACTTACCTCGTCATCAAATGGCTGCATGTACTTTCGTCGACGATCCTGTTCGGCACCGGCATCGGCTCCGCCTTTTACATGCTGCTGACGAGCCTCGGCCGAGATGCGAAAACCGTCGCGCGTGTGACGAAACTCGTGGTGCTAGCCGACTGGCTCTTCACCACGCCCACCGCGATCGTGCAACCGGCCACCGGGCTCTACCTCGTGCATCTCGCGAACATGCAGCTGGGCAGCCGCTGGCTGGCCTGGTCGATCGGGCTGTATGTGCTCGCAATCGCCTGCTGGCTGCCGGTGGTGATCCTGCAAATGCGCCTCGCCGCGTCGGCCCGGGCGAGCGCCGACACCGGTCGGCCGTTGAGCACCGCCTACTGGCGAATGCTGTTGATCTGGGCCGCGCTTGGCGCAGTCGCATTTTTCGCGTTCCTCGGCATTTTCTGGTTGATGGTTACGAAGCTGGCTTGACCGCCTTGAGAGCAGGGGACGCACGGGCAATGCGCGCGGGGCAAGGCTCAAAGCGGATTCAAAGTGGACCAAGAGCGGACCAAAAGCGGGCCACAAGCAGACCAAAAGCAGACCAAAAGCAGACCAAAAGCGGATCAGAAGCGGATCAGAAGCGGATCAGAAGCGGATCAGAAGCGGACAGAAAGAAGGCCGAAAGCACATCCGAAGCAACTCAGCCCCCGACGCGTCGCAGTGCTACACGCAAGCCCCGCTTGCCCCCGCCGCTTCCATTGCGGCCGTCAACGCGTGGCTGGCCGATGCGGTAGAATTCCATTTTGGAATAAGGATCGGAAGATGCACTGGCAGCCTCGGATCGCCCACTTGGATGCCCGTCCCGCGTGAGTCTTGCCCCGCGGCGGAGCGTCACGTCCGCCACGCACGATCGTGTAGCAGTATCTGAGCGCCGCGAAGCGACCGACGTGGGTAGACCGTCGGTGGCGCTTCGCTCCCAGGAAGATTTCCAAGCATTGCGCCCCACGCGCACCGTCAGACGGCGCCTCTCGCTGAGCGCGCCGGACTGACCCACCGAGTCGTCCGCACATGAACGCACCTCAAGTTTTCGACCCGCACGGAGCCGCCGCCGCGGTCGCCGCCGATCCCGAAGCGCGCCTGCGCGAAATTCCCTATAACTACACGTCGTTTTCCGACCGCGAAATCGTCATTCGTCTGCTGGGCAATGCTGCCTGGGACGCATTGGCAGAATTGCGTGCCGAACGCCGCACCGGCCGCTCGGCGCGCATGCTGTATGAAGTGCTCGGCGACATCTGGGTGGTGCGCCGCAATCCGTATCTGCAGGACGATCTGCTCGACAACCCGAAGCGCCGGGCGATGCTGATCGAGGCGCTGCATCACCGTCTGTCGGAAATCGAAAAGCGCCGCCGCGCCGACCTCACCGAGCACGGCGACGAAGCGGGCGTGGACCGCGCGGCACGCGTCGAAACGCTGGTGCAGGCTGCACGGCGTGCTGTCGACGAATTCGAAAGCGAGTTCCAGAAGACCTACGATCTGCGCCGCCGCGCGACCAGGGTGCTGGGACGCGTCACGCAAAAGGACAACATCAAGTTCGACGGTTTGTCGCGCGTTTCCCACGTGACCGACGCCACCGACTGGCGCGTGGAATATCCGTTCGTCGTGCTGACGCCGGACACCGAGGCCGAGATCGCCGGCATGACCAAGGCGTGCTTCGAGCTCGGTCTGACCGTGATTCCGCGCGGCGGCGGCACCGGCTACACCGGCGGCGCGGTGCCGCTCACGCCGTTTTCCGCCGTCATCAACACCGAAAAGCTCGAGCAGCTCGGCGCCGTGGAAATGACCGAACTGCCCGGTGTCGATCGCAAGGTCCCGACCATTTTCTCCGGCGCGGGCGTCGTCACGCGTCGCGTGACCGAGGCGGCCGAGCAGGCGGGCTTCGTGTTCGCCGTCGACCCCACTTCGCTCGACGCGTCGTGCGTGGGCGGCAACGTCGCGATGAATGCGGGCGGCAAGAAAGCCGTACTGTGGGGCACCGCGCTCGACAACCTCGCCTGGTGGCGCATGGTCGATCCGGAAGGCAACTGGCTCGAAGTCACGCGTCTGGAACACAACCTCGGCAAGATTCACGACATTGAAGTGGCCCGTTTCGAACTGAAATGGTTCGACGGCAACTACGCGCCGGGCGAAAAGCTGCTGCGCACTGAAGCGCTGGCCATCAAGGGCCGCGTGTTCCGCAAGGAAGGTCTCGGCAAGGATGTGACCGACAAATTTCTCGCCGGTCTGCCGGGCGTGCAGAAGGAAGGCTGCGACGGCCTCATCACGTCGGCGCGCTGGGTGCTACACAAGATGCCGGCGCACACGCGCACCGTCTGCCTCGAATTCTTCGGCCAGGCGCGCGAGGCGATTCCGAGCATCGTCGAAATCAAAGACTATCTGTTCGAAACCTCGAAGCAGGGCGGTGCGATTCTCGCCGGTCTGGAACACCTCGACGAGCGCTATCTGCGCGCGGTCGGCTATGCGACCAAGAGCAAGCGCAACGCGTTTCCGAAGATGGTGCTGATCGGCGACATCGTCGGCAATGACGCGGACGCGGTCGCGCAGGCGACTTCGGAAGTGGTGCGCATGGCCAACGGCAAGAGCGGCGAGGGGTTCGTCGCCGTGAGCGCCGAGGCGCGCAAGCGCTTCTGGCTGGACCGCAGCCGCACCGCGGCAATCGCGAAGCACACCAACGCGTTCAAGATCAATGAAGACGTGGTGATTCCGCTCGACCGCATGGGCGAGTACACCGACGGCATCGAGCGCATCAACATCGAGCTGTCGATCAAGAACAAGCTGCAACTGGTCGACGCACTTGAAGCCTTTTTCAGGGGCGGCAAACTGCCGCTCGGCAAGAGCGACGACGCCAACGAAATTCCGAGCGCCGAACTGCTAGAAGACCGCGTGCAACAGGCGCTCGACCTGCTCAAGCGCGTGCGCACGCGCTGGGAGTTCCTGCGGGACAAGCTGGACCTTTCGTTGCGCGAGGCGCAGCACTATCTGGTGGGCCTCGGCTACGAGGCGCTCGCCGAAAAATTCGCCGACCGCGCCGATGCGCAGCCCGACGCCACCGTGTTCCACGTCACGCAGGACCGCACGATTCGCGTGTCGTGGAAGCAGGAAATTCGCGCTGAACTGCGGCAGATCTTCAACGGCGGCGAGTTCAAGCCGATCCTCGACGAAGCCCAGGCCATCCACAAGCAGGTGTTGCGCGGCCGCGTGTTCGTCGCGCTGCACATGCACGCGGGCGACGGCAACGTCCACACCAATCTGCCGGTGAACTCTGACAACTACGAGATGCTGCAGGACGCCCACACGGCGGTCGCGCGCATCATGAAGCTCGCGCGCTCGCTCGACGGCGTGATTTCCGGCGAGCACGGCATCGGCATTACGAAGCTCGAGTTCCTCACCGACGACGAAATCGGCGAATTCCGCGCGTATAAACAGCGCGTCGATCCGCATGGCCGCTTCAACGCAGGCAAGCTGCTCGAAGGCGCCGACCTGCGCAATGCCTACACGCCGAGCTTCGGCCTGATGGGCTACGAGTCGCTGATCATGCAGCAGAGCGACATTGGCGCGATTTCCGAATCGATCAAAGACTGCCTGCGTTGCGGCAAGTGCAAGCCGGTGTGCGCGACGCATGTGCCGCGCGCGAACCTGCTGTACAGCCCGCGCAACAAGATTCTCGCGACTTCGCTGCTGGTCGAGGCGTTCCTGTACGAAGAGCAGACGCGCCGCGGCGTGTCGATCAAGCATTGGGACGAATTCGGCGACGTGGCCGATCACTGCACCGTCTGCCATAAATGCGTGACGCCGTGCCCGGTGAAAATCGACTTCGGCGACGTGACCATGAACATGCGCAACCTGTTGCGCAAGATGGGCAAGAAGAAGTTCAATCCGGGCAACGCGGCCGGCATGTTCTTCCTGAACGCGACCAATCCGCAGACCATCAACCTCGCGCGCACCGCGATGATGGGCATCGGCTACAAGGCGCAGCGCCTAGGCAACGAGGTGCTCAAGAAGTTCGTGAAGAAGCAGACGGCGCATCCGCCGGCAACCGTCGGCAAGCCGCCGGTTACCGAGCAGGTGATCCACTTCATGAACAAGAAGATGCCGGGCAATCTGCCGAAGAAAACCGCGCGCGCGCTGCTCGATATCGAGGACAACAAGATTGTCCCCATCATCCGCAACCCGAAGACGACCACCGCCGACACGGAAGCGGTGTTCTACTTCCCCGGCTGCGGCTCCGAGCGGCTTTTCTCGCAAGTGGGTCTTGCCACACAGGCCATGCTGTGGGAAGCAGGTGTGCAAACGGTGCTGCCGCCGGGCTATCTGTGCTGCGGCTATCCGCAGCGCGGCTCCGGCCAGTTCGACAAGGCCGAGCAGATTGTCACGGACAACCGCGTGCTGTTCCACCGCGTTGCGAATACGCTCAATTATCTCGACATCAAGACGGTGGTGGTGTCGTGCGGCACGTGCTACGACCAGCTCGCCGGTTATGAATTCGACAAGATCTTTCCGGGCTGCCGGATCATCGACATTCACGAGTTCCTGCTCGAAAAGGGCATGAAGCTCGACGGCGTGACGGGCACGCGTTACATGTACCACGACCCATGCCACACGCCGATCAAGACGATGGACCCGGTCAAGCTCGTCAATTCGTTGATGGGCTCCGAGAAAGACGGCTACAAGATCGAGAAGAACGACCGCTGCTGCGGCGAGTCGGGCACGCTCGCGGTAACGCGCCCCGACATTTCGACGCAGGTGCGTTTCCGCAAGGAAGAGGAAATCCGCAAAGGCGCGGCGAAGCTGCGCGGAATTCCTCTCGTCGCGGAAGCCGGCGCGAACGGCATCAATCCGGCCAATGCATCGGCCGGCACGGCGGGCGCGGCGAACGGCTCCGTGCTGAAGGCCGGCGACGGTCCGCAACCGAAGGGCGCCACCGACGTGAAGATCCTCACGAGCTGCCCGTCCTGCCTGCAAGGGCTGTCGCGCTATAACGAAGACGCGGGCATCGAAGCGGATTACATCGTCGTGGAAATGGCGCGTCATGTGCTCGGAGAAGACTGGATGGTCGACTACGTGCAGCGGGCGAACAATGGCGGAATCGAGCGCGTGCTGGTTTAATGGCACGACTGACGATTTTTGCCTGAGGACGACGATGGATTGCGTTTTTTGCCGTGAAGAAGGCGGCGATGTGCTGTGGCAGGACGACACGTTGCGCGTCGTCCTCGCCGACGAACACGATTACCCCGGCTTTTGCCGGGTGATCTGGAACGAGCACGTAGCCGAGTTTTCGGACCTGGATGCAGCGGGCCGCGATCGTGTGATGAAGGCCGTGTATGCGGTCGAGCGCGCGATGCGGCGCGTCCTGCAACCGGCCAAGGTGAATCTCGCGAGCCTCGGCAACCAGGTGCCGCACGTTCACTGGCACGTCATTCCGCGTTTTTCGAACGACGCTCATTTTCCGCTGCCCATCTGGGCGCCGCGGCAACGCACCGTGTCAGAAGCGATGCTGTCGTCGCGCCGTGCGCAAGCCACGCTGCTGCGTGAAGCGGTGCGCCACGAGATCGGGCAGGCGCTCGCCTGAGCGACACAACCCGCCGCTGCGTGCCATGTCCCTCGCGGGGCGCATCGGGCGCGGCGGCGTTTTTACATTGAGGCCATCATGAGCGGACTGACTCCCGATACTCCGGTGCCGAGCGACGTGGTCGTGCATTCGAAGTCGCGCGTGCTCGAATTGCAGTACGCGAGCGGCGAATCGTACCGGCTGCCGTTCGAACTGCTGCGCGTGTATTCGCCGTCGGCGGAAGTGCAGGGCCACGGCCCCGGTCAGGAAACGCTGCAAACCGGCAAGCGCGACGTCACGATCACGATGATCGAGGGCGTCGGCAACTACGCGATCCAGCCGACGTTTTCCGACGGGCACTCCACCGGCATCTATTCGTGGGATCTGCTCTACGACCTGGCGCGGCGCCAGGATGAACTCTGGCGCGCGTATCTCGACAAACTGGCTGCGGCAGGCGTCGACCGCGACGCGCCGATGCCTGCGGCCGGCGCTGCGCACGGTCACCGTCACTGATACTGATACGATTCGCCAGACCCGCCGCACCGATGCGGCGCAACATTTCAGAATACGCGGAAAGGACAAGCGCGATGAGCAAAACCCACTTCGGCTTTCAATCGGTCGACGAACAGGAAAAGGCGCGGAAGGTGGCGGGCGTGTTTCACTCGGTTGCCGCCAACTACGACTTGATGAACGACCTGATGTCGGGCGGGTTGCACCGGGCGTGGAAGATGTTCACGATCGCCCAGGCCAACGTGCGGCCGGGCTACAAGGTGCTCGACATTGCCGGCGGCACCGGCGACCTCTCCAAGGCATTCGCGAAGCAGGCGGGCGACACCGGCGAGGTGTGGCACACCGACATCAACGAATCCATGCTGCGCGTGGGCCGCGACCGGTTGCTCGACAAGGGCGTGATCACGCCGGCCCTGCTTTGCGACGCGGAGCAAATTCCTTTTCCCGACAATTACTTCGACGTAGTGACCGTGGCATTCGGCTTGCGCAACATGACGCATAAGGATGTCGCACTGGCGGAAATGCGCCGCGTGCTCAAGCCAGCTGGCCGCCTGCTGGTGCTGGAATTTTCGAAGGTCTGGGATCCGCTCAAAAAGGCTTACGACGTCTACTCATTCAAGGTTCTGCCGTGGCTTGGCGAGCGCTTTGCGAAAGACGCCGACAGCTACCGCTACCTGGCGGAGTCGATCCGCATGCATCCGGATCAGGAAACTTTGAAAACAATGATGGAACAAGCGGGCCTTGATGGCGTCAAATATTACAATTTGTCAGCTGGCGTGGTAGCTTTACATGTGGGGACCAAATACTAGGGTCCCTAACCCGTCGATTTCTAAAGGAAAGTGCCAAAATGTCCGATTCATTGTTGTTATCTCCCCGTAAGGTTAGGCAGTCGCTGGCGAGACGAATCGGACTGCTCGCGATGGTCGGTCTGATCGCGGCCGGCTCGCTCGCCTCGCTGGACGCCGAAGCGCGCCGCATGGGCGGTGG
>Ga0209796_10000275_pt1 | contig 43123 bp, 39 predicted proteins | sample AgamicOrSfrz_FD_187167 | JGI IMG/M metagenome (GOLD analysis project Ga0209796, IMG submission 187167) | Agave microbial communities from Guanajuato, Mexico - Or.Sf.rz (SPAdes) (version 2) | ecosystem: Host-associated > Plants > Phyllosphere > Phylloplane/Leaf | place: Guanajuato, Mexico...
ATGGGCGAACTACGAAAGACCAATTCACTCGCCGCTTGAAATCCTGCCCGAACGTTATACGGCGATTTCGAGAGAAGGTCAACACTCGGCCGTCAACTTTACAAAAATTCGCGATAGCGCCCCGAAAAGCTGCTTACAAAGCTTGCAGGCCATGCGAGTTTTTTGCTAGGGAGAACCCTTAGTTTCGCTGCAGCCGCCGGGTGCAACCGTTAAACTACGCGCCCGCGTCGGTTGCACCATCGGACCAACCGCCGCGCATGCATGCGCGTCACCCGTTTTAGCGCCACAAGCGCACTTCCCGGGGTGTCGACATGGGTTCTGAAACAGGAGAAGACGTGAAAAGTTCTATACAACGGAACATCGGGCCGTTCGCACTCATGCTGACCGGCCTGGGTTCGATCATCGGCTCCGGCTGGCTGTTCGGCGCGTGGAAGGCCGCGAAAATCGCGGGTCCGGCGTCGATCTGCGCGTGGATCATCGGTGCGGTGGTGATTCTCGCCATTGCGCTCACCTACGCGGAGCTGGGCGCAATGTTCCCGGAATCGGGCGGCATGGTGCGCTATGCGCGCTATTCGCATGGCGCGCTGGTGGGCTTCATCAGCGCGTGGGCCAACTGGATCGCCATCGTTTCGGTGATTCCCATCGAGGCCGAGGCATCCATTCAATACATGAGCACGTGGCCGTACGCGTGGGCAAATGCGCTATTTGTGGATGGATCGCTAACTACCAACGGGCTGCTGCTCTCGGCGGCCCTCGTGATCATTTACTTCCTGCTGAACTATTGGGGCGTGAAGCTGTTCGCGCGCGCTAATTCGGCAATCACGATCTTCAAGTTCCTGATTCCGGGCGCGACGATCCTCGGCCTGATGCTGACCGGTTTTCACAAGGAAAACTTCGGCGAAGTGAGCACGTTCGCGCCGTACGGCTGGTCGGCTGTGCTGACTGCGGTCGCGACGAGCGGCATTGTGTTTGCGTTCAACGGTTTCCAGAGTCCGATCAACCTCGCCGGCGAGGCGCGCAATCCGGCGAAGAGCGTGCCGTTCGCGGTGATCGGCTCCATTCTGCTCGCGCTGGTCATCTATGTGCTGCTGCAGGTCGCGTATATCGGCGCGGTGAGCCCGAGCGACGTGATGAAGGGCTGGAGCCACTTCAACTTCGCTTCGCCGTTCGCAGAACTGGCAATTGCGCTGAACCTGAACTGGCTGGCAATGCTGCTTTACGTCGACGCCTTCGTGAGCCCGAGCGGCACGGGCACGACCTACATGGCGACCACCACGCGCATGATTTACGCGATGGAGCGCAACAACACCATGCCGAAGATCTTCGGCAGCGTGCATCCGTTCTACGGCGTGCCGCGTCCGGCCATGTGGTTCAACCTGCTGGTTTCGTTCATCTTTCTGTTCTTTTTCCGCGGATGGAGCTCGCTCGCGGCGGTGATTTCGGTCGCGACCGTGATCTCGTACCTGACCGGTCCTATCAGTCTGATGGCGTTGCGCCGCGCGGCGACGGACCTCGAGCGTCCGCTGCACATTCCGGGCATGCAGGTAATCGCGCCGTTCGCCTTTGTATGCGCGTCGCTGATCCTGTACTGGGCAAAATGGCCGCTGACGGGCGAAATCATTCTGCTGATGGTTGTCGCGCTGCCGGTGTACTTCTACTTCCAGGCCAAGTCGGGCTTCGGCGGCTGGGGCCGCGACCTGAAGGCCGCGTGGTGGCTGGTCGCTTATCTGCCGGTGATGGCGCTGCTGTCCTTGATCGGCAGTAAGGAATTCGGCGGCCATGGGCTGCTGCCGTACGGCTGGGACATGCTGGTGGTGATCGCGTTCTCGCTCGTCTTCTATTACTGGGGCGTCCATAGCGGTTACCGCTCCGAGTATCTGGAAGAGCGCCAGACGCACGACGAAGTTCTCGAGGGCATGGGCGTGCATTGAGTGTGCGCGCCGGCCGGGTCACGAAAACCGGGCCGCATGCTGAAAAGCCCGCCTGAGTGGTTGCTCAGGCGGGCTTTTTGTTTGCGGTTGCAAAGAGCCGCCGCTCGGCGCTCAGGCGCTGCCGAATACGTAGTTGGTCATCGCGAGCGCCCGCTGATAGGTGCCTAACGATTGAACCGTCAGCGCATAGTCGTCGTCGGCGGCACCGAGGGCCGCGAAGACCGGCAGCAGATGCTCGTCGGTCGGGTGCATCAGCGCCGCGTGTGGCGCCTGGCGGCGATAGTCGAGCAGTGCGTCGATGTCGCGCGCGGCGAGCTTTGCTTCGAACCAGTCGGTGAATTCGGCGACGCGCGGATCGGCATCTTCGGGCCGTGCGGAAAAGTCCGCAGCGCGCAGATTGTGCGTGATCTGGCCGGAGCCGATCACCATCACGCCTTCGCCACTTAGCGAGCGCAGCGCGCGGCCGACGCGGAAATGATGCTCCGCGTCGAGGTGAGGCTGAATCGACAACTGTGCGACGGGCACGTCGGCGTCGGGAAACATCAGCAGCATCGGCACCCATGCGCCGTGATCGAGGCCATGCGGCTGCGCGTCGGCGTGCAGGCCGCTTTCACGGAGCATTACGGCTGCACGCCGTGCGACATCGGGCGCACCCGGCGCCGGATACCGGATCTCATAGAGCTGGCGCGGGAACCCGTAAAAGTCGTGAATGGTTTCAGGCTCCGCGGATGTACTCGCGACAGGCTGAGCGGTGCCCCAATGCGCCGAAAGCATGAGGACGGCCTCGGGCCGCGGCAACGTGGCACTCAGCGCCGCGAATTCGGCGGAGGGCAGCGACGGGTCGATCGGCAGCGTCGGCGCGCCGTGGGAAAGGAAAAGCGAAGGGAAGCGGTTCATGGCAGCGACGCGCCCGCGAGGCGCGATCGAAAGTTCGGTTGCTGCCACTATAGAGTCGCACCGCTGTTTGATAAACGCACCAAAGCGGATTTGATTGTCTTGTCGCAGTTGGTAATCGCGGCAGTGGGGCGTACTTGTTCAACGCTGCGAGCGGGACGGCCGACAGGCGCGGAGGGCCACTAATCTTCCGCGCCGCGCAGTCCAGACCACGCCGGCGATAGCGCCGGGCCGAGCGCGAACAGATCCAGCACGCGGGCAACGGTGTGGTCGACCATCTCGTCGATACTGGCGGGGTGGTTGTAAAAAGCAGGCAGCGGCGGAAAAATCACGCCGCCCATTTCAGTCACCGCTGTCATATTGCGCAGATGCGCGAGGTTCAACGGCGTTTCGCGCACAAGCAGCACGAGCCGGCGGCGTTCCTTGAGCGTGACGTCGGCGGCACGGGTGATGAGGTTGTCGGCAAAACCATGCGCAATGCTCGCGAGCGTCTTCATCGAACACGGCGCGACGATCATGCCGTCCGTCGCGAAGGAACCCGATGCGATACTCGCGCCGACGTCGCGCACCGAATGCACGACGTCGGCGAGCGCATGCACGTCTTCTTTACCGAGCTTGAGTTCGTGCTGGATGTTGAGCCAGCCGGCGCTGGAAACCAGCAGATGACTTTCGACGCCGCCCAGCTTGCGCAGCGTCTGTAGCAAACGGATGCCGTAAATGGCGCCGGTCGCGCCGGTGATCGCGACAATCAGACGGCGTGGCGCCGCAGCGCGTGTTTCCATGGCCGGCGGCGCCTTACTGTGTTCCGGAAGCAGCTTTGCAGCGGACGATCAGGCCGCAGCAAACAGCTGCTGCAGTTCGCCGGATTCGTACATTTCCATCATGATGTCCGAGCCGCCGACGAATTCGCCCTTGATATAAAGCTGCGGAATGGTCGGCCAGTTCGAGAACTGCTTGATGCCCTGGCGGACTTCGTCGTCTTCGAGCACGTTGACCGTCTTGAAGTCCGACACGTTGCAGGCCTTCAGGATCTGGACGGCGCGGCCCGAGAAGCCGCACATCGGGAACTGGGCGTTGCCCTTCATGAAGAGCACGACGTTGTTTTCGTCGACGATTTGCTTGATGCGTTGTTGCGTATCCATGACTGACCTTGCGGTTCCGTATGTGTAGGGAATAGGAGGAAATGATAGCGGATTTCGCCCGCATCGGCCGGCGGCCGCTGCATCCGCTAGTCGGGCTCTCGCCGGGGCAGGTGGCAGCCACCGAGGCGGCGTGTCGGCGTGATGGTCCGATGACGGACGCGATGACGCGATGACGGATGCGATGACGCGATGACGGATGCGATGACGCGATGACGCGATGACGGGCCAGCGCGCTCAGCCGGCAAGCCGCCCGCCGCTGATGCGTTCGATGCCTGCAAGGTCGCGCTCCGATCTGACCTCTGCGAAACCTTGCGCTGTCAGAAGTGCACGGACCGCTTGCGCCTGATCGTAGCCGTGCTCCATCCACAGCACGCCCTGAGGGGCGAGTCGCGCAGGCGCGCCGGCCACGATCGCACGGATTGCGCTGAGGCCGTCGGCTTCGTCGGTCAGGGCGCCGCGCGGCTCATAGCGCAAATCGCCTTGCGTGAGATGCGGATCGCCAATCGCAATGTACGGCGGGTTGCTGACGATCACGTCAAAGCGCAGCGTGCTCTCCAGAGAGCCGTACCAGTCGCTCTGCATGAACGTCACCGCGCCGCCGGGCCGATTTGCGTCGAGCAGGCGGGCGGCGTTGCGCGCGGCGACCACGAGTGCTTCCGCCGAACGGTCCAGTGCGCTGACTCGCGCGTCCGGCCGCATTGCCGCGATGGCCACCGCAATCGCGCCGGTACCTGTGCCCAGATCGAGCACGCGCGGGCGCGCGAGATTCTCCATTGCGGCGAGCGCCGTTTCCACCAGCAATTCAGTCTCCGGCCGTGGAATCAGCACATGCGGCGTGACCTCGAATTCCAGCCCGAAAAACTCGCGCACGCCTACCAGTTGCGCCACCGGCTCGCCCGCCACGCGCCTTGCCTGCAAAGCCAGATAGCGCTCGACGCAGGCGCTGTCGAGCGCTTCGTCCGCGCGCGTGATCAACTGCGTTTGTCGCCAGCCGAGCACATGCGTGAGCAGAACCCGCGCTTCGAGGGGCGGCAGCGGCGAGGCGCGCAGCAATGCGGCGGGCGTGGCCGCCTGGTCGCGGTCGGCCGGCGTGGACGCGGGCATCGGTGCTTAATCCGCGTCGCCGAGCGACGCCAGCAACTCGGCCTGATGCTCACTCACGAGCGCCCCGATCAGCTCGTCGAGGTCGCCGTCCATAATGGCGTCAAGGCGATAGAGCGTCAGATTGATCCGATGGTCTGTCAGACGCCCTTGCGGGAAGTTGTAGGTGCGAATTCGCTCGGAGCGGTCGCCGGAGCCGATCAGGCTCTTGCGCGTCGCGGCTTCCTTCGCCTGTTGCTCGTGCGACTGCTTGTCCTTGATGCGGGCCGCAAGCACCTTCAGCGCGCGATCCTTGTTCTTGTGCTGCGAGCGGTCGTCCTGACATTCGACGACGATGCCGGTGGGCAAATGCGTCACGCGCACCGCCGAATCGGTCTTGTTGATGTGCTGGCCGCCCGCGCCGGATGCGCGGAACGTGTCGATGCGCAGATCGGCCGGATTGATTTCGACCTCGCCGATTTCGTCGGCCTCCGGCATGACCGCCACCGTGCAGGCGGACGTGTGAATGCGGCCCTGCGTTTCTGTTGCCGGCACGCGCTGCACGCGATGACCGCCGGACTCGAATTTCAGCTTCGAATACGCGGCTTCGCCCGCGATTCGCACGATGACTTCCTTATAGCCGCCCAGGTCCGATTCGCTCGCCGACATCATCTCGACTTGCCAGCGGTTGCGCTCGGCATAGCGCAAGTACATGCGCAACAGGTCGCCGGCAAACAGTGCGGACTCGTCGCCGCCGGTGCCTGCGCGAATTTCGAGGAAGATGTTGCGGTCGTCGTTCGGATCTTTCGGCAGCAGCATGGTCCGCAGTTCGCCGCCGAGCTGTTCCATCCGCTCACGCGCGGCGCGAATTTCTTCTTCCGCGAACTCGCGCATGGACGCGTCCGCCAGCAATTCCTGCGCGGTCGCGGCGTCGTGCATAGCCTGACGCCAGAGCGCGTATTGCTCGACTACCGGGCCGAGCTCGGCGTGTTCGCGCGTGAGCTTGCGATACTGATCGCGGTTCGAGGTGATGTCTTCTCGGCTCAGCAGGTCGTTCAGTTCGGCCAGCCGCGTAGTCAGCTGGTCGAGCTTGTGTTGCATGCTCGTTTTCATCGGGCGGGTATCGGAGCGGACTCCGGCAAGGACGGCAACCAGGAAAATGGGCGGATGCCCGGGACAGAAGCATGTGGCGGGCCACTGCGCCGCCGCAGCGGGCGGCGCAAACAGGCGGCGCGGGCGCCGCTAACGCTCGGTCGAACCGGAGTGTTTGTAGAAGCCGCCCAGCAGTTCGATGAGCGTGTCACGGTTCTCGCCGCTCGCACGGTTCAGCGCATGGGTGGGACCGTGGATCAGCTTGTTGGTGAGCGCTTGCGAGAGCGCTTCGATGACGGCGGCTGGATCGTCGCCGCGCGCGAGCATTTTCTGCGCGCGTTCGACTTCGGCCCGGCGCAGCACGTCGGCTTGCGTGTGCATATGGCGAATTACCGGCACGATGCTGCGCGCATCGAGCCATTGCATGAAATTCTGCACGCGCGTTTCGATAATCGCTTCGGCCTGCGCCACCGCGGCCTGGCGCGACGCGTTGCCTTCCCGGACAATCGCGCCTAGGTCGTCCACGGTATACAGGAACACGTCTTCCAGCTTGCCCACTTCAGGTTCGATGTCGCGCGGCACGGCCAGGTCGACCATGAAAATCGGGCGATGGCGGCGCGCCTTGACCGCGCGCTCGACCGCGCCCAGACCGATGATCGGCAACATGGACGCCGTGCACGACACAATGATGTCGAACTCGTGCATGCGCGCGGGCAGCTCCGACAGTGGAATGGCGCGACCGTTGAAGCGTTCGGCGAGGCGCATGCCGCGCTCCGCGGTGCGGTTGGCGACTACCAGTTCGCGCGGTTGCTGCGCGGCGAAATGCGTGGCGCACAGTTCGATCATTTCGCCCGCGCCGATGAACAGCACGCGCTGGTTCGACACCTTGTCGAAAATTCGCTGCGCGAGCCGCACGGCGGCGGCTGCCATGGAAACAGACTGAGCCCCGATTTCGGTCGTGCTGCGCACTTCTTTCGCGACCGCGAAGGTGCGCTGGAACAGCTGGTTCAGATAGGTGCCGAGGGCGCCCGCTTCCGACGCTGTGCGCACCGCGTCCTTCATTTGTCCGACGATTTGTGTCTCGCCGAGCACCATGGAATCGAGGCCAGATGCGACGCGAAACGCGTGGCGCACGGCCTCCGACTGCGGCAGCGCATAGACGTGCGGCGCGAGTTCGCCAACCGGCAGGTTGTGATACCGCGAAAACCACTGGATGGCGGCTTCGCGCGCGGCGTCTTCATCTGTCGCGCAATAGAGCTCGGTGCGGTTGCAGGTGGAAAGAATCGCCGCTTCAGGCGCCGAGCGGGCGGTGGTGCCGAGCCAGACGCTTTTGAAGGTGTCCAGTGCAGGCTTGATCTGTTCGAGCGGAAACGCCACGCGTTCGCGCAAGGCGACAGGCGCAGTGTGGTGATTGATTCCGATCGTTAGAAGCTGCATGCTGAGGGGCTATGGTTTAGCCCCATATTATAGCGTTTCCTCGATTCTTACATTGCCGCGCTCGCGCCACTGCGCTTATGCCGGGCATCAGGCCGAGGAAACAGCGGCGTCCGTGGAGAATGCGTCGAGGCGATATCCGTAGCCGTACAAAGGCGCAAGCGAATAGCCGTTCTCCGGACGCAATTCGAGCTTGGAGCGCACGCGCGACGCGTGCGTGTCCACGGTGCGCGACCTTACGTCGCGGCGGCGCGCCCACACCGTTTCCATGATGTGCGCGCGAGAAACCGGCCGAGAGAGGTTGCTGAACAGCAGCAGCGCGAAGCGGAATTCCTTCGGCGTGAGCGCGACCGTTCGGTCGCGGAACGTGACGGCGAAGTTCGCGGCGTCGAACGCATATCCGCGGATCACATCGTGCCGGCGGTTGGCCGGCCGGCGCAGGGCTGCGCGCCGCAGCAGCGCGTCCACGCGGGCGAGCATCTCGGGGCCGCGCACCGGTTTGGCGAGGCAGTCGTCGGCGCCTGCGTGAAGCGCAGCGACAATCTGGCTTTCGCGCGGCTCGACCATCATTACGATCACAGGCAGGCTCGGCAGCACCGCGCGGGCGCGGGCTATCACATCTTCGGCGGAATGGTCGCCGGCCCAGTTTTCGGTAATCAGCAGGTCGAAGAATTGGTCTGCAGCCTGCGCGAGGAACGGAGCGCTGGTGGGGAAGTGCTGGCAGACGTGGCCGCCGGCAAAAATGAGCCGCGTGACCAGTTTGGCGTGACCCGTGTCCGGCTCGATAAGGGCGATTCGCATGCGCGCATTCCACTTGACGACGGCCAGGAACCAGGCTTTTCCGTAAGGCCTCCAGCTTGCCTAACCTTACCCCGACCCCTAAACTCAACCGCTGTGCGGAAAGCGCCGTGCTGATCTTTTAAGAAAGAGACAAAAATGCTAGCTGTCGTTGAGCCTCGCGCCCATGAGACAAATCCGAAATTGCGCGAGGCCACCCGCTGATGGGCTGGCCCGGAATCGTTGTGCTAGGTGCGGCAATCGGTCTTGTGGGGTGGTGGTTGCATCCGCTGCGCCGCATGAACCGCTCGAGCCGCGCCCGCTTATGGGTGGCGCTCGTGGCCGGTGTGCTGGGCGCGAGCGTGGCCCACATGGCCGGCAATGTGCTGGGCCTTTTCCACGACGGCGAAACGCTCGAATGGCCCGTTTGCACGGCCGTCGCGACAATCGCCGTCGCCGTGACGGTGGGCTTGCTTTCCCGTCGATGAATACTTGCAGGTGACTTCCATGAATGCCCGACTTCCCGAAACCTCTTCCATTCCCGAACGGCTTGCCAGTTTGCGCAGCGCGATGGCGCGCGCAGGTGTCGCTGCTTACCTGGTGCCCTCTGCGGATCCGCACTTGTCCGAATATCTGCCGGGGCGCTGGCAAGGGCGGGAGTGGCTTTCCGGTTTTACCGGCTCGGCGGGCACGCTCGTCGTTACAGCCGACTTTGCGGGCGTCTGGACAGACAGCCGCTACTGGGAGCAGGCCAACGCGCAACTGGCCGGTAGCGGTGTTCAGCTGATGAAAATGACCGGCGGCCAGCAAACCGCCCCGCATTTCGATTGGCTCGCCGAGAACGTGGCGCCTGGCGGCACGGTCGGCGTGGACGGCGCGGTGCTCGGCGTCGCGGCGGCGCGCGCCCTCACTCAGGCGCTGACGGCACACGGCGTGAAGCTGCGCACCGACATCGACCTGTTCGAGGCCGTCTGGCCGCAACGTCCGTCGCTGCCGGATGCCCAGGTGTTCGAACATGCCGCGCCGCATGCAAGCGTCGCGCGTGCGGAAAAGCTCGCGCAGGTTCGGCGGATCATGGCGGAAAAGGGCGCGCAGTGGCACTTCATTTCCACGCTCGACGACCTCGCGTGGCTGCTCAATCTGCGTGGTGCCGACGTCAGCTTCAACCCCGTGTTCGTCGCGCATGCGCTGATCGGCGAGAGCAGCGCGTCGCTTTTCATTGCCGACGGCAAGGTGCCGCCCGCGCTCGCCGAGGCGCTTGCGCGCGACGGCGTCAGCGTGAAACCTTATGCGCAGGCAGCGGATGCGCTCGCCGCGTTGCCTGCCGGCAGCACCCTGCTGATCGACCCCCGCCGCATCACGTATGGCTCACTGCAGTCGGTGCCGTCGACGGTGAAAGTGGTCGAGGCGGTGAATCCGTCCACATTCTTCAAGTCGCGCAAGACTGAAGCCGAAGCGCAACACGTGCGCGCAACCATGGAGCAGGACGGCGCGGCGCTGGCCGAGTTCTTCGCGTGGTTCGAGCAGGCGCTAGGCCGCGAAACGATTACCGAACTGACTATCGACGAACGTTTGACGGCCGCGCGCGCCCGTCGTCCGGGATTCGTGTCGCTGAGCTTTGCGACTATTGCCGGCTTCAACGCGAACGGCGCGATGCCGCACTACCGCGCCACCCAGGAATCGCATGCGGTCATCGAAGGCAACGGCCTGTTGCTGATCGACTCCGGCGCGCAGTATCTGAGCGGCACGACCGACATCACCCGCGTGGTGCCCATCGGCACGATCAGCGATGCACAGCGGCGCGATTTCACTATCGTGCTGAAGGGCACCATGGCGCTCTCGCGCGCGACGTTTCCGCGCGGTGTCCGCTCGCCGATGCTCGATGCGATTGCCCGCGCGCCGATCTGGGAAGCCGGCGCGGATTACGGCCACGGCACCGGCCACGGAGTCGGCTACTTTCTCAACGTGCACGAAGGCCCGCAAGTGATCTCGCACTACGCGCCGGCCGAACCGTGGACGGCAATGCAAGAAGGCATGATCACGTCGGTCGAACCGGGCATCTATCGGCCGGGCAAGTGGGGCGTGCGCATTGAGAACCTGGTGCTGAACGTGCCTGCCGGGCAGACCGAATTCGGCGACTTCCTGAAGTTCGAAACGCTCACGCTGTGCCCCATCGACACGCGTTGCCTTGACCTGTCGCTGCTGCGCGAGGACGAACGCGCGTGGCTCAACGACTATCACCAGACGGTGCGCACGCGTCTCGCGCCGCATGTTTCGGGCGACGCCCGGGCGTGGCTCGAGCTGCGCACACAGCCTGTGTGAGCCCTAACCGCATAAGGACGGAGAGCGCATGGCCATCAAGGCAGTCGTGTTCGATTTCGGCGGCGTGCTGATCGACTGGAGTCCGGAGTACCTGTACCGCGAACTCATTCCGGACGAAGCCGAGCGCCGCTGGTTTCTCACCCACGTCTGCTCGATGGATTGGGTCGTGCGTCAGGACGGCGGCCAGCCGATCGTCGAGGCAACCGCCGAACTCGTCGCGCAGTTTCCCGATCACGAAGCTCTGATCCGCGCGTTCTATGAGCGCTGGCACGAAATGGTGGCCGGCGTGCTTGAAGAGGGCGTGGCGATCATGGAAAAGCTCGAGGCCGCGCAAGTGCCGCTCTTCGGCCTGACGAACTGGTCGGCCGAGACGTTCCCGTACGCGTGGGAAAACTATCCGGTGCTGCGGCGTTTTCGCGACATAGTCGTGTCCGGGCGCGTGGGTCTCGTGAAGCCCGATCCGGCAATCTTCGCGGCCATGCGCGAGCGGATCGACGCGCACCTGCCCGGCACCCAGCCGTCCGAACTAGTCTTTATCGACGACAACCCGAAGAACGCCGCAGCCGCCACGGCCCTCGGGTGGCACGGCGTGCATCACACGAGCGCCGCCCAAACCGAAGCGCAACTGCGCGCACTGGGCCTGCCGGTTTGACGGGAAGCGCGCCAATCGCGCTGTAGGCGCGAGTTGGCGCGGAGTCGCACAAGCTAGCGCAAGTTTGCGTGAGGTAGCGCGAGTTGGCGCGAGCGGCGTGCACGCGTGGCCTTCACGCAGGAGGCTCGCCAGCGCGCCCGAAGCCGCTTGCGCTCACTGGCCGAGTAGATTCTTCAAGGCATTGCCGAGGCCTTTGACAGTCTCGCCCGCGCCTTTCGCTACGCCTTCCACACTGACACCGAGCGCTTTCGCGAACCCCGCGGCGATGCGCGTTGTCAGCCCCTCCTGCACGGAAAACTTCGGATCCCGCAAGTTGCCCTCGAGCACGAAGTGCAGCGTGATGTCGCCGTTGTGGGTCTTCAGCGCGGCAACCGCGGCTTTGGTCGGAATAGACATGAAAGTGTCGAGCGGATTGCCGGAGTCCGCGAGTTGAAGCTGATGGACCGTGATCGAGCCGGGCGCGTGCAACTGGTAGTTGCTCACCGTCGACTGGATGTTCATGTCGAGCGTGCCGCCCGTCACTTGCGCCTTCGCGCCGGCCTTTTTCACGAGGTACGGATCGAGCATCACCACGTCGACGCCGCGCAACGTGCTGGTGGTCTGCGAATCCTTGCTGGCAATCCTGATCCATCCGGTGAAGGTGACGGTGCCCGTATGCGACGGTCCCTTGATCGAGCCTTTCATGTCGACGTTGGTTGGCTCCGTGAGCGCAGGCAGACGGATGTTGTCGACGCTCGCGCTGGCATTGCTCACCGTCACCTTGTACGCAGGCGGGCCGACCGTCATGTCGTAGAAATGAAAGCGACCCTGCTCGAAGCTGATGTGGTCCACCTGCTTGTCGCGCGGTATGGAGCTTGCGGATGCGCCGCGCACGTCGTCGTTGGCGCTGCCCACCGATTGACGCAGATTCGGCAGCAGACGGATCGTGCCGTTCTGCGTGCGCAGCACGGCCATGTCGAAGCCGCGCACAACCACGCTGCGGATGTGCATGCGGTGCGCGAGCAGATCGCGAATGTCCGGCGTGAGAATGATCTCGTCGGCCTTCAATGGATCGCCGGCGGGCCAGCCGGGCGGCGGCTTGAGCAGAACGTTGGTCAGATGAACGGAGGTGAGTCCGACGTGGATGCTTTGCGCGCTGCCGAGCGGACCGAGCGCAGCCACCACGCGTGCTTTCACTTCGCGCTGCGCGTACTGCATCAGACCAAAGGCAATGACGACGAGCACCACCAGCACGCTGCCTGCGGCAACGATCCAGCGTTGGCTTCTCGACATCGCCATGCTTATCCCCTTGGTCCCTTGGTCCCTTGGTCCCTTGGCACCTTGTTGCCGCCAATGCGCGGCGTGGCTGTGATGAGTTGCGCCGCCCCGCGCGCGCTGAGCGGACGACGTATAGCACGCGCAGGCCAGCAATGCGTGTGCCGTGTCGCTATGGCGCCGGCCTCTGGCGGTTGGGGATGGGATGACGCGGCTGCGAAGAGCGGCCGCGCATGTCGGGAAGACGGGGCGGCCGCCGGAGATGCCTGAAAAGAAGGACTGAATGGCAAGCAGCCCGCTCGTCTTCCGGCGAGCGGGCTGCTTTCGCGGCTGTTGTCACGCTGCTGTGAAGGCAGCTTTCAAGGCAGCTTCCAGGGCTGCTTTCAAGGTTGCGCCTGCGCTGCCTCCGCGCTGCCTCCGCGCTGCCTCTATGCTGCTTCGGTGCCGCCGAAGCGGCGAACCTTAACGCGTAATCGGCTTGTATCGCAGACGCTTCGGTCGTGCAGCTTCTTCGCCAAGGCGAGCGCGCTTGTCCGCTTCGTACTCCTGGTAATTGCCGTCGAAGAAGGTGACTTGCGAATCACCTTCGAACGCGAGAATGTGCGTCGCGATCCGGTCGAGGAACCAGCGGTCGTGCGAGATCACCATGACCGAGCCGGCGAACTCGAGCAGTGCGTCTTCGAGCGCGCGCAGCGTTTCCACGTCGAGGTCGTTCGACGGTTCGTCGAGCAGCAGCACGTTGCCGCCCGCAATCAGCGTTTTCGCCAGATGCAGGCGGCCGCGCTCGCCGCCGGACAGATTGCCGACGATCTTCTGCTGGTCGCCGCCCTTGAAGTTGAAGCGCCCAATGTATGCACGCGACGGCGTCTCGTACTTGCCGACCGTCAGCACGTCTGCACCGCCGGAAATTTCCTCGAACACGGTCTTGGACGGGTCGAGCGCATCGCGGCTCTGGTCGACGTAAGCGAGCTTCACCGTCGGTCCCATCACGATCTCGCCCGAGTCGGGCTGTTCGCGGCCGGTCAGCATGCGGAACAGCGTCGACTTACCCGCGCCGTTCGGACCAATGATGCCGACGATCGCGCCGGCCGGCACCTTGAAGCTGACGTTGTCGAGCAGCAGCCGGTCGCCATACGATTTGCTGACGTTCTTGAACTCGATCACTTCATTGCCGAGACGGTCGCCGACCGGAATGAAGATTTCCTGCGTTTCGTTGCGCTTCTGGTAGTCCTGGCTGTTCAGTTCCTCGAACCGCGCGATACGCGCTTTCGACTTCGCCTGACGGCCCTTCGGGTTCTGGCGCACCCATTCCAGTTCTTTCTTGATCGCCTTCTGACGCGCGGACTCGGAGGCTTCTTCCTGCTTCAGACGCTCTTCTTTCTGATCGAGCCAGCTGCTGTAGTTGCCCTTCCACGGAATGCCGTGGCCGCGGTCGAGTTCGAGAATCCACTCGGCGGCGTTATCGAGGAAGTAGCGATCGTGCGTCACCGCAACGACGGTGCCCGGAAAGCGCGTGAGGAACTGCTCGAGCCAGTCGACCGACTCCGCGTCCAGGTGGTTGGTCGGCTCATCCAGCAGCAACATGTCGGGCTTTTCGAGCAGCAGCTTGCACAGCGCGACGCGGCGCTTCTCGCCGCCCGACAGATGCTCGATCTTCGCGTCCCAGGCCGGCAGGCGCAGCGCGTCGGCGGCAATTTCGATCTGCTGTTCGGCGCTGCCGCCGTCGGTCGTCGCGAGAATCGCTTCGTACTTGGCCTGCTCGGCGGCGAGCGCGTCGAAGTCCGCGTCTGGTTCTGCGTAGGCCGCATAGATTTCGTCGAGCTTTTTCTGCGCGTTGAACACGTCGCCAAGACCTTCCTCGACGGTTTCGCGCACCGTCTTGTTCGGATCGAGCTGCGGCTCCTGCGGCAGATAACCGATGTTCAGATTGGGCATCGGCGTGGCTTCGCCTTCGATGTCCTTGTCCACACCCGCCATGATGCGGATCAGCGTGGACTTGCCCGAGCCGTTCAGGCCGAGCAGGCCGATCTTCGCGCCGGGGAAAAACGACAGCGAGATGTCCTTCAGGATTTGACGCTTGGGCGGCACGATCTTGCCGACCCGGTTCATGGTGAAGACGTATTGGGCCATTTGCTGTGTGCTTGGTAGACGTTGACGACGCCGGCCGCGTGGGGGCGGGCAGTCGTGGGTGGATGGGTAAGCGGTGTCATGCCGGGGCGAGGTGCCCGGCTCCGGCCGGCGCGGCGTCGAATGCGGTTTCAGCGCGACGACGCCCGCGCGGGCCGGGTGCAGATGGCATTGTACTTCGACGTGAGCGCGCCGCGGCAGGGCGCGCGCGCCGTCGGTTTCCGCGCGGAATTCGCGACACTACAGCCAGTTGGCGACGCCGCCATGCCGCGAGCACGTCCCGCCGTGATGCCGGCTGAAACTGTAGGTGCCATCCCGGCAACGGGCCGTCGCGCCTTCGGGCGCTTTGCCCGACAGCGAGCGGGCCGGTGCATGCACAGTGTTGCCGTCGCGATTGGTGTAGGTGTTGTGATTGCTCAAATCGGCCTCGTCGGGCGTCGTGCCCGGCCCGACATAGGCGAACGCCGACGACGCGCTGAACGTCAGCGCGAGCACCAGCGCTACTGCAACGGACGCGCGGCCGCTCACGGGTCCGAGGCGAGGACTCTGCATGTGTTGGAAACGTTGCCGTTGCTGTTTGAAAGCACGCGTTCAGTTCACCCGCTGCCCGCTCACCGGATCGAAGAAGTGCAGGTGGCGCGCGGGCAGCGCGACCTGCAACGCGTCGCCTGCCGCTGGCCGATGCGCATGCGGTAGACGCACTGTCACATCGTGATCGCCCCAGCGTCCGTGCGCGAGATTGTCCGCGCCGAGCAGCTCGCACGAATCGACGCTGAGGGTGGCGTGCGGCGCATTAGCCTCGCCCGGGCTCATGTGCTCGGGGCGAATGCCGAGCGTCCACTCGCGGCCCCTGGCGACTTCCCGGCCAATCGACGCTACGCCCGCGAGCGGCAGTTGCGGACCGTTGCCGGCCACGTCGAAGGTGGACCCGTCGTCGGACACGCGGCCTTGCAGCAGATTCATCCCCGGGGAGCCGATGAAGCCCGCGACGAACACGGTCGCCGGCCGCTCGTACACTTCGGTCGGAGCGCCTATCTGCTCCGCGTGGCCCTTGTTCATCACGATCACGCGCTGCGCCAGCGTCATTGCTTCGATCTGATCGTGCGTCACGTACAGGCTCGTAGTGGCAAGGCGCGCATGCAGACGCTGAATTTCGAGCCGCATTTGCACGCGCAGACGCGCGTCGAGATTGGAGAGCGGTTCGTCAAACAGAAACACTGCCGGTTCGCGCACGATTGCGCGGCCCATTGCCACGCGCTGACGCTGTCCGCCGGACAGCTCGCGCGGCTTGCGCTGCAACAGTGCCTGCAGTTCGAGAATCTGCGCGGCGGCGTTCACGCGCTGCGCGATCTGAGCCCGGTCAACGCCCGCAATTTTCAGCGCGTAGCCCATGTTTTCGGCCACGCTCATGTGCGGATAGAGCGCGTAGTTCTGAAACACCATCGCGATGTTGCGGTCCTTCGGCTCGAGCTCGTTCACCACCTTGCCGGCAATTGAAATGTTGCCTTCGGAAATGCGCTCCAGCCCCGCGACCATTCGCAGCAACGTGGATTTGCCGCAACCCGACGGTCCCACCATGACGACGAACTCGCCGTCGTTCACGTCGACGTCGATGCCGTGCAAGACGAACTGTTTGCCGTCGTAGGTTTTTTTAACGCCTTGCAGTGTCAGTGCAGCCATGCGGTTCTAGCCCTTCGTTTGCGTGTCTTTTTACGATTGATATGCGCTCTGCTCGCGCGTGGTTCGCGCGGCGCGGATTATTTCTCTGCGTCCACGAGGCCGCGCACGAACCAGCGTTGCATCGTGAGCACGACCGCGAGCGGCGGCAGCATGGCGAGCAGCGTGGCGGTCATGACCAGATGCCATTGCGTTGCCGTATCGCCGGAGGCAATCATGCTTTTGATACCGACCACCGCTGTCGTCAGCGACTGCTGGCTCGTAATCAGAATCGGCCACAAATACTGATTCCAGCCGTAAATGAAGGTGATCACGAAGAGCGCCGCCATGTTCGTCTTCGACAGCGGCAAGACCACGTCCCAGAAGAAACGCATTGGACCCGCGCCGTCAATGCGCGCCGCTTCCATCAATTCATCGGGCAGCGTCATGAAGAACTGGCGAAACAGGAACGTGGCCGTGGCCGACGCAATTAGCGGCAACGTCAAACCGCTATATGTATTGCTCAAATGCATCGACGACACAACTTGCACGGTCGGGAAAATCCGCACTTCGACCGGCAGCATCAGCGTGATGAAGATGAGCCAGAACGACAGGTTGCGAAACGGAAAGCGGAAGAACACGATCGCATAAGCCGAGATCATCGACACGGCAATCTTGCCGATGGAGATGGCCAGCGCCATGACGAGACTGTTGAACAGCATGCGGCCGAACGGTGCAGCCGCGTTGCCACTGCCGTGCGTCCACACCGTCGCGATGTTGTCGAACAGATGCGAAGCCGGCACGAGCGAAAGCGGCACGGTGAACACTTCATGCTCGCTCATGGTGGCCGCGCAGAACGCGACGTACACGGGAAACACCACCAGCGCGACGCCCAGAATCAGCACTGCGTGGCAGAACAGGTCGAAACCGCGGCGGTTCTCGATCATGAGTATTGAACCCTGCGTTCGATGAAGCGGAATTGCACGACCGTCAACGCCACGACGATCACCATCAGAACCACGGATTGTGCGCCCGAACTGCCGATGTCCAGTCCCTGGAAACCTTCGGCGAAAATCTTGTAGATCAGTGTGCGGGTGGATTGCGCGGGCCCGCCGCCGGTCGCGGCGTCGATCACCGGGAACGTGTCGAAGAACGCGTAGGTGATGTTGATCACGAGCAGAAAGAAGCTGGTCGGCGACAGCAACGGCAGCGCAATGCCGAAGAAGCGGCGCACGGGACCGGCGCCGTCGATGGCCGCCGCTTCGATCAGCGAGCGCGGAATGGCCTGCAGACCCGCGTAGAAGAAGAGGAAATTATAGCTGACCTGCTTCCACACCGAGGCGAGCACGACAAGAAACATCGCCTGTCCCGCGTTCAACGCGTGATTCCACACCACGCCGTACTTCGCGAGCGCAAACGTGACGAGGCCGATGCTCGGGTTGAACAGAAACGACCACAACACGGCCGCAATGGCGGGCGCGACCGCATACGGCCAGATGAGCAGCGTCTGATAAGCCTTCGCGCCGCGCGTCACGCGGTCTGCGCAAACCGCAAGCAGCAGCGAAATCACGAGGCCAGACACGGTGACGAGCGCGCAGAAAACAATCGTCGTGGTGAACGAGGACAGGTAGAGCGGATCGGCGAATAGCTGCTTGAAGTTCGCGAGCCCGACGAATTCGCTCGACGTGCCGAACGCGTCCTGCGTTTGCGTGGATTGCCACAGCGCTTCGCCGGCGGGCCACAGGAAGAACAGCGCCGTAATCGCCAGTTGCGGCGCGACGAGCAGATAGGGCAGCAGGCTGGTGCCGAAGCGGGAGCGCTTTTCCATCGAGTAATCTCAAGAGTGTGACTGCGAACAGGTTGCCGTGCGAGTGCACCGCAACCTGCCGGCTTGCGCTTGCCGTTGTATTGCGGCGATTAACTGCCGGCTTTCTCGAAGCGTCGCAGCAGCTCGTCGCCCCGCGTGACCGCCGAGTCGAGCGCCTGTTGCGGCGTCTTCTTTTCTGCCCACACCTGCTCGAGCTCTTCGTCGATGATCGTGCGGATCTGCGGCATGTTGCCGAGCCGCAAGCCCTTGGTGTACGTGAGGGGCGGCTTGTTGAGCATCTGCTTGATGGCGGTGTCGCTGCCCGGGTTTTTCTCGTAGAAGCCCTGTTGCTGCGTCAATTGATATGCGGCGGTCGTGACCGGCAGATAGCCCGTATCCTGATGCCACTTCGCTGCGACTTCCGGCGAGCTCAGATAGGCGAGGAATTTCGCCACGCCCTTGTAGACAGCCGGATCCTTGCCCGCCAACACCCACAAGCTCGCTCCGCCGATAATCGCGTTCTGCGGAGCGCCTTTCACGTTCGCGTCGTACGGCATCATGCCGGTGCCGAAGTTGAACTTTGCGTACTTCTTGATGGTGGCGAGCGAGCCGGACGAGTTCGTGATGATTCCGCAGTCGCCGCTATAGAACTTCGAAACCGGTTCGTCCTTGCGGCCGACATAGCTGAACGTTCCTTCCTTCTGCATGCTCTGCAGAAACTGGATATGCGCGACCTGTAGCGGCTTGTTGAATTCGAGCTGCGCGTCCGCGCCGTCGAAACCATTGCTCTTCGACGCAAAGGGCGCACCGTGCCACGCGCTGTAGTTCTCCAGCTGAATCCAGCTTTGCCAGCCCGACGAATAGCCGCACGCCATGCCCGACGCTTTCAGCTTCTGCGCGTCGGCCTGGAGTTCGGCCCACGTTTTCGGCGGCTGGTTCGGATCGAGGCCGGCTTTTTTGAACGCGTCCTTGTTGTAGTAAAGGACCGGCGTGGAACTGTTGAACGGCATCGAGATCAGGTGGCCGGTCTTTGCGTCGCTGTAATAGCTCGCGATGGTCGGCACGAACGCCTTTTCGTCGAGCGGCACGCCCGCCTGCCGGAATACCTCGGAGACCGGCACGACGGCTTTCTTCGCCTGCATCATGGTCGCGGTGCCGACTTCGTAGACCTGCAGGATGGCCGGCGCGTTGCCGCTGCGATAACCGGCGATGCCCGCCGCCAACGTCTGGTCGTAGGTGCCCTTGAACACGGGCACGATCTTGTAGTCGGACTGCGACGCGTTGAACGCGTTGGCGATGTCGTTCAGACGCTCGCCGAGCGCGGCTTCCATGGCGTGCCAGAACTGGATTTCAGTGGCGGCCTGAGCCGTCTGGCTGGCGCCGAGAACGCCCGCGCTCAGCACGGCGGCAACGGAAAGCGAACGGAACAGCGGCTTCAAACTCATCGATTTGTCTCCTGACGGAAGGTGCGCGAATGCGAATCGCGCGATTCTATTTGTGTTCGATGACAGTCCGGCGTCGGCCGGCGGGGCGGCGCGTATTCTTCGCGCTTTGCACGCGTTATACGCTTTCGAGACGCGCCGAATGCCGCAATTTAACATCGCCTGTCACGAAACTGAAATAGTCGGCTTCTTCAGCTATGGCAAGCGAATGAAGGGGCGCCAACGGGCAGGCGGGCGGCACAAGGCATTCGGTAAGGCGACGCCCGCGGTCGCGTGCGCCCGCAAAAAAGCCCGCACAAGGCGGGCTTCGAGACCTGCCGGCGCATGCCGGCAGGCTGTGTCGCGCAGCGCGCGGCTGCAGACGTGGTCTACACGTTGAACAGGAAGTTCATCACGTCGCCGTCGTGCACCACGTATTCCTTGCCTTCCGCACGCATCTTGCCGGCTTCCTTCGCGCCTTGTTCACCCTTGTAGGTGATGTAGTCGTTAAACGAAATGGTCTGCGCGCGAATGAAGCCGCGTTCGAAGTCGGTGTGAATCGCGCCCGCGGCCTGCGGCGCCGTGTCGCCGATGTGAATGGTCCACGCGCGCACTTCCTTCACGCCCGCCGTGAAGTAGGTTTGCAGGCCGAGCAGCTTGAAGCCGGCGCGGATCACGCGGTTCAGACCTGGCTCTTCCATGCCCATGTCGGCGAGGAACACTTCCATGTCCGCTTCGTCCAGGTCGGCGATTTCCGCTTCGATTGCTGCACAGACGGCGACCACCGGCGCATTCTCTGACGCCGCGAACTTCATTACAGCGTCAAGGTGCGGATTGTTCTCAAAGCCGTCTTCCTTGACGTTGGCGACGTACATGGTCGGCTTGGCGGTGATCAGGCAGAACGGCTTGAGCGTGGCCTTTTCCTCGTCGGACAGATCCAGCGCGCGCACGGGCTTCGCCTGATCCAGTTGAGCGCGCACCTTCTCCAGCACGGCGGCGTTTTTCGCGGCTTCCTTGTCGTTGCCCGACTTGGCGGCCTTCGAATAGCGCGCGAGCGCCTTTTCGACGGTTGCAAGGTCGGCGAGCGCCAGTTCGGTATTGATGACCTCGATGTCCGACAGCGGATCGATCTTGTTGGCGACGTGAATCACGTTCTCGTCTTCGAAGCAGCGCACGACGTGCGTGATGGCGTCCGTTTCGCGAATGTTCGCGAGGAACTGGTTGCCAAGACCTTCGCCTTTGCTCGCGCCCGCCACCAGACCGGCAATGTCGACGAATTCCACGACGGCCGGCAGGATGCGCTCGGGTTTGACGATTTCCGCCAGCGCCTTCAGGCGCGCGTCCGGCACTTCGACAATGCCGACGTTCGGCTCGATCGTGCAGAACGGATAGTTTTCGGCGGCAATGCCCGCCTTGGTCAGCGCATTGAAGAGAGTGGACTTGCCGACGTTAGGCAAGCCGACGATGCCGCATTTGAGGCTCATGGAAATCCTTCAGTGATTCAGTAAATTGCGTGATGCGCTCGACGCTGTGTGCAGGATTCGGAAAGCCTTTGCGCCAGACGCGGCAAAGGAAAACGCAGCGGAGCGGGACACGACACCAGAGCGGGCATTGCCTCGACGATTCTGGGCGGTTTTGTCACGGAAAGCGTAATTGTAACCCGTTCCAACCGGCTTCTTGACGTAGCTTCAGAACGCTGCACGCGCGGTCCGCCGCCCGCGACCCCGCCGCTATAATGCGCGGATGAACGCAAACCATCAGACTTTCGATGCCGCCGTGATCGGCGGCGGGCTGGTCGGCAAGACCGCGGCGCTTGCACTCACGCAAGCCGGGCTGCGCGTCGCGCTGCTCGCGCAGGCGTGCGCGCCGCTGCCCGCCGGCGCTTCGTTCGACTCGCGGGTGTACGCGTTGTCGTCGAGTTCGCAGGCGCTGCTCGAGCGTTTGCGCGTCTGGCAGGCGCTAGATTTGTCGCGGCTCGGTCCCGTGTACGACATGCGTGTCTACGGCGACGCGCATGCGGAGCTGCACTTTTCCGCGTTTCAGGCTTCGGTGCCGCAACTCGCGTGGATCGTGGAGTCGTCGGTGATCGAGCGCTCGCTCGACGCAGCGCTGCGCTTTCAGCCGAACCTCACGTGGATCGACAGCCGCGCCCAGGCGCTCGACTTCACCGCTGACAGCGCAAGCGTCGGTCTCGCGAACGGCAGCGTGCTCGTGGCCGATCTGGTGGTCGGCGCGGACGGCGCGCACTCGTGGGTGCGCGCGCAAATCGGCTCGAAGACGAACCGGCGCGACTACCGGCAAACCGGCGTCGTCGCGAACTTCAAGGCGGAAAAGCCGCACGGCGAGACCGCTTACCAGTGGTTCAGGGAAGGCGAAATCATCGCGTTGCTGCCCATGCCGGACGGCCACGTGTCGCTCGTCTGGTCGGCGCGTACGGAGCACGCCGAGCAACTGATCGCGCTCGATCCGGCGCAGCTCGCGGCCGAAGTGGAGCGCGTGACAGGCGGCCAGCTTGGCGCGCTCGACTGCGTGACGCCTGCGCAGGGCTTTCCGCTCGCGCTGCAGACCGTCGAGCGCCTCGTCGCGCCGCGCGTCGCGCTCGTGGGCGACGCCGCGCATCTGATCCATCCGCTCGCGGGGCAGGGCATGAACCTCGGTCTGCGCGATGTCGCGGCGCTCGCGGACACGGTCGCCGGCAAGGAGTCGTTCCGCGATCTCGGCGACATGGTGCTGCTGCGGCGCTACGAACGCGCGCGGCGCGAAGATATTCGCGCGCTGATGATCGCCACCGACGGTCTGCAGAAACTGTTTTCCGTGCCTGGCCCGCTCGCGAAAATCGTGCGCAATAGCGGCATGGCTTTCGTCGGCGCACAGCCGCTCATCAAGCGCTGGCTGGTGTCGGCCGCGCTCGGCTGAGATGGCCGCTGCACGCTCGCGCGGCACGGCCGGCCGGTGACACGGGTATCATGAACGCCAACAGGCGGTTGCCGATGAACGCCGACCGGGTGTTCTCGTCTAACCGGCAACCTTGCAAACGCCAACGCGTGTGAAGAGCACGCGCCTGAATCAGGAATTCCGCATGAAAAAGACCTTTCGCATGGCGGCTGCCGTGCTCGCGATCGCTGCCGTCGCGATCGGCTGCTCCGCGCAGGCCGACCAGTCCACCGACAAGCTCAAGGCCACGCTGCAATCCCGCCTCGCCGACGTGACGATCAAGAGCATCACCAAATCGCCGATTGCCGGCCTTTACGAAGTGAACCTCGGCAACCAGATCGTCTACAGCGACGCCAACGGCGACTATCTGCTGCTCGGCGACATGGTCGACACGAAAACGCGCAAGAATCTGACGGACGCGCGCCTGTCGGAAACCAACCGTATCGACTTTGCAAGCCTGCCGTTTGCAAACGCGGTGAAGGTCGTGAAGGGCAACGGCTCGCGCAAGATCGCCGTGTTCTCCGATCCGAACTGCCCGTACTGCAAGCAACTGGAAACCACGCTGAAGTCCATCGACAACGTGACGGTCTACACCTTCCTGTACCCGGTCCTGTCACCGGACTCCACCGCCAAGTCCAAGTCCATCTGGTGCTCGCCGGACCGCGCCAAGGCGTGGGAATCGTGGATGCAGGACCATCAGGCGCCCACGGCCGCCGGCACCTGCGACACCGCCGCGATCGACAAGAACCTCGCGCTCGGCCACGCGATGAACGTGGAAGGTACGCCCACCGTATTCCTCGCCGACGGCCGCCGCCTGCCGGGCGCGGTGCCGGCCGACCGGCTCGACAAGGAAATGGCCTCGGTGCACTGAGCACACGGCTGACACGAGTGAAAGGAGGCGCAAGGGCGCCTCCTTTCGCATCCAGCTCCCAAACAAACATTCACGCAAAAAAACACGCGCCGCCGATGAAGCCGATCCGCTACACCATCGTTCCCAAGCAACCCGCCGCCCATCTCTTCGAAGTCACCGTGACCGTCGCCGACCCCGACCCGGCCGGCCAGCGTTTCATGCTGCCGGTGTGGATTCCAGGCAGCTACATGGTGCGCGAATTCGCCCGCAACATCGTCACACTGCGCGCGTTCAACGACGCGGGCCGCAAGGTGCGTGTCGAGAAAACCGACAAGCACACGTGGCAGGCCGCGCCGGTCAAAGGCGCGCTTACGCTGCGCTACGAGGTGTATGCGTGGGATCTGTCGGTGCGTGCCGCGCATCTGGACGACACCACGGGCTTTTTCAACGGCACGAGCGTGTTTCTGTCGCCGCTCGGTCACGAAGAGGCGCCGTGTGTGGTCGACATTCAGAAGCCGGACGGGGCCGCGTATCGCGGCTGGCGCGTCGCTACCGCATTGCCCGAAGCGCGCGGCACGAGGCGCTACGGTTTTGGCGAATATCGCGCGCAGAACTACGACGAGCTGATCGACCATCCGGTGACGCTCGGCGAATTCGAGCTCGCGACCTTCAAGGCGCACGGCGTGCCGCACGACGTGGTGATCGCGGGGCGCGTGATCGCGCTCGACATGGCGCGGCTGTGTGCCGACCTGAAGCGCATCTGCGAAGCGCAGATCGCGCTCTTCGAGCCGAAGTCAAGGAAAGCGCCCGTGGACCGCTACGTCTTCATGACGCAAGCCGTCACCGACGGTTACGGCGGGCTCGAGCACCGCGCGTCGACGGCGCTCATCTGCAATCGCGCGGATCTGCCGGTGCAAGGCCGCGAGACGCTCACTGAAGGCTACCGGACCTACCTCGGCTTGTGCAGCCACGAATATTTCCACACATGGAACGTAAAGCGGATCAAGCCCGCGGTTTTCGCGCCGTATGACCTTGCCGCGGAAAACTACACGTCGCTGTTGTGGCTGTTCGAAGGCTTCACGTCTTATTACGACGATCTGATTCTCGTGCGCAGCGGCCTGATCTCGCAGGACGATTATCTGGGCATGCTCGGCAAGGTGATGGGCGGCGTGCTGCGCGGCAGCGGCCGCACCAAACAGAGCGTTGCGGAAAGCTCGTTCGACGCGTGGGTCAAATACTACCGGCAGGACGAGAACGCGCCGAACGCAATTGTCAGCTACTACACGAAGGGCTCGCTGGTCGCGCTTTCCTTCGATCTCGCAATTCGCGCGCGAACCAGTCACCGCAAGTCGCTTGACGACGTGATGCGCCTACTGTGGCAGCGCTTTGGGCGCGACTTTTACCGCGGCAAGCCGATCGGTGTCGAGGAAGGCGAAATCGAGGCGCTCTTCACCGAGGCCACCGGCGTGGCACTGGGAGATCTGTTCGCGCAAGCCGTGCACGGCACCCGCGACCTGCCGCTCGAGACGCTGCTCGCGCCGTTCGGTGTGGCGCTCGCGCCGGAGCCCGACAAGAACGGCAAACCGTCGCTCGGCGCACGCGTGCGCGGCGGCGCGGACTGCACGCTGGCCGCGGTTCACGAGGGCAGCGCCGCGCAAAAAGCCGGGCTCTCGGCCGGCGACGTGCTGGTCGCGCTCGACGGCCTGCGCGTGACGGGCTCGAACCTCGACGCGCTGCTCGCGCGCTATCAGCCGGGCGCCAAAGTCGAAGTTCACGCGTTTCGCCGCGACGAACTGCGCACCGCGCAACTCAAGCTCGACGGGCCCGAAGTGTCGCGCTACCGGCTCGCCGCCGACGACAACCGGCCCGCCGCCCGCAAAGCGCGGGAACGCTGGCTGGCAGGTTGACTGTAATTTGCGGTGGCCGCAATGGCCTTTGCGGGTGGCGGATTGTTCTACCAGTGCAACAATCCGTCGCCGCCGGATGGCTTTTTCCGGGGGCGGTAAATAAACACAATGGCTCCACTCGCGCAACACTGCGCGCCCCCACTGGAGTCAACCATGACCACGATCCTGCAAATCAACTCGGCAGCCCGCTCGCAAGGCGCGAATTCCACGCTGCTGGTGAATGAACTGACCGAAAAGCTGCAACAGTCGAATCCGGGCGCGCAAGTCGTCGTCCGCAATCTGCAAGCCGAACCGCTGCCGCACCTGGACGACGCTGTTCTCGGCGCGTTCTTCACGCCGGCTGACCAGCGCACCGCCGAGCAAGCCGCGATTGCGGCCCGCAGCGAAGCGCTGATCGCCGAATTGCAAGCCGCCGACATCGTCGTGATCGGCGCGCCGATGTACAACTTCGGCATCTCGTCGCAACTGAAGACGTACTTCGACTTCATTGCGCGTGCCGGCATCACGTTCCGCTATACCGCAAACGGTCCGGAAGGTCTCGTGACGGGCAAGAAGGTTTATGTCGTGTCTGCGCGCGGCGGCAAGTATCTCGGTACGCCGAACGACAGCCAGACGCCGTATCTGAAGAGCTTCCTGGGCTTTCTCGGCATGACCGACGTGAGCTTCATCTACGCCGAAGGCCTGAACATGGGCCCGGACGCAGCGAACGCCGCGCTGGCTGCTGCACGCGAAGCAATCGCCGCTGCTTGAGGCGCGGTTTCAGCGACTGCCTGAACGGGCCGCTGGATTGAACTAGTGCGTCGGCGCCGCTTGACGGCGGTGCTTGACAGCGTGCAATCAAAAACGCCACGGGACCTTGGTCCACGTGGCGTTTTGCTTTGCGGCCTGCGGTCTGCCTATGCGAGCATTTGCGCTTCGTCTGGCAGACGCCAGTCGATGGGCCTGCGGCCGTGCTCGACCAGGTATTCGTTTGCCTTCGCAAAATGCCCGCAGCCGAGAAAGCCGCGATGCGCCGACAACGGCGATGGATGCGGCGCTTCGAGCACGTAATGCGATTTGCCGCCGAGCAGCGCGCGCTTGGCTTGCGCGTGCGCGCCCCACAGCATGAAGACGAGACCGTCGTGGCGCATCGCCAGTTCATGGATCAGCGTGTCCGTGCACTTCTCCCAGCCGCGTTTCGCATGGCTGGCCGCGGAGTCCCGCTCAACCGTCAGCACCGTGTTCAGCAGCAGCACACCTTGCTTTGCCCACGTGTCGAGGCAGCCGTGACGAGGCGGTTCGTGGCCGAGGCTCGCGGCAATCTCCTTGAAGATATTGCGCAGCGACGGCGGCGTGCGCACGTTCGGCGCCACCGAAAATGCAAGCCCGTGAGCTTGCGGCGTGCCGCGGTCTTCGCCGTGATACGGGTCCTGACCGAGAATCACGACTTTCACTTCGTCGGGGCTCGTCAGGCGCAACGCGCGGAATACGTCGGCGGGATAAACGGTTTTGCCGGCCGCGCGCTCACCGTCCACAAAACGGCACAGCGGCGCGTACGCGTCGCTTTCGATGAAGGGCTTCAGATGCGCGCGCCATGTAGCGGGCAGGGCGGCGAACTGCGCTTCCAGCGTGAGCGGTGTGCCGGTGGCGCTATGCGGCTGCGGCGCGGCGGATGAGGCAGGCGCGCCAGAGGCTGCCGATGCGGCGCGGGTCGGCGCGGGGGCGTCACCAAATAGCGACGCCTGCGAGGGTGCGCGGCGGCGAGTACGGGATGAGGAAGTCATGGCGCAGAAGTGTCGCAGCAAACGCGATGTGACTCAAGTTGAGGGCGGTGCGGCGGTGCGATCTGCCCCGCGTGGCGCAGCGCGGAAACGGAGCCGCTGTTGTTCGGGGTGCAGCGGGTTGTCGCGCTCAGCCTTAGCCTTCGGTCCGACCGCAAAAGCTAGCCGCGCTTTACCCCTCGGTCTCACCCCGCCCGCAACTGATAACCGCGCTGCGCCTTGCTGATGTTCTCCGGCGCAAGGCCAGCGATCTGTTTGCCGAGTTCGGCGCAAAGCGCGTGCAGCGCGGCTTCGTCGCCGGACTTCAGCTCCAGTTCGATCTCCGAGATCGGTGCGCGGCGCAGCTCGCTGTTCACTTCGGCGAGCACGTTGCCCTGATCGATCGCGGCTTCGACCTCGGAGCCGTCGACGCTCACCTGCCACAGCGTACGCGTGAAGTCCGTGCGAAACAGTTCGGTCAACTGCGGTGCCGCGTCGCGCAGCGCCTGGGCGGCGGCCGGTTCGTCGCATTCGCGCAGCAACGCGTCGATTTCGAGCGCCTCGCCTGCGACGGGCATTTCCCATTCGTGACGGCTATGCAAGCCGTTTGTCGCACTGCCCACTGTTTTGAACGTCTGCAGCCAGCCGTGCGGCGTGTGTCGCAAGCGCAGCGCGCTCTTCGACGCTGCCAGCGCCAGTTGCGGCGTGTCGAAGTAAATGTTCGACAGCTTGATCGCGCGGCCTTCGTCGCCGGTACGCGCGACGAACCACGCCGAGGCCGCCTTGACCTGGCCGGCCGGCAGCAGCAATTTGATCTCGCGTTCCATACCCATTGCTGTTCTCCTGTCTGCCCGGCTGCGGTGTGCGCTGCTTTGTCCCCGGTTGCCGGCTACTCGCATGGCGCCTGCTTCACGCGGCGCCCGGAAAGAACATGCGGGCAAGTTCGACGCCCGGCTCCTCGGCACGCATGAACGCCTCGCCGACGAGAAACGTATTCACGTCCTTCGCGCGCAGCCGCTCCACATCCGCACGCGACAGAATGCCCGATTCCGTCACCACGATGCGGTCGTCGGGAATTGCTTCGAGCATGCCGATTGTCGTTTCGATCGACGTCTCGAACGTACGCAGATTGCGATTGTTGATGCCGATCAGCGGCGTTTTCAACGTGAGCGCCTGCGTGAGTTCGTCGCTATCGTGCACTTCGACGAGCACGGCGAGGCCCAGCGAATGCGCGAGCGCTTCGAGGTCCTGCATCTGCGAAGTGTCGAGCGCGGCTGCGATCAGCAGGATCGCGTCGGCACCCATCGCGCGAGCTTCGACGATCTGATAGGGATCGACAATGAAGTCCTTGCGCAGCACCGGCAACTGGCAGGCGGCGCGCGCCTGTTCGAGATACGCGACGCTGCCCTGAAAGAACTGCACATCGGTCAGCACGGACAGGCAGGCCGCGCCGTGCTTTTCATAAGAACGCGCAATTTGCGCGGGCACGAAGTCTTCGCGCAACACGCCCTTGGACGGACTCGCCTTCTTCACTTCGGCGATCACCGCGGCGAGGCCCGCCGCGTGCTTCGCGCGCAGTGCGCCGACGAAATCGCGAATGTCCCGCGACGACGCTTCAAGGCGCAGTTCTTCGAGCGGCGCGCTTTGTTCGGCCGCGCGGACTTCTTCGCGTTTGACCGCGATGATACGGTCGAGGATGTCGCTCATAAATGTCTCGCTACGTTGGTGCTACGTGATCAGTGCTTGAACTGCTGTGTGAAGCGAACGAGTTCGTCGACCTTCGCGCGCGCTTTGCCGCTTGCAATGGCTTCACGCGCAAGCTGGATGCCGTCCGCAATCGAGCCCGCCACATTCGCCGAATAGAGCGCGGTGCCCGCGTTCAGCGTAACAATCTCGCGCGCGACGCCTGGCTTGTTGTCGAGCGCTTCGAGCAGCATTGCTTTCGATTCGGTGGCGTCCGCCACTTTCAGCGTGCGGTTCGACACCATCTGCATGCCGAAATCTTCCGGGTGAATCTCGTATTCGTGAACTTCGCCGTCGCGCAGCTCGCCGACCTGCGTGGCCGCACCGAGCGAAACCTCGTCCATGCCGTCCATACCGTACACCACCAGCACGTGCTTTGCGCCGAGGCGCTGCATTACGCGAACCTGAATGCCGACGAGGTCCGCGTGGAACACGCCCATCAGTTGATTCGGCGCGCCGGCCGGGTTCGTGAGCGGACCCAGAATGTTGAAGATGGTCCGCACGCCGAGTTCGCGGCGCACCGGCGCAATGTTTTTCATGGCCGGGTGATGGTTCGGCGCGAACATGAAGCCCATGCCGGTTTCGGCAATCGAGGCGGCCACTTGTTCCGGCTGCAGATCGATATTCACGCCGAGTGCTTCGAGCACGTCCGCGCTGCCCGACTTGCTCGACACGCCGCGATTGCCGTGCTTCGCGACCTTGGCGCCGGCTGCGGCCGATACGAACATGGTGGCCGTGGAAATGTTGAAGGTGTGCGAACCGTCGCCGCCGGTGCCGACGATATCGACGAAGTTCGAGTTGTCCTGCACGTCGACGTGCCGGGCAAATTCACGCATCACCGTGGCGGCAGCGGTGATTTCGCCGATGGTCTCTTTTTTGACGCGCAAGCCTGTAATGATGGCGGCCGCCATGACCGGCGAAAGTTCGCCGCGCATGATGAGCCGCATCAGATGCAGCATTTCGTCGTGGAAAATCTCGCGGTGCTCGATGGTCCGCTGCAGCGCTTCCTGGGGCGTGATGGTCATGATGTCGTTTCGCTCGTCAGACGGTGCGTTGGGCGGTCTTCGCTTGCGACTGCTTCACGAAGTTCTCGAGCAGCGCGTGACCGTGCTCGGAAAGAATCGATTCCGGATGGAACTGCACGCCTTCAACCGCCAGTTCCTTGTGACGCACGCCCATGATTTCGCCGTCTTCGGTCCATGCCGACACTTCCAGGCAATCGGGCAGCGATTCGCGCTCGATCGCAAGCGAGTGGTAGCGTGTCACGACGAAATGCTTCGGCAAATCCGCGAAGACGCCTTTGCAATCGGTCTCGATCGTGCTGACCTTGCCGTGCATGATGGTCTGCGCGCGCACCACGCGTCCGCCGAACGCTTCGCCGATCGCCTGATGACCCAGGCACACGCCGAGAATCGGCGTCTTGCCGGAGAACTCGCGCAGTACGTCGAGCGTGATACCGGCGTGTTGCGGATTGCTGGGACCAGGCGACAGGCAGATGCGCTCCGGGTTGAGCTTCGCGATTTCGTCCAGCGTGATTTCATCGTTCCGATAGGTGCGCACGTCTTCGCCGAGTTCGCCGAAGTACTGCACCAGGTTGTAGGTGAACGAGTCGTAGTTGTCGATCATGAGCAGCATGGTGAGTCTCCGGTCAGAAGTCGCTATCGAGGCCGTCTTGAACCTGTTCGGCCGCGCGCAACACCGCGCGCGCCTTGTTCTCGGTCTCTTGCCATTCGGATTCGGGCACCGAATCGGCGACGACACCCGCTGCCGCCTGCACATACAGATTACCGTTTGCGATCACGCCAGTGCGGATAGTGATGGCGAGGTCCATTTCGCCGGTGAACGACAGATAGCCGACCGCGCCGCCATAGAGGCCGCGCTTGACGGGCTCCAGCTCGTCGATCAGTTCCATTGCGCGGACCTTTGGTGCGCCCGAGAGCGTGCCGGCCGGGAAAGTGGCGCGCAACACGTCGAAATTGGTCGTGCCGGGCTTGAGCTTGCCTTCAACCGAACTCACGATGTGCTGAACGTGCGAGTACTTCTCGATCACCATCTTGTCGGTCACAACCACTGAGCCGATTTGCGCGATCCGGCCCACGTCGTTGCGCGCGAGGTCTATCAGCATCACGTGTTCGGCAATTTCCTTCGGATCATTCAGCAGTTCGGTGGCGAGTTCGGCGTCGCGTTCCGGCGTGTTGCCGCGCGGGCGCGTGCCGGCCAGCGGCCTGATGGTGACGATACGGTCTTCGCCGCGCTTTTCCTGGCGCACCAGAATCTCCGGCGACGCGCCAACCACATGAAACTCGCCGAAGTTGTAGTAATACATATACGGCGACGGATTCAGCGAGCGCAGCGCGCGATACAACGACAGCGGATTGTCGCGGTAGGGCTTCGTCAGACGCTGGCCCACCTGCACCTGCATCAGTTCGCCGGCGGCAATGTATTCCTTGGCTTTGCGCACGGCGGCCAGATAATCGTCTTTGGCGAACTCGCGGTAGGTTTCGGTGCGTACGCTCGCCGACGTGACCGGCGGCTCGACCGTGGCGCGCAGGCGCTGACGCAGCTCGCGCAGACGCTGCTTCGCTTTCGTGTACGCCTCGGGCTGCGTCGGATCGGCGTAGATCACGAGGTACAGCTTGCCTGCGAGGTTGTCGATTACCGCGACTTCCTCGGTCAGCAGCAACTGGATGTCCGGCAGATTCAGATCGTCTTTTGGGGCCGTGTGGGCGAGCTTTTTCTCGATGTAGCGCACCGCGTCGTAGCCGAAATAGCCGGCGAGGCCGCCCGCGAATCGCGGCAAGCCCGGACGTTGCGCGACTTTGAACCGGCCTTGGAATTGCTGGATGAATTCGAGTGGATCGCCTTCATGTGTTTCGACGACCTTGCCGTCGCGCACCACTTCCGACACACCGTTGCGGGTGCGCACCAGTGTGCGCGCCGGCAGGCCAATGAACGAATAGCGCCCGAAGCGCTCGCCGCCCACCACCGACTCGAGCAGGAAGGAGTTCGCGCCGTTGCGCTCGGTTTGCGCGAGCTTCAGATATAGCGAAAGCGGTGTTTCGAGGTCGGCAAGCGCTTCGGCGATCAGCGGGATGCGGTTGAAGCCCTCGTTGGCGAGGGACTGGAATTCGAGTTCGGTCATGTTCCGATCCTGTTCATAGGTCCGGCGGCAGCGTGCGTCGGACAAAGCGGGGCATGGCGCAGCCGGTCAGGCGTTCGTTCGACTTTTGCGATGATGAACCGACCGGCGCAATTTTCCCATCGACGCAAGCACGGAGTTCCGGCGCACAGTTGTACTGTGCCAGTACAAGCAAGCCGAACCAAACGATGCCGCTGAACGAGCGGTGCGAACGATGAAAAAACGCGTGAGCGCAGCGAAGTAAAAAACGGTTGCCGAAGACGTGCTTCAGCGTACCTCGGGTGAGGTTAGTGCGACCAGCGACGCCAGGGCCAGGCTCCCCGGTCGATGCTAATCAGACTCCGTTTTTTATTCAGAAACATGAGGATGAAGGACTTTTCAAGTCGTGGATTGGTGCGCTGCGATCGCCTTGGCGGCGTCGAGCAGCGAGGCAACTATACCATCGGATTTTATTGTTTGTATAGCTTGGCCATGGTTATAGCCGTATGGCACGGTGAGCGTCGACATGCCCGCCGCGCGGCCTGCCAGCGCGTCGTTTTCCGAATCGCCGATCGCCACGGTGGCGCGCGGCTCGACGCCGAGTCGCGCCGCCGCGCTCAGCATGGGCAGCGGGTCTGGCTTCTTTTTCGGCAGGCTGTCGCCGCCCAGCACGACGCTGAAGTATTGCGCGAGCCCATATTGCTGCAAGAGCTCGACTGCGAAGCGATGCGGCTTGTTCGTCACGCACGCGAGCTTGAGGCCGGCGTCGCGCATGGCGGCGAGCCCGGCTGCCACGTCGGGATAAAGGCGCGTGTGCAGGCCGTTGATCTTCGCGTACTCCGCCTGATAGATGGCGAGCGCTTCATCGAAACGGTCTTGCGCGTGTTCCGCTTCGAAGCGCGGCGCGAGCACGCTGCGGATCAGGTGTTCCGAGCCCTTGCCGACATAGCCGACCACTTCCTCGCGCGAGGTTTCTTCTGCGTCGAGCTGCGCCAGCATGCCGTTCAGGCCGGCGGTGAAGTCGTCGGCGGTGTCGATCATCGTGCCGTCCAGGTCGATGATGGCGGCTTGCAGACGCGGGCCGGTGAACGTCGGGGCGGGGAACGGAGCAGTCATGTGGCGCGTAGTGTCAGTGCTGGATGTTGGCGAGCGCGGCGCGCATCTTGTCGATCACGACCTTGTGGTCCGGCTGGCCGAAGATCGCCGAACCCGCCACGAACGTGTCGGCGCCCGCCGCGGCAATTTCCGCGATGTTATCGACCTTCACGCCGCCGTCCACTTCCAGATGAATCTCGCGGCCCGTGCGCTCCTTATAGGCGTCGATCCGCTTACGCGCTTCGCGCAGCTTGTTAAGCGCCTCGGGAATGAACGACTGGCCGCCGAAGCCGGGATTCACCGACATGATCAGCACCAGGTCGAGCTTGTCCATGACGTGATCCAGATAATTGAGCGAGGTGGCCGGGTTGAACACCAGGCCGGCCTTGCAGCCGTGATCGCGAATCAGCGACAGCGTACGGTCGATGTGGTCGGAGCCTTCGGGGTGAAAGCTGATCAGATTGGCACCCGCCTTCGCGAAGTCCGGCACGATGCGATCGACCGGGCGAACCATCAGATGCACGTCGATAGGCACGTCCACATGCGGACGAATCGCTTCGCACACGAGCGGGCCGATAGTGAGATTCGGCACGTAATGGTTGTCCATTACGTCGAAATGGATCCAGTCGGCGCCGGCGGCGACGACATTGCGGACTTCCTCTCCGAGGCGGGCGAAGTCGGCGGACAGAATGCTGGGGGCAATGCGGAATTGCGTCATGGCGGCGGGCGGATGCAAGCGGGAAAGCGGTATTTTACCTTTTGTGTGCGGCAGAGGCGGGTGCTGGGCAGGAGCGGCCGGGCGGCGCTCGGCCCGGCGGCGCTCGGCGCAATCGCCGTCGCAGTTGTTCAGCGTGGAAAGCCGCGGAGCTCATTGGCGTCATGTCGTGAGGCCCGCCGCACAGGTGCCGCCTGCGTGCGCAGCGCCTTACGCGCCCTCGTCCAAAGGTTATGTCCGGTTGCGGGCGCCTCGCTCATGACGCAGAATGCCAAACCATGGCGCTGTCGCGTCAATGGGTCCGAAGCCGTTGGCGCTCGGGCTTTTCCGGCGATCTCTCGCACCCGTTTCAGCAGATTGGAATCAGGATGAGCCAGTACGAATTCAGCGTGTCCGCGCAGGTGAAGTTCCTGCCCGAGGAGTCGGACCCCGAGCGCCGTCAGTATGCGTTCGCTTATACGCTGACCATCCGCAATACGGGGCAGGTGCCGGCGCAATTGATCGCGCGGCATTGGGTGATCACGGACAGCGAAAAGGCCGTGCAGGAAGTGAAGGGCCTGGGCGTAGTTGGCCACCAGCCGCTGCTCAAGCCGGGCGAGCAGTTCGAATATACGAGCTGGGCGGTCATTGCCACGCCGGTCGGCACAATGAGAGGCGAGTATTTTTGCGTGGCCGAGGACGGCGAGCGTTTCGACGCGCCGGTGCCCGAGTTCATTTTGCGCATGCCGCGTACGCTGCATTGAACCGTGGGCGCGGTGTGCGGTCATTAACGAGGCAATGCGGGGCCAATGCGCAGCAATGCGCGCCCTGGAGTGCGCGAACGGCTCTGCGTCAGAGCGGCTCTTGCGGCTTCTGCGGGCTTTGAGCGGTGTGCGGCTTGGGTGTCTCGTGGCTGTTGGCGCGCGCCGCTTTCTTTTTACCGGACGACGTCCACACCACGATGAATACGAGCAGGAACAGCGCGAGAAGCGATTCCAGCGCGAAGATGAGCATTGGGTATTCGTCGAACAGATCAGACATGGCGGTTTCCATCAAGAACGAACATTGTATGCGTTTTGTCCGCGCGACCGGAGCCTGGCTCGGCGCGCTTTCGGTGGCGGCAATACTCGCCGCCTGCGGTGGCGGCGGCGCGGTGCGGCCGGTGGCTTCGCCGCCCACCGGCGCCGCGATCATTCCCGGCCAGATCGCAGCGACGCGGCTCACGGCCGTAGCCTGGCAGCAGGTTCCCGGCTGGCAGGACGATTCGCTGATCGGCGCGACAGCCGCGTTGCGGCAGAACTGCGTGAGGCTCGCGCGCCAGCCGAACTGGGCACGGGCGTGCGCGGCAGCGGCGCAACTGGACGATCTCGACGTGACCAGCGCACGAGCTTTTTTTGAAGCGTATTTCACGCCTTTCCAACTCGCCAATAACGACGGCACGCTCGACGGTCTCGTCACGGGTTACTACGAGCCGTTGTTGCGCGGCTCGCGCACGCGGCATGGCGTGTACCAGACCGCGCTGTATCGCTGGCCGTCGAGCTATCGCCCGGGTGCGCCAATGCCGCCGCGGGCGCAACTGGAACGCATGGGCGTGCTGAACGGCAACGAGCTTGTCTGGGTCGACGACCCTATCGAAGCGTTCTTCCTGCAAGTGCAGGGCTCCGGGCGAATCGTCATGGAAGACGGCAGCGTGATGCGCGTCGGCTTTGGCGGCACGAACAACCAGCCGTATAAGTCCATCGGACGGTGGCTCCTCGATCGCGGCGAGCTCACTCCCGCGCAAGCCACCATGCAAGGCATCAAGGCCTGGGCGCGCGCGAACCCGAACCGCGTGGATGCGCTGCTTGATACGAACCCGCGCTTCGTGTTTTTCCGCGAGATGCCGTCGGCGGAAGCCGTGCCCAAGGGCGGCGCGGACGGTCCGATCGGCGCGCTTGGCGTGCCGTTGACGCCGGAACGTTCGATCGCCGTCGATCCGGCCTCGATTCCGCTCGGCACCCCCGTGTTTCTGCAGACCACCCGCCCGCTGACCAACTCGCCGATGAACCGTCTGGTGTTTGCACAGGACACCGGCTCGGCGATCAAGGGCGGAGTGCGCGCCGACTATTTCTGGGGTCTCGGCGACGACGCGGGCGATCTTGCCGGAAAGATGAAGCAGGGCGGCCGCATGTGGTTGCTGCTGCCGAATTCGTGAAAGGGCGCTGTGCTGCGTGCACAGGATCTTTGCGGGGGCAGTTGTGTGCAATGGCTGCGGCGTGCGTTCCGAACGCCGCAGCTAGCAACGAGGTACGCGGCTGAGCGGGCTATGAGGCCGGCGGGGACCGCGGCCCAAGCATGCATAACGGCCGTGTACTTTTCCGCGGGCCCTCTGAACGCACCCGCGGTTTTTTCACTGCCCCGCCCTGCGCTTGTCGACCACGCGCCGCGCCTTGCCCACCGAACGTTCAATCCCGTTGACCGCCAGCACATTGACCACTGCGCTCACGCCGATCAGCGCCTTGATGTCATAAGCGAGAGCCTGCTTCGCCGCGCTCAGTGCGGCAACGTCCGGCGCCGTTTCCGGACAGGGCTCGACGTTCAGCGTCATCACATCCAGCGGCCCTTCCTTGGTCAGCACGATTTGATAGTGAGGAGCGAGCGCGTGTTGCTTGAGCAGCAGTTCCTCGATTTGCGTGGGAAACACGTTGACGCCCCGCACGATCATCATGTCGTCCGAGCGCCCGGTGATTTTTTCCATGCGGCGCATCGTGCGGGCGCTGCCCGGCAAGAGACGTGTGAGGTCGCGCGTGCGGTAACGGATGATCGGCAACGCTTCCTTGGTGAGCGACGTGAACACCAGTTCGCCGAGTTCTCCGTCGGGAAGCACCTCGCCCGTTTCAGGGTCGATGATCTCGGGATAAAAATGATCTTCCCAGATGGTCGGTCCGTCTTTCGTCTCGACGCATTCCGAGGCGACGCCGGGTCCCATCACTTCCGACAAACCATAAATGTCGACCGCGTCGATGCCCATGCGCTTTTCGATCGCATGACGCATGTCGTTGGTCCACGGCTCGGCGCCGAAGATGCCGATGCGCAGCGAGCAATCGGCTGGGTCCACCCCCTGGCGTTCCAGTTCGTCCGCAATTGAGAGCATGTAGCTCGGCGTCACCATGATGATGTCGGGCCGGAAGTCCTGGATCAGCTGCACCTGCTTTTCGGTCTGACCGCCGCCGAACGGAATGACGGTCAGGCCAGCGCGCTCGGCGCCGTAGTGCGCGCCCAGGCCGCCGGTGAACAGGCCGTAACCGTAGCTCACATGCACCTTGTCGCCGGGTTTGGCGCCGGCCGCGCGAATGGAGCGCGCGACGAGATTCGCCCACGTGTCGATATCGCGAGCCGTGTAGCCGACCACGGTCGGCTTGCCGGTCGTCCCCGACGATGCATGAATGCGCGAGATCCGCTCCTGCGGCACAGCGAACATCCCGAAGGGATAGCTGTCGCGCAAATCTTTCTTTGTGGTGAACGGGAAGCGCGCGAGGTCCGCCAAGGTCTTCAGTTCGCTCGGATGAATACCCGCTTCCTCGAACTTTCGACGGTAGACAGGTGAATTTTCATACGCGTGGCTGAGCGACCATTTGAGCCGTTCAAGCTGGAGCGCGGCCAGTTCGTCACGGCTGGCGGTCTCGATGGGATCGAGCGGAAGGGCGGGGCTCATTGAATGTCTCCTTGCTGCCTCAATACTGTACTGGGTCTGATATGGGCTGCGCTTGCGCGCAAAACTCCGGGCTGCGGCGCGGAACGGCGAGCGGCCGCCATGCGGTGAGTTGTTCGCCGACGCGCCGCTTACCACTGCTACGGACTGGCGACTCTCGCGTGGAGCGCTGGCCGTGTGCACTCCGCGTGCGCTGTGGACGCCGCTCTCTTTGTGTTAATCCGGTTCTTCCGGTTTTGTACTCGACGGTGCGAGAGGAATCACGTTGCCCTTGATCTGCGCCGATTTGCCGCGAAACATCGCGACTGTCTGATCGGCGCGATTGGTGACGCGAATATCGTAGATCCCTGTGCGGCCGTTCAAAGTCTGCTCGACAGCCTCTGCGGTGAGCACATCGCCGCCATGCACCGGACGGAGGAACTCGATCGAGCAACCCGACGCCACGGTGTTCACGTTGCGCGAATTGCAAGCGAACGCGAAGCTCGAGTCGGCGAGCGTGAATATCAGCCCGCCATGACAGATCTGATGGCCATTGAGAAAATCGTCGCGCACAGGCATTTTCAGACGCGCATAGCCAGCGCGCACTTCCACGATTTCCAAGCCGAGCGCGCGGCTGCACGCGTCGTTCTCGTACATGGCGGCGGCGGTTGCACGGGCGAGTTCGTCCGGCTCCATGTCCGCAGGGTAGAGGGCTTGCGTTGACATGTCAGCGCCCCTCGAAGCGCGGCGCGCGCTTCTCGACAAAGGCTTGCACGCCCTCTGCATAGTCGTGCGATGCACCCAGCTCGCGTTGCAGGTCCCGTTCGAGGTCGAGTTGCTGGTCAAGCGTTTGCGTCGTGCCGGCGCGCATGGCCTGCTTGATTGCAGCGATTGCGCGCGTAGGTTGCTGCGCGAGCTGTGCCGCCAGTCTGGCCGCCGCTTGCGCGAGCTCCTGATCGTCGACCGTCTGCCAGATGAGTCCCCAGCTTTCGGCTTTCTCGGCGCTGAGCTTGTCGCCGGTGATGGCGAGTCCCATTGCGCGCGCCATGCCCACACGCTGCGGCAGGAACCACGTGCCGCCGGAATCCGGCACAAGGCCAATCTTCACGAAAGCCTGGATAAAGCTCGCGGAACGGCCCGCCAGCACGATGTCGCAAGCGAGCGCGAGATTGGCGCCGGCACCTGCTGCCGTGCCGTTGACTGCTGCTATCACCGGTAACGGCAGTGCCTGCAGCCGGCGAATCAACGGATTGAAATGCGCGTCGATCAACTCGCCAAGGTCCGTCATGGCACCCGGAGTGAAATCCAGATCGGCGAGATCCTGGCCTGCACAGAAGCCGCGCCCCGAGCCGGTCAGAACGAGGGCGCGAGCGCCGCTCGTCTCTACTTCGCCGAGAGCCGCCGCCAGCTCCTCATGCATTGCGCGCGTGAAGCTGTTTAGCTTGTCGGGGCGGTTCAGCGTGATGGTCGCTACGCGGCTCGATGCGTCGGACTCCAGGCGGATCGCTTCGTATGGCATGGGCTGTCTCCTCAAAATCTCTTCTGCGAAACTTTTCGCGGAACTGCGGCGCTTTATCTCAGAGTCGTTCGATGACGAGCGCGATGCCCTGGCCGACGCCGATGCACATCGTGCAAAGCGCGAAGCGCCCATTGCAGCGTTCGAGCTGGTACAGCGCCGTCGTGACGAGACGCGCGCCCGATGCGCCGAGCGGATGGCCGAGCGCGATTGCTCCGCCATTCGGATTGACGCGCGGGTCGTCGTCGCGCAATCCAAGCGTGCGCAGAACCGCGAGCCCTTGCGACGCGAATGCCTCGTTCAACTCGATCACGTCAAACTGCTCGAGTTTCATGCCGAGCTGCCGGAGCAACTTTTGCGTGGCCGGCGCCGGGCCAATGCCCATGATGCGCGGCTCGACACCGGCTGTCGCCATGCCGACCACACGGGCACGGCGGCGCAGGCCGTACTGATCGGCCGCTTGTTGGTTCGCGAGCAGCAGCGCGCAAGCGCCGTCGTTGACGCCCGATGCGTTGCCGGCCGTAACACTGCCGTCTGGACGAACGACGCCCTTCAGCCTTGCCAGGCTTTCGAGCGAAGTCTCGCGCGGATGCTCGTCGAGGGTGACGCGAATGGGATCTCCCTTTTTCTGCGCGATTTCCACACCGACGATTTCCTGCGCCAGCGTGCCGTCACGTTGTGCCTGCGCTGCCTTCTGCTGGCTGGCCAGTGCGAATGCGTCCTGATCGGCGCGGCTGATGCTGAACTCGACAGCTACGTTTTCCGCCGTCTCCGGCATGGAATCGACGCCGTACCGGCTCTTCATGAGCGGGTTCACGAAGCGCCAACCAATCGTCGTATCGAAGATATCCGCTTGCCGGGAGAACGCGCTCGCCGCTTTTCCCATCACGAACGGCGCGCGAGTCATGCTTTCCACGCCGCCGGCGATCATCAGCCGCGCTTCGCCGGCCTTGATGGTCCGCGCTGCCGTGCCGACGGCGTCCATGCCGGAGCCGCACAGACGGTTGATGGTCGCGCCCGGCACGTCTGTCGGAAGACCGGCGAGCAACGCCGACATGCGGGCCACGTTGCGATTGTCTTCGCCGGCCTGATTCGCGCAGCCGTAGATCACGTCGTCCACGGCGCGCCAGTCCACGCCGGGATTACGCTCTATCAATGCCTTGATCGGCACCGCGCCGAGGTCGTCGGCACGGACGTCTTTGAGAGCGCCGCCGTAACGGCCAATGGGAGTGCGAATCGCATCGCAGATGTAGGCGTCGTTCATACCCGTTCCAGTTAATGCGGATCAGCGTTGCATGCCGATCCGATGTCTCATGTTAGTTGTCGCGCACGGCGGGGTCTATTCGACCAGACGGCATAGGACGAACCAACACCGTGCGTGCGTCTTATGACGTTTAGCTGACTACCGCCGGCGCCGCTTTCGGTTCAACATGAACGCGGCTTTGGATCACGCGGAAGCGATTCGCGACGAACGCCGCGTCTGTGAGCGCGGCGTTTGCCGCCGGGTTCGCGCCGGTGCCGTGGAAGTCCGAGAAGGCCGCCGACTGGTTGACGAACACACCGCCCGTCAGGTTGATAGAGAGCGCGACGCCGCCGCGCAGCGACGCCTCGTGCGCCTGTTCGAGCACGGCTTCGTCAGTGCTGTACACCGAAAGAGTGAGGGCGCCATGCTCTGCTGCGATCGTGCCGGCGAGTTCCAGCGACTGCGCCGTCGAGTCGGTAGCAATGATGAACGAGATCGGTCCGAACCATTCCCGCGTGAATTGCGCGCGGTCGGTTGCGGCATCCAGCTGAACCACGAGCGGCGTACGCACGCGGGCACCGGCAAAGGCGGGGTGCTCCAATGCCTGGCTCGCGGCGAGAACGCGGCCAAGCTTGGTGGCTTCAGCGACGCGTTGGGTAATGCCTTCGTTCTGGACCGCGCCGAGCAGCTCGACAGCGCGCGCCGGATCGGCCACGAGCTTTTGCACGGCGCCGGCAATGGCCTGCGCGACTTCGTCGAACGTCAGTGCGCCGTCCGCAGTACGGATGCCGCCGCGCGGTACATAGATGTTTTGCGGCGCGGTGCACATCTGGCCGGAGTAGAGCGCGAGCGAGAAGGCGATGTTGCGGGCAGCGGCTTTGAGGTCGTCGACGGAGTCGATCACGATCTGATTCACGCCGGCTTTCTCAGTGTAGACCTGAGCCTGGTGCGCATTGCGCTCGAGCCAGGTCCCGTTTTGCGTGCTGCCCGTAAAGTCGATCAACTTGATTTCCGGGCGCACGGCGAGGCTTTGGACGATCGCGCCGTCGTTCGGCTCGGTGGCGAGCAGTGTGACGACGTTCGGGTCGAAGCCGGCCTCGCGCAGAACCTCGCGCGCGATTCGCACCGTTATGGCGAGCGGAAGAATGGCGCCGGGGTGCGGTTTGACGATAACGGCGTTGCCGGTGGCAAGGTCGGCGAAAAGGCCCGGATAGCCGTTCCACGTCGGGAACGTGCAGCACCCGAGCACGAGGCCGGTGCCGCGCGGCACGACCGTGTAGCGCTTCTTCATGGCGAGCGGAGGATTCTTGCCTTGCGGTTTCTCCCAATGCGCTTCGGCGGGAATTCGGCGCAATTGGTCCCATGCATACACGACGGTTTCCAGCGCCCGGTCTTGCGCATGCGGACCGCCGGCCTGGAACGCCATCATGAAGGCCTGGCCGGTTGTATGCATGACGCTATAACCGACTTCGAAGCTCGCGCGATTGAGCCGCGCGATGATTTCCAGCGATACGCCCACCCAAGCTTGCGGGCCGGCGGCGCGCCAGTCGCTTTGCGCGCTCGCGGCTGCGGCAATGAGCGCATCGGGCTCCGATTTCGGATAACGAATGCCCAGCGGGAAACCGAATGGAGACACTTCGGCGCCAACAGTCTCTCCTGTCGACGGTTGGTCCAGCTCGAAGACGGAATTCAGATGCGCCTTGAAGGCTGCTTCGCCGTCCGCGTTGGCGGTTTCCCCGTACACTTTCGGACTGGGCATTTCTGCGAACGGGCTCCAGTAACCGCGGGTTTCGGCCGCGGCGAGCGCCTTTTGCAACATATCTTCGTGCTTGGTGAAAAACGGATGTGTCATGGCAGAGGCTTGGCTGTACGTTGGGAGAAGCCCGTCGAATAATTGACCGACCGGTTGGTTGGTGAATGTTAGCATTATTAGGATGGCCGCGCGAAGCGTTTTTCGCGCTCTATTAATCACAAGGAGGCGGCATGGCTTACGAGAACATTCTGGTCGAGACGCGAGGGCGGGTTGGGCTCGTCACGTTGAATCGTCCCAAGGCGCTTAACGCACTGAACGATGCCTTGATGGACGAGCTGGGGGCGGCGCTGCGCGAGTTCGACGCCGACGACGGCATTGGCGCGATCGTCCTGACGGGAAGCGAGAAGGCGTTCGCCGCTGGTGCCGACATCGGCATGATGTCGACCTATTCCTATATGGATGTGTACAAGGGCGACTACATCACGCGCAATTGGGAGACAGTTCGCTCGATTCGCAAGCCGATCATTGCGGCGGTGGCGGGCTTTGCGCTGGGCGGCGGCTGCGAACTGGCCATGATGTGTGACATGATCTTCGCGGCGGATACGGCTAAGTTCGGACAGCCGGAAATCAAGCTCGGCATCATGCCGGGGGCCGGCGGCACGCAGCGATTGCCGCGCGCTGTGTCGAAGGCGAAGGCGATGGACCTGTGCCTGACTGCGCGTTTCATGGACGCGACGGAGGCGGAACGCGCCGGGCTAGTGTCGCGGGTTATTCCTGCCGTGTCCTTGCTTGACGAAGCTGTCGCGGCAGCCGCGACGATCGCCGAATTTCCGCTGCCTGCAGTCATGATGGTGAAGGAGTCGGTCAATCGCGCGTACGAAACGACGCTGGCGGAGGGCGTCCATTTCGAGCGTCGCCTGTTCCATTCGCTGTTCGCAACCGAAGATCAAAAGGAAGGGATGGCGGCGTTCGTCGAGAAGCGCAAACCGGTTTTCAAGCACCGTTAATACGCTCGTCGAAATAAGGCTTGCAAGGTGCCGTCGGGCTCGCTAGAATCTCGCTCTTTCGTGCTCCGGACGCCGGGGCACGGGAAGCGGGAAAGCCAGCAGTGGCAAGGCTTCCAGCGGCGGCGGCAGGTTCAGGCAGTAGCAAAAACCTGTTGACGGCGCAGCGGAAGTTCTTCATAATCTCGTTTCTCTGCTGCTGATGCAGCAACGCAGAACGAAGCAGTGCCGGGTGGTTGGATGAAGGCGCTGTGGAGTGTGCGAACCG
>Ga0209796_10000279_pt1 | contig 42683 bp, 37 predicted proteins | sample AgamicOrSfrz_FD_187167 | JGI IMG/M metagenome (GOLD analysis project Ga0209796, IMG submission 187167) | Agave microbial communities from Guanajuato, Mexico - Or.Sf.rz (SPAdes) (version 2) | ecosystem: Host-associated > Plants > Phyllosphere > Phylloplane/Leaf | place: Guanajuato, Mexico...
GACAGAAGGAAGTGTCCTACGAGCGTACCGAAGATTTGCTGAGCGTGCTCAAGGCTGCTAGTTTTGGGACCCTGCGACTTGGCGAAGCGGAAGCTTTCCGACTTGCCGGCTCCACGGAGCGTGATGTCCCCGTTCAGTCCCATCTGATGGCAGATCCGGCGGCGTGGTACATGCCAGTGAGGTATGAGGTGCGAGTTGCGAACAACGGCACGCTTCCCACTCAGAATCGCTTCCTACTGGACGCGGGCCTTCGATTGGCGCATCCGCCGTTCGATGGAATCGATGACGTTGCGATTTGGCTTGGTCTTAAGGTAGCCGGGACAGTCGAGCCTACGTTCAGCATTTTTGTACTGCTGCCAGTTGACATCAAATTGGATGAGAGTCGACCGAGCAACAACCGCCTCGAGTTGACGGTCGAGGCCCACGCCGGGCTCAATCCATCGGCTGTTGCCATCGCCATCCGGGAAGCTCCGGGAGGAGGCGCCGCAACGCCCCGCGCTGTTGGCACTCTTCTCGAATGGCGGGAAGTCGACAACAGGCGTATCGGAACCGCCGCGATCCAGTTGGTTAACGCTAAGAGTGTCCTGGCGATGCTGGTCGTCGGCAAACATACGGTGCGTCGACACTGATTCGACGACCATGCAAGGCCCCGAATAATCGGCTTGCGGCGATGACCGCGTTTGACCCCGATCTTCAGAGATTTCGTGACGCGCCGAGAAACCCGAATAACACGCAGCAGGGAGCCTTCGAAAAGGCGGTCGCTTCGTTAGCTTTTCTTCTCGGATTCAACGCCGTTGCGCCCAATGAGACCGACGCGCCTGATTTGCTTTGTGTTATGCCCGGCGGTCGCATGCTATTAATCGAGAGCACGGTGAGCGTCAGGGACATCCATAACAAGATCGGCAAGTTGGTGGACCATCTATGCGCAGCACGACCCGGACACTTTCGTAATCGATGCACTTTCGGCGATCAATACGAGCCCTGTCGATCCGACCGCTGGCTGTCCTAGATCAGAGTATGTGTGACAAGCTTATTCGAACAGACGGTGATACGAGGGGACGGTGATGCGGCTAGCGTCAGTTCGGCACCATTGGAGCGCTAGCCCTATTGATGCGCCGTGATGGCGCAAATGCTGGCGTTACGGCCGGAATTCCAGCGGAAGCCGGAGTCGCCACACGCGCTCGGTTACAACGTATTCTTCGCCGCATGACCGCGCCTTTGTCGCGTATCGCCAGAAGCGCATTCGTGGCGTGCGGCCATCAGCCACCAGTTTCGGCCAAAACGATGCCGCCGACCTACTGGTATCGCCAAGTCGGTCACCACAACGCGGACGCTTTTGGCATGCGGATGCGGAATCGGGCCCCCTCTTAAGGCGGCCAACGGGAACGTCGGAACTTCCGGGCGACTCGAGCCAAATACCTGACTACTCGTTGCGAAGAAGGCTGGCACCTTGCCGTGCCGTGCAACTCGCGAAATCGACTAAGCACCGCAGCCGGACGTTTAGGAGCAGGCCGTCATGTACGCAACGGTTTGGAAAGAACTGGCGTTTCACTTCTAATCCCGTCGTGTGGCATGACGCATTTGATTTCATCGCCGTTACTTGTAGAAATTTGGCGCGCGTAGACTCGAGAAATCAAACGCGATTTCTGGTTGGATATGAAGCAATCTGGCAAGCAGTTGACATCTGAAGGCGATGCGCCTGCCTTCTGGCGGGAGCAGGAAATGTTGCTGCTCCAAAACGTCATGGGTCTCGTTGGCAAAAGTCTCTCCCCTGAGGTCGTATTGAGAGAGATATTGCATTTGATGTCGGAGTTGCTCGGGCTGAATCGCGGTCGGGTCGTGTTGAAGGATCCGGAAGGCGGCGGCTGCCGGATCCGGCATGCGTATGGCTTGACCCGTCAGGAGGTCGAGCGTGGTCGCTATGGCCCGAGCGAAGGAATCACGGGCCACGTTCTGGCGCATGGGCAACTCGTGATCGTGCAAGACATCGATCGTGACGACGGCTTTCTCGCGCGTGCCGTAGCGCGCGAGCACCTGCCTCCCGGACCCGTGTCTTTCATCGCGCTGCCGGTCCGAATCGGCGACCAGACGGTGGGTGTACTCGCGTGTCATCGAATTCGGACCCGCAACCGGGCGATTGCAAACGACGTCTCGCTGCTTCGCATTCTCGCCACGCTCATCGGCCAGCTATTGCAACTGCACGCCATTCTGGAAGCACGAACCCGCGAATTGGAAGAGCGTAACCGCATTCTCGTGCACGCGCTGGAAAATGAAACAGCTCGTTATGGGATCATCGGTACATCCGCGCCGCTGCTGCGCGCCATATCCGAACTCGAACGCGTGTCGGATGCCACTGCCAGCGTTCTGCTCCTTGGCGAGTCAGGCACCGGCAAGGAGCTATTCGCACGAGCGCTGCATCTCGCCAGCCCAAGGCGCGACAAACCTTTCGTCAAGGTCAACTGCGCGGCGATTCCCGACACGTTGTTCGAGTCGGAGTTGTTCGGTTATGAACGCGGTGCGTTCACGGGCGCCCATATCGCCAGGCATGGACTTTTCGAGCAAGCCTCGTCGGGCACGATTTTTCTCGACGAGATCGGTGAGTTGCCGCTGTCCATGCAGGGCAAACTGCTGCGCGCGCTGCAGGAAGGAACGATCACGCGCCTCGGCGGCAAGCATGAGATACGAGTCGACATTCGCCTAGTCGCGGCGACCAACCGCGCGCTGGAGGACGATGTGAGCGAAGGGCGCTTCAGACAAGACCTGTTCTACCGCCTTAATGTGATTCCGATCCGTCTGCCGTCGCTGGCCGAGCGGCGCGGCGACATTCGTGCGCTGGCGTTGCACTTCCTCAACCGGACGAATCAAGCGAATCAGCGCAACGTCAGTCTGTCTTCGGACGCCTATCTCCGGCTCGAAAATCACGCGTGGCCGGGCAACATTCGCGAACTGTCGAACTTCATCGAGCGGATCGTTCTACTAGCGGAGAAACCGCTTCTGAACGCCGTAGACCTCGACCGCTTCATGCCGGCGCCGGATCACGCCGGCAAGCGCGCGCCGACGCTCCGGCCGCCGGCCGGTGCGCCGGAGGCGCAGTTCGCCCGTCCGTATCTCACCAACGATTCACACACTGAGGAAGAGCTCAAGCAAGCGCTACTGCATGCAGGCAACAAGTCGCGCGCTGCGCAGATGCTCGGCCTCACGCCGCGTCAGTTCAACTATCGCTGGCAGAAGGTCGTGAAGTCCTCGTAGCAGGTCGGCCGTCGTGAACACGAACATTGTCGACATTGTTAACAATGTCATCAAATTGTCAGGCTGCTGGACGGCGCACGCGCCTTTACCGCAGCGTAAGATTTCCGTAACAAAAACAGCAACTTAGCGCGATACAAAATCGCCTGGCACATCTCTTGTATTACGTTGTCGCGAGCGCTCCCCGGAGCGTTTCCCCGAATACGGCGACGCCGCCGTGGGCACCCATTACAGGAGATTGTCTTGACTACCGTTACCACAGAAAGAGTTGATACCTTTCTTCGCCCGATCGATCGCGAGGGGCTTCTCAAGTTTGCCGCCTCTGGTCGCGAGAACCCCGAACGCCGCGGCACCAACAAGGTCCGGACTGTGTTGAAAGGCCAGTTCCGTTCGTGGAGCTACGTCGCCGATCACAATCCGGTTGTAGTCGACGAGCCACTTCACTTGTTTGGTGAAAACACGGTGCCTGCACCCGGAGAGATTGCCCTTTCCGCACTTGGTGGCTGTCTGTGCGTTGGTATTACGGCCGTCGCGACGTTCCGTCAGGTCCGCTTGTCGCATCTGGAAATCGCGCTCGAAGGTGACATCAGCAACACAGCCGCATGGGGTGCGGGCGGTGCGGATCGCGGGCCAGACCAGATGGGATTTCAAGCCATCCGCGTGAAAGTAAAGATCGAAGGCGAAGCAAGCCGCGCGCAACTCAAGGAGATCGTCGAACAGGCGAATCACTACTCGCCGGTAGCCAACACCATGCGCAATCCGGTTCCCTTTAGCGTGTCGCTGGACGACTGATCGCGCCCCCCGCCCATTGCTACTCGGAAGACGACCTATGAACATGAGTGAACATTCGGCCCGCGTGCTCGATTCATCGTGGCCAGAGGACACGATCCTCGCACAAGTCACGGCAATCGCCGACACGCAGTTGGCAGAGGTGGCCCATCGTATCGATCATGACGGGTTCTATCCGCTCGACGTCATGGCGTCTTTGGGCGAGGCGGGCGCCTTCGGCGCGCATCTGCAACGGGGCGGCAATCGTATCGCGCTCGCGATCGACACGATGCGTGCGATCAGCCGCCGATGCGGTGCCACGGGATTTATGACTTGGTGCCACGACGTGTGCGGCTTATACATGGAGCAATCGGGCAATGCGGCGCTCGCCGGCGTGTTGCTCGACGATCACATGATGGGGCGCAGTTTTGGCGGCACGGCGCTGTCGAATCCGATGAAGGCGCTCGCGGGCATCGAGAAGATGTCGCTGACGGCCAGGGCCGTTCCGGGCGGATATCGCGTGAGCGGCGCGCTACCGTGGGTCAGCCACATCGCTCCGGGTCATCACTTCGGTGCGATGGCCGCCGTGTATCGCGACGACGGTTCGCTGTCGCACGAAATTATGTTTCTCGTGCGTTGTGCGGAGCCGGTCCGGCTGCGGCCGTGTCCCGCGTTCTCCGGCATGGAAGGAACCAGCACCTGGGGCGTACGGATCGACGATCTGTTCGTCGGCGAAGACATGTTGATCGCGGACCCGGCGCGTCCGTTCATCGAGCGGATCCGCGCGGTGTTCATCCTGCTGCAGGTGGGGATGGCGCTTGGGGTGACGCAGGGCAGCATCGATTCCATGCGCGAAGTCGAACCCGTATTCGGCCATGTAAATCGCTTCCTCCACGACCGTCCGCATGAACTGGAGGCTGAATACGAAGAACTGGCGGAGCGGGTTGCCGTCCTGGCGCAAACCCCCTACGAGACCGACAAAGACTACTTTGTAAGCGTGCTCGATGTGCGTGCGCAAGGCGCGGAACTCGCGTTGCGCGCCTCGCAATCCGCGCTGCTGCATCAGGGCGCGCGCGGCTATTTGGCCAGCGCGGCGCCCCAGCGACGCGTGCGCGAAGCGCATTTCGTGGCTATCGTTACGCCCGCGATCAAACATCTGCGCTGGGAAATGGATCGACTGAACCGCGAGGAGCTTCCCGCATGAACGCACGAGACACACTGCCGTGGCGACGCTTCCTTTGCCGCGCATGCGGCCTCATTTACGACGAAGAACTGGGCGACGAGGATAGCGGCCTTGCCCCCGGCACGCGTTTCGAGGATATCCCCGACGACTGGGAGTGTCCGCTGTGCGGTGTGACCAAGGCCGATTTCGAACCTTGCGAAGCCATCGTCTCCGGGGACTTTGCCGGCGCGCCGGAGACCGGCTCGTCCGCGCCGAACGATGTCGGTGTTGTGATCATCGGCGGGGGCATCGCGGGCTGGACTGCGGCGGAAGCGGTGCGCGCTCTGGACCGCGATGTCGCCATCACGCTGGTGACCGCGTGCAAAGGCGATCGCTTCCACAAGCCTGAGATCTCGGTCGCGTTTAGCCGGGGCCTCACGCCTGGCGACATGATCCGCGATTCGGCGAGCGTCGCGGCGCGCCGGCTTGGGGTGCGGATACTGCCGGAGACATTCGTAGTCGGCATATCGTCACGCCTGCACCGGCTGCGCACGACGCGCGGTACGCTGCGCTACACGAAGCTCGTGTTTGCGCAAGGCGCTCGTCCCGCGCTGCCGGCTTCGCTGCCCGCGCATCTGTGCTGGCGGGTCAACGACTTCGCTGGTTGGGAAGGCCTGCACGCCCGCCTCGAAGGCGGGACGCGGCACGTCGCTGTGATCGGCGCGGGCATGATCGGCGTCGAACTAACCGAAGACTTCCTGGGCGCAGGTCACGCGGTGACGCTGATCGATCAGAACCGCGAACCGCTGACCGGGCTCGTTCCGCCATTCGTCGCGCAGCGGCTGCGTTATGAATTCGAAACGCTTGGCTGCTGCTTCTACGGTTCCACGCGAGTCGCGCGCATTGAGCAACTGCCCGACGGCCGCAAACGCATCGTTACCGGGAGCGGTGAATCATTAACAGTGGATGAAGTCGTCGCGGCTACGGGCCTCAAGACCGATCCGCGGCTTGCGCAAGGCGCCGGGCTGGCGTTCGACAACGGCGTCGTGGTCGATCCACGGACGATGCAGACGAGTGACGCTGATATCTACGCGATCGGCGATTGCATAAGCATCGACGGCGCACCGTGTCGATTCATCGAGCCCATCGCGCGACAGGCGGTCGCGCTCGCGCATCACATCATGGGTCACGCGCATGCGGGCTACGAACACGGCACGCCGGTGGTCCGTCTGAAGACACGGGCGTTTCCAATTGTCGTTCACGGGCTGCCCTGCGCGGACGGCGTGTGGCGGGAAACGAAGTCGTCGGGGCGGCGCATTGTCGCCGAACAATGGCGCGGTACCGTGCGCGTCGCTCATCTCACCGCGGGTCGTCCGAACGCAAGCGGCAAGGGCGTATGACGACCGCTCGCGTTCGACTCTCACTCCAACCCAGGTCACTCCCGCATGAGCAAAAATGAAAACTTGTATCAGCCATACAGCGTCGATCGCTCTCTCGATGGCTGTCCATGCGGCAAGCACGCAAATGCATCGGAGCACGCCGCCGGTTCGCATGCCGGCGGCAGCGACACCCGGCGCACCGATGCGGACGTGCTGACGCGCGATCACATCGAAGCCGCCGCAGTACGCGCGCTTTTCCCTAGCGATATGGAGCGCCGGCGCTTCTTGGCCGCCGTCGGCGTAAATGCGGCCCGTGCAGCGATCGCGAGCGTGCTCCCGGTCGCCGACCTTCAGGCGATGGCGGCCGAACGGCCCGGCGCGATCGAGAAGAAGGACCTGAAGATCGGCTTTATTCCGATCAATTGTGCGACCCCGCTAATTATGGCGGACCCGCTCGGCTTCTATAAGGAGCAGGGACTCGACGTGACGCTGAGCAAGACGGCAGGATGGGCGCTAGTACGGGACCAGATGGTTAATCGCCAGCTCGATGCATCGCACTTTCTCGCGCCGATGCCGCTCGCCATCTCGATGGGTCTCGGTTCGGCGCCCCAGCCGATGCGCGTCGCCGCCATTGAGAACATCAACGGGCAAGCGATCACGCTGGCGCTGCGTCACAAGGAGAATCGGGATCCGCGCAACTGGAAGGGCTTCAAATTTGCCATTCCGTTCGAATACTCAATGCACAACTTTCTGCTGCGTTACTACCTAGCGGAACACGGCATCGATCCGGACCGCGACGTACAGTTGCGCGTGACGCCGCCGGCCGAGATGATAGCCAATCTGCGCGCGGGCAACATCGACGGGTTTCTCGGGCCCGATCCGTTCAACCAGCGTGCCGTCTACGACCAGATCGGGTTCATTCATATTCTGTCGAAGGACATTTGGAACGGTCACCCGTGCTGTGCCTTCGGTGTGTCGCAGGCGTTCATTGCGGAGAATCCGAACACCTTCGCCGCGCTATTTCGCGCGTTGTTCAATGCTTCGGCAAGCGCGCACAAGGCGAGCAACCGGCCCGCCATTGCCAAAGCAATTTCGACGCCGAATTACCTCAACCAGCCCAAAACCGTGGTCTTGCAGGCACTGAGCGGGCATTACGCAGACGGACTCGGCAACGTACGAAACGAACCGGACCGCTCGGATTTCAATCCCATCCCGTGGTACTCGATGGCAACGTGGATGCTCACGCAGATGCGCCGCTGGGGCTATATCAAACAGGACATCGATTACGCCGCGCTCGCGCAGCAGGTGTTCCTCCTGACCGATGCCCGGGCACGCATGAAGGACCTGAGCAACCCATTCTCCAGCAAGGCGGATCCGTCGAACGGTTACCCGACCTTTACCGTGATGGGTCGCCGTTTCGACCCCGCCGATCCCGGCGGTTACGTTTCCAGCTTTTCCATCAGGAGGGCGTGAGGTGAGTCACCGAATCAAGACGACGCTGCGCGGCCGAGCCGCGCTCATTTCACTGTTCGTTCTTTTCCTGATCATGATCGTGTGGCAGTTAGCTACGACGCAGCAGGGACAGGTGCCGCACGGTCAGATGACGCCCGAGCAGATTGAATACGCGAAGCTGATGGGGCAGCCCATTCCGGGCGCGGACCCCGGCGAGCCTCGCCACGATGGCTTTCCGACGCCGTCGCAGTTTCTCGCGGTCAGCGCGAATAATCTGGCGCATCCTTTCTACGACCGCGGTCTGAACGACAAGGGTATCGGCATTCAGCTCGGCTGGTCGCTGTTGCGTGTAGCGGGGGGCTATCTGCTGGCGATGGCGCTCGCCGTACCCTTCGGCTTTCTGATTGGCATGTCGCCGGTGCTTTACCGCGCGTTCGATCCGTTTATCCAGCTACTGAAGCCGATCTCACCGCTAGCGTGGATGCCGATCGCGCTTTACACGATTAGAGACGCTTCGACGTCGGCCATCTTCGTGATCTTCATCTGCTCGGTGTGGCCGATGCTTCTCAACACGGCGTTTGGCGTGGCGAACGTACGCCGCGACTGGCTGAATGTCGCCCGCACGCTCGAAGTTGGGCCGATGCGTAAGGCGTTCCGGATCGTGTTGCCCGCGGCGGCCCCGACCATCGTGACCGGCATGCGCATCTCGATGGGAATAGCATGGCTCGTCATCGTTGCGGCGGAGATGCTGGTCGGCGGGACAGGGATCGGCTATTTCGTGTGGAACCAATGGAACAACCTTTCGCTGCCGAACGTGATCTTCGCCGTGCTCATGATCGGCGTCGTGGGAATGGTGCTCGACATGGTGTTCGCGTACCTGCAAAGGAGAGTGACTTATGTCGAGTAATACCGCATCCACCAGCGCGCGTCCGGTGTTCGTCGAGGTGGACCAATTGTCGAAGCGGTATCGCGACAACCTGCCGCCCGTTTTCGAGAACGTTAGCTTTCGCATCGATCAGGGTGAGTTTATTTGCGTGATCGGCCATTCGGGCTGCGGCAAGAGCACGATTCTCAACGTGCTCGCGGGGCTGGAAGAAGCTACGAGCGGCGTCGCCGTGATGGCGGGGCGCGAGATCGCCGGTCCGAGTCTAGACCGCGGCGTGGTGTTTCAGGGCCATGCGTTGCTGCCATGGCTCACGGCCCGCCAGAACGTCGCGTTCGCCTTGCGATCGCGGCATCCGGAATGGAGCCGGCGCCAGATCGACGAACACGCGCAGCGAGCGCTCGACATGGTCGGCCTGAAGGGCGCGGCGGACAAGAAGCCCTCGGAATTGTCGGGCGGCATGCGGCAGCGGGTGGGCATCGCGCGCGCGTTCTCTGTCGTTCCGAAGATGCTGATGATGGACGAACCCTTCGGCGCGCTTGACGCGCTGACCCGAGGCGTGATCCAGGACGAGTTGCTGAAGATCTGCGCGGCGACGAAGCAGACCGTCTTCATGATCACGCACGACGTTGACGAAGCCATTCTGCTGGCAGACCGGATTTTTCTGATGAGCAACGGCCCGCACGCACGGCTCGCCGAGATCGTCGTCAATCCACTGCCGAGAACCCGCACGCGCGAAACGCTTGTCGACGAGCCGCAATTCTATGTGCTGCGCAATTATCTGATCGACTTCCTGGTTCGGCGCTCCGCGCTGATCCAGCAGGACGTTGAGAGCGGCCGACACGAACACGATCCGGCGCGCATCGTCAAGCTGGATGTGCATCAGAACGTCGCCGACCTCGCGGAGAGCCGAGCAGCGCGTTTTGCATGATTCCGACGAGCCAGTTGTACCAAACCGCAATTTTGTCCTTAAGGAGTAGTACCGTGATTACCAGCCGTTCGCAAGTTACCGAAATGATCGTGTCGGCCAAGATTCGTAAAGGCATTAAGTGGGCGGCGGTCGCGCCTCAGGTAGGACTGTCGAAAGAGTGGGTCACCGCAGCCTGCCTTGGGCAGATGACACTCGACAAGGAGCAGGCGCAGACAGTCGGCAAGATCTTTGAGCTTTCCGACGAAGCCGTCGCTTGGCTGCAGATCGTGCCTTACAAGGGATCGTTGCTGACTCCGGTGCCGACTGACCCGCTAATTTACCGCTGGTATGAAGTGGTGAGCGTTTATGGCACAACCATCAAGGAATTGATTCACGAGGAGTTCGGCGATGGCATCATGAGCGCCATCGATTTTTCGATGGACATCCAGCGCGAAGCCGACCCGAAGGGCGACCGCGTGAACGTCGTTCTGTCCGGCAAGTTCCTGCCGTACAAGAGTTACTGACGCGCTCACCATGTATCTCAGCCTGCTGTTCGGCGCAGCCGTGGGCGTGATGCTCGGACTGACGGGGGCCGGGGGCGGCGTCCTGGCGATGCCCCTTCTGGTTATGTATCTAGGCCTGACGCCCACGGAAGCTGCGCCGATCTCGCTGTTGGCCGTGGCCTTGGCCGCAACCGTCGGCGCTGCGTCGGCGCTCCGCAAGAGGCAGGTGCGCTATCGCGCGGCCATTGCGATGGCGCTGGCCGGTGCGCTGCTTTCGCCGATCGGCCTGCATCTCGCGCGCCTGCTGCCGGCGCGCGCGCTTGTCGTCGGCTTCTGCATCGTCATGTTGATCGTCGGCGCTCGCATGCTTGCGCAGGTCTTCGCCCCACCAGAGGCTGCCTCCAAGAACGCCGCCTGTCCCTGCTTGCGCGATCCGGCAACCGGACGGTTTCGCTGGACGTTGCGATGCAGTGTGTCGCTTGCGGGCACCGGTGCGGTCGCGGGGCTTTTCACAGGGATGTTAGGGGTGGGCGGCGGTTTTCTGATAGTCCCGGCCTTGCGTCAATTTACCGACGTCGAAATGCCGATGGCGAGCGCGACGTCGCTCGCGGTGATCGCGATTGTCAGCTCCTTCACGAGCGTCACCACTTTGGTGTCGGGCGTGCACATTCCGCTCGCCGGATGGTCGTTCATCGCGGCGACGGTGCTGGGATTGACGGGTGGCCGGAGTATCGCTGGGCGGGTGCCCGCATATTGCTCGCAGGTGGTCTTTTCACTGTTGGTATTTGGTATCGCTCTATCATGGTTATTCAAGCTTCCCTGATCCGCGACGGATCGGCACAGGTGCATCCGTTCTTCGATCCGCAGACCTCCACGTTCAGCTACGTGGTCCACGCGGAAGGCGCCACCGGGTGCGCCGTGATCGACTCCGTGTTGCAGTTCGACATGCGTTCGGGACAGGTGTCGTCGGCGCATCTCGAAAGCATCGCGCGCTTCATCGAGTCGCGCGCACTCGAAACACAGTGGCTGCTGGAAACACACGTTCACGCTGATCATCTGTCGGGCGCCGCGTGGCTGAGGGAGCGCGTTGGCGGCCGAACCGGGATCAGCGAAAAAATCGTCGATGTGCAGAAGATCTTCAAAACAATCTTCAACCTCGGCGATGACTTCGCGGCCGACGGCTCGCAGTTCGATCATCTTTTCACCGGGGGCGAAACCTTCATGATCGGACCGCTGTCGGCTACCGCGATGTCCGTTCCCGGACACACGCCGGCAGACCTCGCGTACCGCATGGAGGACGACGTGGTCTTCGTCGGCGATACGCTGTTCATGCCCGACGTTGGCACGGCGCGCTGCGATTTTCCCGGCGGTGATGCGCATCGACTATATCAGTCCATTCAGCACATCCTTGCGCTGCCGCCCAGCACGCGTCTCTATATGTGCCACGACTATCCGCCCACTGGCCGGGAGACAGCGTGTTTGTCGGACGTGGCGACCGAACTACAAAGCAACATTCACGTTCGGTCGGCGATCGAGGGAAACAGCTTCGCGACAATGCGTAACACGCGCGATGCCGAACTCGCATTGCCGCAATTGTTCTTTCCGGCGATCCAGGCAAATATTCGCGGCGGACGGATGCCGGAAGCGGAGGCCAATGGAATGCGCTACTTTAAGTTGCCAGTTGTCGGCGTGTGAGCGGGTCGCCAGCGTTGAGTCAAAGGGTCAAGTCGGGACTGGTGCATCAGGGGATCGACGCGTATGATTGGGCGGCGAGTGCTCAAAAGTCGTTGTGCTCTTGATCGGAATAATGGAGTTGCTGGCAGTACCTTCAACACTGCTTTGATACTTCTCGACGCGGACGAACGTCTGCCAGGTTCGGTAGCCCGCTTCAGCCCAAATGCTACAGCGAAGCGGTCGAGCGCGCAGCAGACAGTCGCCATACGACAGGTGCCATGGTGCGCTGTAAAGAGGATTTGCGCCGGCAGAGTCCGGCCTTTCTGCGGCGCAACATACAGGACGATGGCCCGGAATGACGCGACGGCGGTCTCTCCTCACGAGCCGTCTGCGCGTCACTGTCCGTTCCGTCAGGGGCCCGCATCAACAGGTGCGGCGTGGGGCGATCCAGCATGAGACGAGCGTGCACGCAAGCCCAAGCGGAATCGAATTAGGAAAACGATCGGGAGGCGAACACAACGTCTACGGCGGCGTACTTTCTTCGGAAAGACTACCTTACCAACGCCACAGCCGAGGCCGACTTGGAGCCTGCTACGCCCCCACCGCCTCATATACCGACGCCGCTCAACGAACGCCAAAACTGCCTACACCATTATCGGTACATGACGGCCTGCCGACCAATCCACGCGCGAAATGTGTTCAACGCCGCATCCTCGAACTTGTGCGCTGGGAAAATGACGTAATAGGAGCGACCGCTCGGCGCCTCGTGCGCATCGGCTTGAATCAACACGCCGCGCCGCAGTTCGTCTTCCACAAGCAAGCGCGGCATCAGCGCGATGCCCATGCCGTGAGCCGCCGCTTCAGCGAGCATCGAGAAGAGCTCGAAACGCGGGCCGGACATATCGCGATCAACGGACATGCCGCGTGACACGAACCAGTCGCGCCACGCATAAGGACGCGTGTTCTGTTGCAGCAGCGCGTAACGCCGCCAGTCCGCGGGCTTCAGGCGTTTATGTGGTGCGATCAGTTGGGGACTACATACTGCGACCAAGCTCTCGTGCATCAGTAGTTGTGCGTCGGTTCCTGCCCACGGCGCGATATCCGCATGAATCGCGGCATCGAAACCAGTATCGGCGAAAAGAAAAGGGCGCACGCGCGCCGAAAGATTCACGCTGATCCCAGGGTGTTCCTTCATGAACTCCGGCAGTCTCGGCACGAGCCACTTTGTCGCAAAAGTGGGCACAACCGCGAGCTCGAGCGTCGTGCCTTCGCCACCTTTCGCCATGAGTTCGAGCGTGTCGCGCTCTGCATCGTCGAGCAGCGCGCTCACCTTGCGGCTATACGCGAGTCCTTCCTCCGTGAGCGCCACGCCGCGCCGGTCGCGGCGAAACAGCTTCAAACCGAGAAAGTCTTCCAGCGATGCAATCTGCCTGCATATCGCGCTTTGCGTGACCGCGAGTTCATCGGCGGCCTTGGTGAAACTCTGATGACGTGCGGCGGTCTCGAAGGCGGAGAGCGCAGCCGTTGACGGAATCTTTCGACGCATGATGACGGTTCGAAATTGAATCGATGACTTGTGCGATCTTCGCACTAGTCAATGCGAAAGAATCGTTTGTCGTCGGCGGAATATGCCGGTACATTGCTTGTCAGTTGCCTTTCACGCAAGGGTTGTGTCTCGATATGAACGCGTCACAGGAAGGCGCGCTCGAACGCGTGCGCGTGCTCGATCTCTCCCGTGTCCTCGCCGGACCTTGGGCGGGCCAGTTGCTCGCCGACTTGGGCGCAGATGTCATCAAGATAGAGCGTCCGGGAACGGGCGACGATACACGCGCGTGGGGACCACCGTGGCTTACCGGCGCCGACGGCGGCCCTACGGCCGAATCTGCCTACTACCTTGCCGCGAACCGTAACAAGCGCTCCGCAACGGTGGATCTAGGAATGCCAGAAGGTGCCGCGTTGATTCGCCGATTGGCGGCAAAGGCCGACGTTCTCATCGAGAACTTCAAGGTCGGCGGTCTTGCGCGTTACGGCCTGGATTATGCCAGCCTCATCGACATAAATCCGCGTCTCGTCTACTGCTCAATCACCGGTTTCGGTCAGACAGGCCCGTACGCCGAGCGCGCCGGCTACGATTTCTTAATGCAGGGGATGGGCGGGCTGATGAGCCTTACTGGGCACGCCGATGATGACGCCGGAGGAGGCCCAATTAAAGTGGGTGTCGCGCTAACCGACATCATGACCGGCCTTTACGCGACTGTCGCGATTCAAGCCGCGCTCGCAAATCGGGAACACATTGGGAAGGGGCAGCATATCGATCTCGCCTTGCTCGACGTGCAGATCGCGTGCCTCGCGAACCAAGCGTCGAGCTATCTCATCGGCGGAATGGTGCCAGGGCGCATGGGCAACGCTCATCCGAGCATCGTGCCTTACGAGGACTTCCCGACGGCGGATGGCTACATGATAATCGCGGTAGGCAACGACGCGCAGTTCGCGCGCTGCTGCGCCGCGCTGGGGCAGCCGCAGTGGGCCGATGATGATCGCTTCTCGCGTAATCCACAGCGCGTGCAGCATCGCAAAGCACTGATCGCGATGCTGCGCGGCGTCACCGTGACCCGCACGACAGCCGAATGGATCGGTGTCATGGAAGCGGCGGGTGTGCCGTGCGGGCCCGTAAACAGCATTGATCAAGTGTTCGCGGATGCGCACGTACAGTCGCGCAACATGTGCATTGAAATGGAGCACCCGCTCGCAAAGTCGTTGCCTCTCGTCGCAAATCCAATCCGTCTGTCTGAGACTCCGGTGCAGTATCGACAGGCGCCACCGACGCTCGGCGCGCACACCGATGACGTGCTCCGCGCGTGGCTCGGCTTATCCGATGACGAGATCGGCGGGTTGCGCGCCAGCCGGATTATCTAGCCTCCGCGGAACCGAGCGACTCGCGGAGATGGCAGAGACCGTCGGTGGCCTGGATCGGTTCGCGTCACGATGCCAACCATTGTTTGCGGCCTTGTAAGACGATAACGCGAATTAGGCAGCGAACTGCAGTCCATTGGACAGGACGGTCAGGTGCCGGGGATCGGAGACATCGCAGGGAGCAGGGCAAGCATGCGTTCGAGGTGCGCCGGTCCCGCCGCCACGGCGCTCAGAAACATGCCAATCGAGAAGTGAACCATATGGTCGATGCGCACGGGACGGTCCCGGTGCGGCGCGCGGTCTGAAAGAATCAAAGACGCAAGACCGTGCTCCATGCTCCACGCCGCATGTGTAACAAGTGTCAGCGTCTCGTCGGGCCACCCGTTCTCGCTCGCGGCGGCTTCTACCGACGACGCGAACAGTTCAAACGACCGTGAGGCTTCCTCGTTCAGTTCCGGATACAGATCGCGTGCGACGATGCGCGGGCCAACCATTAGGTCAAACAGGCCTTTGTGCTGCTGCGCGAATTCGACGTAGACGCGCAGCATCCGGTACGCGATTGTTGTGGCGCAGTCGCCTGAGTCGCGTATCTCGGAACGCATTACGGCGAGATCTCGCCAGCCGTCGGCCGCGATAGCCGCCAGCAGCCCTTCCTTGCCCGCGAAATGGCGCGACGGCGCGGCTTCGGATACGCCGACCGCGCGCGCGAGGTTACGAAGGCTCAATTCGTGTGCGCCGACGTTTTCAAGCGCGAGCCGCCCCTGCTCGATGAGCGCTTCGCGCAGGTTTCCGTGGTGATAGGGCACATCAGCGGGTACTTTCCGGCTCACGATTGAAGCGTCGCAGCAATTGGTGGGGAAGAAATTATAGGCACGCATATTCGCTGCCGCAACGACAAACGAAATTTTAGATAACGGGATTACCCTAGTTTATTTAGAAGTTAACACTGTTATCATTGTTTGCATGTTCACCCGTTTATCGATCGTATCCTATATAAGTTCACCGTTCGGTTGCTGCCATATGCATTCCACTTCGCATTGCTAACAGTTCGGAATCCATTACTTCAGATTTTTTGTAGGAAAAAAATGAGCACAGTCTTGTTTGAAAAGGATGGCGCTGTTGGTGTCGTCACAATGTCGAAGCCGCCGCATAACCTCATTGAAGACACGTTTCTGAACGACCTGCTTAGCGCTTATAAACAAGCCGTCGAAACCGGCTGCCGATCGATTCTGCTGCGTAGTGCGATGCGTCATTTCTGCGCCGGCGCGGATGTGGCGGGCTTCGCTAACGGCGGTCGGCGTCGCGACCAGGATGCGTTCGACGCGCTGCTTGATGCGCTTGAAAACGTGCCGCTGCCTTCGGTCGCGGCGGTGCATGGCGGCGCGCTCGGCGGCGGCTTCGAGCTCGCGCTGACGTGCGACGTGATCGTCGCTGCTGATACCGCCTTCTTTGGCATGGCAGAAGCGTCACTAGGACTGTTGCCGCTGCTCGGCGGAGTGCAACGCGTCGTGCAGCGCGTCGGCCCGGCGCGCGCGAAGGAAATGGCGATGTTCGGGCGCCGTCACGATCCCGCTGCGCTGGAGCGCTGGGGTGTTGTTAATCTCGTCGCGGCAGAATCCGAGTTGCCGGCCGTGTCGATGTCGTGGGCGCGGCAGCTTGCGTCCGGTCCCACCGTCGCCCTGCGCGGCATCAAGGCGCTGGCGAACCTGTCGGCGCGTCATGGCATCGCGGGCGCGGATGCTCGACAGACAGACGTCAACAATATGATGTGGGCGAGCGCCGACCAGAAGCGGGGTCTCGCCGCGTTCGTCAAAACCGGCCCCGGTTCGGCCGTCTTCGAGGGCAATTGATCATGGGAGCGCCACTCGACGGACTGAAGGTCATCGACTTCACTCGGGTTCTCGCCGGACCGCTGTGCACCAAAACCCTGCGCGATCTCGGTGCCGAGGTCATCAAGATCGAGCCGCCCGGCGGAGACTCGGGACGCGGCGGCGTACCGCATATCGGCACGATGTCGGTCTATTACGCGCAGCAGAACGCGGGCAAGCGCAATCTGAGCCTCGATCTCAACTGGCCCGAAGCGCGCGCCATCGTCACTGATCTGTGCCGCGAGGCAGATGTCATCGTTGAAAATTTTAGGCCCGGCACGCTCGCGCGCTTCGGGCTCGGTTATGAGCAGGTGCGAGATTTTAATCCATCCGTCGTCTATGTGTCGATGAGCGGCTACGGGCAAACGGGGCCGTGGCGCAACCGTCCCGCATTCGCGCCCACGGTGCAGGCGGAAACCGGCCTCACCGATATCCTGCGCGAGCACTACGGCTATGCCGACGGCGACCTGAAGAACGACGCATGCAGCCACGCCGACGTCTATACCGGCCTGCACGGCGCAATCGCGGTGCTCGCGGCGCTCGCGCAGCGCGACAGAACGGGCGAGGGGCAACACGTCGATGTATCGATGGCCGCGACGATGCTCGCCGTCAACGAGCGCGCGGGCGCGCAGCTATCGGGCGTCGATACGAACGGCGAGCCGCCCGCGCTCAGCGCGCCAGAATCGCACATCTTCACGCTGCCCGATGGACGCCAGGTGACGATCGCCGCGAGCCCGATCTATTCGCCGATGTTCGTGCGCTTCTGCTCGATGATGCGCCGCACCGATCTGCTTGGCGATGCGCGTTTCGCGAGCGCCGCGCTGCGCCGCGAGAATCTCGCCGCGCTGCTCGCCGAAGTCCGCGCATGGATTCTCACCTTCAACGATCTCGACGAGCTTCAGGCGCAGGTCAGTGAACAAGGTCTTGCGATCGGCGTGGTGCGCAGCACGCGCGAGCTGGCCGAGTCGGAATGGGCGGCCGACTGGGGCGCGATCGTCGAAGTCGATGACCGCACCGGCGGCACGATGCGCATGCCCGGACCGCCCTGGCGCTTCAGCGGCGCGACCTTGCCGCAACCCGGCGTGCCTGCGTTCCAGGGCGAACACAACATCGAATTGCTGACTGAGCGCGCGATGGACCCGGCGACGATCCACGCCCTCAGGCAGCGCAAGATTCTGCTGAGCCGCAACAGCCTGCGCGGTGATTTCGATGAAGTGTGACCACACGCACGACTCCGATGCGCGAAGCTGGCTCGCATCGGCCAACGATGAAGACATGCCATTCCCGTTGCAGAATCTTCCGTTCGGCGTGTTCCGCCGCGCGCAATCGAACGAGGAGCTTCGCGGCGGCGTCGCACTCGGCGACAGCATCGTCGATCTCGCTGCGTTGAGCCAATCCGGCCTGCTTCACGGGCTCGCAGCGGATGCCGGGCACGCGTGCGCGCAGTCCACTTTGAACACGTTCTTCGCGATGGGACCGGATGCGTGGCGCGCGCTGCGTCATGCGCTTTTTGCGTTGTTTCATGTACGCCGCACGAATGATCGCCACGCGCTCGAACGATGCCTCGTGCCGCAAGAAGACGCGAATTACGACGTTCCTGCACGGATTGGCGACTACACGGACTTTTATACGTCGATAGATCATGCGCGCAACATCGTCAAACTGCTGCGGCCAGGTGGCGAGCTATCGCCAAACTTCCAATGGATGCCCATCGCATATCATGGGCGCGTGTCGAGTATCGGCGTTTCCGGGCAGCGCGTGCGCAGGCCGCATGGTCAGCGCATCGTCGCGGGCAGCGAGACGCCTGAAGTCGGGCCGTGCGCTCGGCTCGATTACGAGTTGGAGCTGGGCATCTTCATCGGCGTCGGGAACGAGCAGGGCGAGCGCATTCCCGTGGCATCGGCGGAGGAGCACGTCTTCGGTCTTTGTCTTCTCAACGACTGGTCCGCGCGCGATATTCAGGCGTGGGAATCCGTGCCGCTCGGGCCGTTTCTTGCAAAGAGCTTTGCGACAACGATTTCGCCGTGGATCGTCACCATAGATGCGCTCGCGCCATATCGCACCGCATGGACGCGTGCGAGCGCTGAGCCGCAGCCGCTCGCGTATCTGTCATCCAAAGAAGCGGCCGAAAGCGGCGCCTTCGACATATGGCTGGACGTCGCGATCGAGACAGCAGCGCATCGTCGCAATTCCTTGCCACCGACGCTTCTTTCGCACACGAGCTTTCGGCATCAGTACTGGACTGTCGCGCAGATGATCGCGCATCACACGGTGGGGGGCTGCAATCTGCGCAGCGGAGACCTGCTCGGCAGCGGCACGGTGTCGGGGCCAGCGCGCGAAGAAGCCGGCGCGCTCATCGAATTGACGCGGGCGGGCAGGGCGCCGATTTCCCTGCCGACCGGCGAAATGCGCGCCTTTCTCGAAGACGGCGATGCCGTCGTTATGCGCGGATGGTGCGAGCGTGCGGGCTATGCGCGGATCGGCTTCGGCGAGAATCGCGCAGAAGTCACTTCTGCAATCTGAAATCGACGCACCGAACTGACATCAGGAGACAAATTGATGAAGGCTTCGTACGAAACCGATGCCGCGTCAGTTGACAAGGATGCGGCAATGACATTGCGCGACGCCTATCGCGCGACGGAGTGGCGGATCCTGCCCATACTGTTCGCGTTGTGGCTACTTGCTTGGGTCGATCGCGCAAATGTAGCCTTCGCGAAGCTGCAGATGCTATCGGAATTGCACTTCAGCGAAACGATCTACGGATTCGGCGCCGGCCTGTTCTTCCTCGGCTATGTCGTGTTTGGTGTACCGAGCTCGATGATGCAGCAACGCATCGGCGCGCGTACGATGCTCTCAGCAATCGCGATGGGCTGGGGCGTTGCGAGCGTTGCGATGATGTTCGTTAGAAGCGCGGGTACATTCTACGCGCTGCGGTTTCTGCTCGGGGCGTTCGAGGCGGGCTTCTACCCCGGCGTCATTCTGTATCTGAATCAGTGGTTTCCCGCGAGGCGGCGCACCCGCAACTTCAGCATTTTTCATTCGGCGGCGATCTGCTCAACCGTCGCGGTGGGGCTTAGCGGCGGCTTCGTACTTGAACACATGAGCGGCTTCCTAAGCATCGCAGGATGGCGCTGGATGTTTCTTATCCAAGCCGTGCCCACTGTGCTCATTGGAGGCGTCGGGTTCGCGGTCCTTCCCGATGGTCCCGGCGGTGCCCGCTGGCTTTCGTCGCAACAGCGCCGTCTCGTGCAGGAAGATTTGGAGCGCGACAGCAAAGCGGCTCCTTCGGCGCATGGTACGAATACGCCGCTACTTACCAATCCAATCGTTTGGTTGCTGTCCGCCGCTTACTTCTGCATTCTTGCGGCCAACGCCGCACTGAGCTTCTTCATCCCGACGATCCTTCATGAGGCGGGCTTCGGGGGCTATAGCGCGATCGGCAACGCGATCGCGGCGATCTGCGTGCTCGGTGCGATGGGCAATATTGCGTTTTCGACCTTCGCGAGCCGTTATCGAGACGTGCGCTGGCATTGCGCAATAGCCTCGCTCGTGAGCGTCTTAAGTCTGTTATTGCTCGTGTTCGTGTGGCATACCAGCCGCCCCGTCACGTTTATCACGCTCGTCCTCGCGTTGGCCGGAACTGGCGCCGGTATTTCGCTTTTTTGGCAGATCCCGGTACGGTTCCTTCGCGGTAACGCCGCGGCGCTTGGTGTCCCGTTCATCAGTTCGGTCGCGAATATCGCCGGATTCTTGACGCCTTGGCTCACCGGCTATGTTCGAGACGTGTCCGGCAGCTACACGAGCGGCTTTGTCACAGCCGCAGTCGTGCAATCGCTGGCCGCCATCGCATTGGTCGTGGGCGTGCCGTTAGTGCTGCGCAAACAGCGGGCGCTCGCCACGACGCCCGGACAGGGGGCTGCCTGATTTATCGGCGAAGATCGTGCAGCGTCGGTCTTCGAGGCATTAATAATAAGGAGTACAACATGAAGTCATTTTTGCGGCTCACGGGTACACTTGCCGCGCTTACGCCGATATTTTCCTTTGCGCAAAGCAATGTGACGCTCTACGGTCTCGTCGATGCCGGGCTTGGCTATGCCAACAATGTGGCGCCGAAACCGGGTGCAGGAGGCGGACGCAAGATGCAGGAGATGAGCGGCGTTGGCGTGCCGTCGCGCTGGGGCCTGCGCGGCGGTGAAGATCTGGGCGGAGGCAACGTCGCCGTCTTCGTGCTCGAAAACGGTTTCAGCGTCGCGAACGGGACGATGTTGCAGGGCTCGCGGCTCTTCGGGCGGCAGGCGTATGTTGGTCTCGGCAACAAGACGCTTGGCACCATCACGCTCGGGCGGCAGTATGAATCTGTCGTAGATTTCGTCGGGCCGTTCGTGTCGGCGCGACAGTGGGGCACGCAGTACGGCGCACATGTCGGCGACATCGACAATCTTTATACGACGTTTCGCATCAACAACGCGCTGAAGTATCAGAGCCCGACGCTCTGGGGCGTCACGCTCGGCGGCCTGTACGGCTTCAGCAATCAGGCGCCAGGACCCAAGGGTACGGGCTTCGCGAACAACCGCGCCTGGAGCGTCGGCGGCAGTTATACACACAACGCCTTTTCGCTGGGCGTCGGGCACTTTCATCTGAGTAATCCATCGGCGGGATCGGCGGACGGCAGCAACGCGAACGGCGCGGTCGTCGGCGATTATTCGAATCCGACGGCAATCTTCTACACGCGGCCGGTGACATCGCAGGAAGTGACCGGGGTAGGCGCGTCCTATGCGTTCGATGCGTTCACGCTCGGCGGCGCCTACACGTACGCGAAGCTGCGTTACGCGGACCACACGAGCTTCTCGATGTCGAACTACGAACTCAATGCGCGATACCGTTTCACGCCCGCGCTCGTCGCGGGTCTCGCGGCGATCTACAGCATCGGCGACGTAGGCGGCGCGCAGTCGATCGCGAATATTAGCGCGGGGCCGCATCCTAATTGGCTGCAATTCAACGCGGGCGTGCTTTATTCCCTCAGCAAGCAGACCGATGTTTATGGTGCGGTTGTATATCAGAAGGCGTTGAACGGTGCGTTGACGGCCGCGATAGTCAATGTCGGCGGACCAAGCGGCGCTAATGCACGTTACCAGTTAGCCACGACGGCGGGCATCCGGCATCGCTTCTAAGCTAGGCGCTCACTGCGAGTTCTTCGAGCGCACGGACGGAGTTGTGGACAGAGGGACAGTGCATGGCATCAGGCCGTGCTTCTGGGTAACCGACCGGCCCGCTACCGGCCCGGTCGGGACCTGCACCTGTCCGCCCGATTTGTTGCGTCCACTGCGGGCAAGGAAGCCCTAGTCTTGATCATTCGAACGATCTGCAAGTTGAACATAGGGCAGCGAATTCCCCGCGACCTGTTGTCCAGACAGGGTCGACACGCAGCCAAGAATCGGTGACTGCGAGCTCGGTCTGAAAAAGACTAACACTTCGTGCGAGGGTGCGGCAGGCTACGTTGTGACAACAGCGCTCCCTTTGTTGCGCCCTCACCGCGCTGCCGTCGGGCGCGTGTATGCCGCCGGCGGCACGGCATGTCATCGTGGTGAAGTTGCAGGGCCTAGCGGCGGGTCGATGTGTCGGCGATCGAATGCACACGAATCGCTCCCACTGCTTTTTTCGCAGTCGGTATGAGAGGCACAAAAGTGTTGACACGCGCACGCATTCGAGCCTTTTGACACGCTCTCCCAGAGGCGTCATTGCCGCGCCACGAGGAACATTTTTTTAGAGGGAACACCCAGGATACGCTTCGACCGGAAGGACGCGCATCGTACGCTCAATAGAAGCTTGCGAAATCCTCTCATTGAGCGGGCAGTCAAAGCGCTGTACGGCCATTGAGGGCAGGCCAAAGTTTCAACCAAAAATTCGCTTTCGAACAGTGTTTAAAACTACCTGAATCCGGGTACGATGCGCGCATTCACGGATAAGGCGCATCGACGTAGGCTAATAAACTGTTTGAGGGTTAGATGAGAGTACTCGTTTTGGGAAGCGGTGTCGTGGGGGTCACCACCGCATACTACCTTGCACGCGCGGGCCATGAAGTGGAAGTGATCGACCGCGAACAGGGGCCAGCGCTCGAGACGAGCTTTGGTAATGCAGGGCAGATCTCTCCGGGTTATGCAGCGCCTTGGGCGGCCCCCGGCATCCCGCTGAAAGCTGTTAAGTGGATGTTCCAGAAACATGCGCCACTTGCCATTCGCCCGGATGACCGAGACAAACAATTTCAACTGCAGTGGATGTGGCAAATGCTGCAGAACTGCACTGCTGAGCGATACGCAATAAACAAAGGTCGCATGGTTCGTTTGGCAGAATACAGCCGCGACCTCCTGCGAACATTGCGTGCCGATACAGGAATTGAATACGAAGGTCGGATGGGCGGAACTTTACAAGTGTTTCGCACCCAGCAGCAGTTCGACGGGGCAGCGAAAGACATCGCAGTTCTTACTGAGGCAAATGTGCCCTATGAACTGCTGAGCGCGAATGAGCTGGCACGCGCGGAACCGGCGCTTGCCGCAACCTCCAATAAGCTCACCGGTGGGCTGCGTTTGCCCGGCGATGAGACAGGAGACTGTCAATTATTTACTACGCGGCTAGCCGCGCTCGCCCAAGAAGCGGGCGTGACGTTCAGATACAACACGCCGGTTGACGGCCTTGCACTAGAGGGTGGAAAGGTCATCGGTGTGCGACACGGGACCAAGCTTATCCACGCAGACGCGTACGTTGTCGCCTTTGGATCCTACTCGACGAACTTCCTTTCCGGTCTGGTCAAGATTCCCGTCTACCCGTTGAAAGGCTATTCCATCACCGCGCCCATCGTCGATGAGAGCCGGGCGCCCGTTTCTACCGTCCTTGACGAGACCTACAAGATTGCTATCACGCGGTTCGACAAACGAATCCGTGTAGGCGGGATGGCTGAGATCGTCGGCTTCGATAAGCGCCTGCGTGACGCACGACGTGAAACGCTCGAAATGTGCGTTAATGACTTGTTCCCCGGCGGGGGAGACACAGCAACAGCTACGTTCTGGACCGGCTTACGACCAATGACCCCAGACGGTACGCCGATTGTTGGCCGCACCCCGGTGTCCAACTTGTTTCTAAATACAGGCCACGGAACGCTGGGATGGACCATGGCATGTGGATCAGCGCAATTGCTCGCCGACCTTATCTCGGGGCGAGAACCAGCGATCCAGCATGACGACCTAACCGTTTTTCGGTACGCCGATGAAACTCAGCCCCCGGCAGACTTCCAACTGAACTGACCGTATTTCCAATTGAAGCCTCGTTCAGGTTCCGCGCGAGGCTGTTACCCAGTCTTACTGAGCGAGTAAAGCAATGCCGCGCCCCATCAAAGCCTGTGTGCGTCCGGATGCCATAAAGCATAACCTCGAAGTCGCGCGACGGGCCGCACCAAACTCGCGGGTTTGGGCAGTTGTTAAGGCCAACGCCTACGGGCACGGTATCGAGAATATATATACAGGCCTTGGGTCGGCAGACGGTATCGCACTCCTCGACCTTGAAGAAGCGGTCCGGGTTCGAGAGTTGGGTTGGAACAAGCCAATCCTTCTTCTCGAAGGAGTCTTTACAGCAGAAGATGTGAGGCTCGCTGACAGGTTCAATTTCACCGTCGCAGTGCATTGCGACGATCAGCACAGGCTGATTGCCGATGCCAAGCCTCTACGTCCGATCAACGTGTACCTTAAAATGAACACCGGCATGAATCGGCTCGGCTTCCATCCTCAGCGTTATCGAGCGGCATGGGAACGTGTATCAACGTCCGAAAGTATCGGCGAGATCACGCTCATGAGCCATTTTGCTAATGCGGACGAAGGTACTGTGGATTGGCAGCTCGAGCGCTTCGAAAGCGCCACAAACAGCATTCCTGGGCAGCGGAGCCTGTCCAACTCCGCAGCAACGCTATGGCTTGCTCATGTCCATCGCGACTGGGTCCGTCCCGGAATTGTCTTGTACGGCGCGTCGCCTTCCGGGCGGTCTCATGACATCGAAGGCGTGCCGTTGCGGTCAGCCATGACGCTTAGCAGCGAACTGATCGGTGTGCAAGAACTTGCAGCGGGCGAAACGGTGGGCTATGCACGGACATTCAGGGCCGACGGCAGGCTCAGGATTGGTGTGGTTGCGTGCGGATACGCCGATGGCTATCCCCGTCATGCTCCGTCCGGCACGCCAATAGCCGTTGATGGCGTTATTACGCGGACCGTCGGTCGTGTATCGATGGACATGCTGACCGTAGACCTCACGCCTTGTCCAAATGCCCGAATTGGCTCAAAGGTGGAATTGTGGGGTGAACAGGTAAAGATTGACGACGTGGCGTCGTCTTCTGGAACCATCGGATACGAGTTGATGTGTGCACTGGCGCGCCGGGTTCCGGTAACGGTGACTTGAAACCGGCCGCCCGATCGAACTGGCGAATGCCAGCAGTGAATCGTGCACGTTGCAGCGACTGGGCAACATCGCGCAGACGCTCAAGCACTTAGTGTGTACCTTTCCAATGACTGAGCGGTGTCGGCGGCATGTCGAAGCGATCACTCGTCCGGGTATGCGACGCGCCTTCCATGCGGCCAATCAAATCGAGTTACGCCATCAATGTAAAAACGCTGGGCGTCGCTTACAGCATCGTCGTCAACGTGGATCATCAAGATTTTGCCGAGTCCAAGACCGAACGAATCAAGCGCGATTTCCTGCTGGAACGTGCACTCCATCGACACCGGTGACTGCGATGCGCGGCACGTCGACATGTTTGGACGGCGCGAGCGTGAGTCCGGCCTTGCGATTAGTCGATGCCTTTCGGAAAGGCAATAGAAGTGACGCGTATTTCCGACGCCATCGAAAATCGCACGAGATTGACGACGAACTGCTCAGTCTCGCGAATGTTGGCACGCGTGTCTTTAGGTTCGCGCGGCACCTTGCTGCCGATGCCGACCGCGACCACTGCCAGATCGTTGGGAAATACGTTGAAGAACGAGAACGCCGCCGCGTTGATCGCGCCGCTCGCATCGCGCGACGTGATAGGGGCGATTCGGGCGCGGCAACACGGTAGCGAGCAGCAGCTTATAGCGCTCAGCGGGCAACATCTTCTTGAAGTCGAATTGCATGGTCCGAATCTCATTCATAGGGCGCGGAGCGAGCACAGGTGCGGCGCATCACGCGCGCATCTCACTGATCCAACCAGCAATTGCTTCGCCGATTTCACGCGGCGAATCCTCCTGGATGAAATGCTTGCCCGTAACCGTGACTTCGGTCTGTTGCTTCCAGCTGCGGCAGAAGTCGCGCAGCCCGCGAGTCAGTACCGCGCCGGGCTCGGCGTTCACAAACAGCTTTGGTAAATCGTTCTCGGCCATCCACGCCGCATAGCTCTCAACAATCGCGACAACTTCCGGCGGATTACCCGCGAGCGGGATCTGGCGCGGCCAGTCAAGCGTTGGCCAACGATCCGCAGGCGTGCCAAACGGCCTACGATATTCCGCCATCTCTGCGTCTGACAGCGTGCGCATCACAAGCTTCGGCAGCAGTTGTTCGACGAACATGTTCTGTTCGAGGATCATCGCGTCGCCCTGCGGTGAACGCAGTGCCATGAATGTCGGCCCGAGCTCCGACGCGCCGTCGGCGGGTGTGATAGGACGCACGATCGCTTCCATGTATGCGATGCCGGCAACGCGGCTGCGATGGTGGTTGGCCCAGTCAAAGGCAAGCGCCGCGCCCCAGTCGTGCGCGACTAAGATAATTTTTTCTTGCGTGTCGATCACCGCGTCGATAAACGCCGCGAGGTGATCGCGATGCGTGGCGAAGCGATATGTGCCGGGACCTGGCTGCGGCAGCTTATCAGAGTCCCCCATCCCGATGAGATCCGGGACGATTAGCCGGCCGAGTCCTTCGAGCTGGCCGAGTACGTTGCGCCAGATGTACGACGACGTCGGATTGCCGTGCAGGAACACAATCGGCTGGCCGCTGCCGCGTTCGTGATAGGCCATGCGGTGGCCCAGCGCGATGGCGCTTTGCTTGTCCAACGGTCGTTCGGTCATATGGAGGGAGCTCCGTTCAACATCTTAGGCGTATGGACGACGCCACGCCGCGCGTAGAACGCAGTGCTCCCACGAGCGACGCGGCAAGTTTGCGGCGGTGCTGTTTACTTGCCTTGGATCAGCATGCCGAGCGGCGCGAGCGGGCCGAGCGGCAGAAATTCGTACTCCGCGATACCCTCGGTCACGAGGGGCAGTGCACCGGTCGCGGCCTTCGCGGCGTCGACCGAATCAACGTTCATCAGGAAAACGACGCCCGGCTTATCCGAGCGGTACCAAAACTGTTCAATTTTCCCGTCCAAGTACAGCTTCAGCGTGGCGGGCACTTCGAGCGGCATGATTTGACCGCGTTGTTCCGGCGTAACTGGCTTGACGATATTTCCGATGGCTAGCACTTTCATGGACAACTCCTGGGTCGGTCGGTGGCGAAGACAACGGAGTTCAGTGTAGTCATCGGGTAGTGAAACGGGAACGGTCACAAACGCCAAGTTTGTCGGCGTTTGCGCCAAGACTCACAGCGCACAATTCCGAATTGCCGCGCCCAAGCGCGTTGGGTCGTAACCGAGGGCGGTAACGGGTCGCTTTGATCGTCGCCAACCGAGAGGTTGCGCGCCCGTCTCATGATGCCTGCCATTGTCCGGCGGCATTAGCATATTCGACCCCTTGGCGCCGGGGCACCTTTGTGTGGCCGCCTTTGTCAAGGGTATTACCTATGCAACCGAAATGCCGGCCCGGCGCGAAATGATTGCCGAATGCGCCGGAATAGATAGGGTGTCGAGAGCGGTCGCTATCGACAGCATGACCATTTTTGCGACCCGCTGCATCGGACCAATCGTCGGCGGCTTCGTCTATGGTTCGCTCGGAATTTGGGCATCATTCCTGCTGTCCGCTGTGTTGAATTCCTGCTCAGCACGATTGGCTCGCAAGCTCCACCATTCGCAAGAATTCCGCGGTCTATCACTGCCGCGAATGTTTAGCGGTCTGAGAGAAGGGCTGGTGTTCGCTCGGGACGCCTGCATCGTAGGCGCATTGCTATCGCTTACGGTAGTCACGAACCTCTTCGGCTACAGCTACAACGCTGTTGCCCCCTCTCGGCCGCGAAGTGTTCGGTCTGCCTCCTATCAAGATCGGGATAATTTCTTCGGCAGAGCCCGCTGGTTCTTTCATGGCCGGGGCGGCCATCGGGCTCATCCGCCTGCGGGGGCGACCTATAGTCTGGCTTTTCGCGGGTTCGCTTGCCTTGTCCGCATCGCTGCTTGCTGCCGCCCTTGCCACTCAAGGGCGGACATCCGTCTATCCCATGTTGATCGCATTCTTCTTGGGCGGCGTCGGAAGTGCTGCATACAACATTTGTCAAACCACCATCGTCGTCGAATCGACTGCTGCATCGATTAAAAAATTTCGTGGCGGTATGGGGTTGGTCCGCGCCTTCTAAGTTCAGTCGCAGGCCTGCGCGTCTGGATGTAGACTGCTTGCTCGCAATAGCGCGAGCACGTCGTTCTCGCTGCATACGCCTTCACTGACGATTACGTCAATCAGCGGCCGTCCCGACGTTACCGCTTGCGCGACAAGCGCCGCAGTTCGCTCATAGCCGATCTTCGTTCTAATCACCGGCGCGATTGCTGTCGACTCGAGCAGATGGCGTTCGTTTGTCTCCCGATTCGCGCGCAGCGGACGGACGACTTGCTCGTCAAACAAGGCAACCGCGCGCCGCACCATGGTGGTTGCTTTGAACAACGAAAAGGCTATAAGCGGCATGTAGTTGTTTGTCTCGAGCTGCCCGCCCGCACTCGCTAGCATAATGCTCTGCTCGGCGCCCGCAGCGTAATACGCGATCTGCGTAAGGCCCATCGCGTGGACCGGATTGACCTTGCCGGGCATCATTGATGAACCGGCCTGCTGCGGGGCAAGCGTAACCTCTCCGATCCCTCCATTTGGTCCGGAACTTAAAAGCACCAGATCGTTGGCAACCTTCGCGAGGGACATTGCGACGGTTTTCACGCTCGATGCGAGCGAAGCGAATTCGTCCATGTTTTGGACGGAATCGACGAGATCGACCGAAGGCGTGAGTTCAACATCGGCAAGCGATGATAGTTCGGCGAGCGCCGCGCTGCGGAAGCCGGCGGACGTGCCGAGCCCGGTCCCGACCGCAGTTGCTCCGAGGCACACTGTGCGCAGTGCCGGCAGATGTGCACGCAGAGATGTCGCCCCGCGTTCCGCGAGAGACGCATAACCGCCGAACGCCTGCCCTAGCCGCATCGGCAAAGCGTCCTGCAAGCATGTGCGTGCGATACGCAAAATTCCGTCGAAATCTTGCTGGCGCACACGCAATGACGCCGCTAGAGAATCGACTGTGGCAGCGAGTTCGCGAGTGTCTTCAAGTAGCGCGAGCTTCACGGCTGTCAGCAGCACATCGCTCGTCGATTGGCCAAGATTTACGTGGTCGAGCGGATGAAGCGCGGTGTAATTGCCGGGTGCGTGTCCCATTGCTTGAAGTGCGCGATTTGCAATCACTTCATTCAGATTCATGTTGATCGACGTTCCACACGAGCCTTCCAGCGGATCGACGATCAACGCGTCTGTATGCTTGCCGTCGATCAACTCGCTACATGCCAATGCAATTGCTTCCGCTTGGTGTTCACCTATCGCTCCGTTGCGCCGATGCACGCATGCTACCGCTAGCTTAACTCGGGCAAGCCAGGCGACGAAGCGTGGATATTGCGCGAGTGTTTCGCCGGAGTAAGGAAAATTGAGTTTGCCCCGGAGCGAGTGAATTCCATAAAGCGCCTCAGCAGGCAGTTGGAGGGCACCAAGCACGTCGGTTTCGGTTCGTTGTGGTTGCATGAGACTGTTGATTGAAAGCCTGATTATCCAGCGAGCGAATCGTGTCGCGTTTCCGGCGCCCACAGCGCGCAACTACTACCGCCGATTACCAACACAGCGATGCAAAGATAGACGGCGGCTTGGCCGCCCCAGGTCGCGACAATGGTCGGGAAAAGAAACGTCGTGAGGGCGGATCCGATGCGGCTCGCCGCGACTGCGAGTCCGAGGGCGGTGGCACGCACCTCGGTGGTGAAAAGCTCCTGCGGATACAGAAAACACAGGTTGTTCGTGCCGCTTAGCACGCATGCGAATACCGCAAACAATGCAACGATGAGCGTGCTGGGCAAGCTCGCGCCGAACGAGAGCACTGCAAGCACTACGGCTGAGATGAAGAAGCCAGTGATAAGGAAGGCGCGCCGCCCGACTCGGTCTACGACCATCGCCCCGCCGATTGTCCCGACGAGGAGAAACACGTTGTAAATCAAGCCTGCCGTGAATTTATCGGCGATATGCAGCGAGGCGAACACCATCGGCGAGAATGTGCCGAGCGAGAAATAGGGAATCACCAGGCACATATAGAAGAAGCACGCGATGAACAGTCGCTTGCGCCATTGCGCCGAGAACAGCACAGCGAACTTCGACTTGCCTATCGCCGTTGATGCGGACGATTGCGACGGAGCCAGAGGCGTGAGCGTAACTCCGTCGCCGAGATGCTTCCGCAAGATTGCTTGCGCCTCTGCCTGACGGCCCTTGCGTTGCAGCCACAGCGGCGACTCCGGCACGCGCACGCGTAGTAGAAACACCAGCGCCGACGGAATCGCGCTTGACAGCAGCATCACGCGCCACACGTCGGGTCCGCGGTCTTTCAGAAGATAGCCGATGACATACGCGCTCGCATAGCCAAGCGCCCACGCAATCGCGAGCCAGCTCAGTAGACGCCCGCGCATGCGACGCGGCGAATATTCGACGACCAAGGCCTTGCTCACAACGTAATCGAAGCCGAGCGTCACGCCGAGCAGAATGCGTAGAACCAGCAGTTGCGTTGGGCTCGTCACCCAAAACTGCGCGAGCGAAATGACGGCGAAGATCGCCATGTCGTAGTTGAATAGCGCGCGCCGACCGAAACGGTCGGCGAACGGCCCGGCGAACAGGCTGCCCGCGAACAGTCCCGCCAGCGACGCCGCTCCCAAAATGCCGAGCCAGAACGCGTTTAGTCCGAGTTGCGGCGTCGCCACCGCCAGCGCGATTCCTACAATGCCTAGCACGAAGCCATCGCTGAACTGCCCACCAGTGCCGGCGAGCGTCACGCGCAGATGAAATGGTGCGAGCGGCGCGTCCTCGAATGCGACAGCGCCCTTTGGTGGCGCGTCGCGTCCGGCTAAGGTGGCATCGCTAGATGGTGTCATAACGGCGGTCTCCGGATGTGAGGTTGGAATTGTGAAACTGCGTCGTTAATTCTAGGATTCGTGACTGCCTGCACGAAGCAATTGCGCCTGGATAAGGAATTCTTATGTCGACTCTCGGAAAATACGCATTAACGAGGTGCTATCAATGAGCCGTGCCACCGACCGTCCCGTTGATCTGAACCAACTCGATATCTTCCTTACAATAGCGTCGGCGGGCAGCATGTCGGGCGCTGCTACTGTCCTAGGTGTTAGCCAACCGGCGGTTTCACAGGCGCTCGCCCAATTGGAGCATTCTCTCGGACTTACGCTGGTCGATCGCTCCCGGCGCCCCCTCGCGCTGACGTCGGCGGGCGTTTATATGTCCCACAACGCGGGCGCCCTGATTGCCATGGCCCGACAGTTGAAGATGCGTGCGGTCGAGGCGTCGCAGAGTGAGCGCGCGTTTCTTCGTATCGGCGTCATTGACTCGGTGGCGAACGCGATCGGACCTTCACTTATCAAATGGCTACTTGAGCGTACCAGTGGCCTGTCCGTTCAGATCGGCATGGCGGTCGCACAGGAGCGCGCACTTCTCGACCGAGAAGTTGATTTAATCATCTCGACCAACGCGCTCGCTGAACGTCCGGAGTTCGATCACCGTTTCCTATATCGCGAGAACTTCATTGCCATTACGCAGCGCGGAAGCAACTCGGGCGCTGACCCCGACCCGCCGGTTACGTTGCAGTCACTGGCGGAGACGCAATCGCTGATTCGTTATAGTCACAGCTCGACGTTGGGCATCCGCGTCGAACGTGTGCTCCGGCACAACGCAATAAGCCCACCCCGCATTCTTGAAGTTGATCACGCCGACACGCTGACGCTGCTCGTGTCGCAAGGTCTAGGCTGGGCAATCACGACACCGACATGCCTCTTGCAAACTGGCGTCCGGTTTGTTGACGCCATCGATCTAGTGCCAATCGATCACGGCAACTCGACTCGACCCATTTATGCGATCGCGCGCAGCGGTGAGTTCCCGCTCCTCACAGAGGCGTTAGCCGGAAAGGTTCGCGAGGCGCTGGACGGACTGCTGTCAACGCATCCAAGGCTGCGTAAGTATGTGCCGAAAGGCTCCATCGAATTCGACGAGCCACAGATGGAGTGACCACCACGACCTGGCAGCCGGCTCAGGAAGCGAGCGTTTGCGATTGAGCGCGGCCGAGCTTAGGCAAATTACCGTCTCACCGCCAACGCACGATTGAACGTTGGCCAAAGACGCAGTCTGCGTTACTCCTTGGCATTCTTGTAATCCGACGCGTCGTCCATAAGCTTGCCTGCGTACTTAAGGAACGAGTCAGCCGAGCCTTTTACCACTTCAGCTCAGTCGCGGAACGGTTGGCGCGGGCGTCGTTTGGCCTGCATGGGATCGCAGCGATTTGACGCGCGAAATTTCTAGAAAGCCGGTCGTGTCGTAGTTCCTATCAGCATCGACCTTGATGGATGCTGTTCGCTAATCGCCGCTTCCGCAAGCATCACTGCAGTTGCATCCCGCTCTGCGGTCCTGCCTAGGTAATTTGTGCGTTCACTACGAGACCACGTCGGTTGAGCAATGCTCACAACCTTCCAGCCCTTGACGGATAGAAGTATTGTAGACCGCGTGTAATAGAGGGCGGTTCGTGTCGTTCTAACGGTGCAGACCGATCGCTAGTCTTTCGGATGTTCGTATTTGCACGGCAGCCCCTCCAAACGACGGCTTGGCCCTTGGTCCGACTGAGCGAGTCAGCTGTCCCGGCCCATCTCGTAGAACGTTTCTCTGGATAGAACCGAAAGTAGGTCTCCACTGCGTCTGCCCAGCAAGCCTCTAACTCTGCTTGGCGCTCGCTGGCCCACGCTTTTGTCGCTGCCAGCACTGCCACCGTAGCTTGGCCCTCGCGAAGCTCACCGCTACGTAAGTCGACCAAACATTGAAACCCTCCACCTCGAATGACCACGAATGGATGGTCGCTCGCCTCGGCGCAAATGCAAAACGCCTTAGGGAAGTCGAATCGGTGAAGTGGAGTCAGAAAGTGTCGGAGCCGAGAAGAGATTCTGCACCCACAGCGGCTAAACCGTTTTTTTTCCCGTAATGAGCCGCGTCCATTGAGCTCAAAGTGCTAAGGAATGAATTGTGTTCCCGCCAGCGCTGACACACCCGAAATCTGCGTTGACGGGACGTTACCGAAATACAGCATCCAGGTCGCCTCTTTAGTTTCCGCATGCTTGTACGCGCGCTGCAGTTCCACGTCGCTCAGCGATTTGAGGTCGTATAACGCGGACAACCGCATGATCCTGGCGTACCTTGGCCTTTCGTTCTGCTTCGACCAATCGACAAACGAATGAAGCATCGGGTCGTCGTCCTCGATATCGACCTGAATGCGGATAGCGGTCTTGTCTGCCATCACCTCATTTTTGACTGGACCGCCTTGCACCTTCTCCAGGAAGCGTCTCTCCCGGTCCGTCAGACGTTCGTTGCCGGTAGGCAACCCGTGCCCCCTTGACGTCGGAGTCTGAGGTTAGCCAAAGCACGCCTTGCATGATCGATCCATCCCTTCGGGTGAGCGTACCGGGCTTTAATCCACTATGGAAAATGCTCTTCGCCATAGTGACGGATGTGTAGTGATAAAGTTCCATCGGATGAATTGAGGAAGTTTTATCTGTTTTTGGCTACATTGGCCGCGGTACCAGACCGGTTGCATCCAAGGCGACGGCACGTAATAACACCGATGATGGTCCGGTCGAGCTATCGTAGTTGTCTGCCGAAATTTACAGATGCGGCTTTATTAAAGCCGCGCTCAATCGCGACAAAAACGGTCGAGGCGGCATTGCCGAGCGTCTGTCAGCACTGTCAGAGGCGACTCTTAAGTCGGCTCTGCGCTCAACATATTGCTTCCATCCAGCTGATATTGCTCGATGATTCGTTGATTGTAGTCGTCGAGGTAGGTTTGCAAATCGCGGCGGCCGACTAGTCGTACTGCGGCGGCTCCGGCTAGTTCTATAGCTGATCTCGTGAAGTACGAATTTGTGACCACCATAGCTTCGTCACATCCGTAGAAGCTCTTCGCAGAGATAGCCTCTTGCACCGCAGCGTTTCCTACACTGCCTGAATAGTTTTTTGCTTGAATTACGATTTTCTTTCCGAACCTGCTGACAAACAGGTCGGCGCCCTGGTCGCCACTCAGCTTCGTTCCCTCTACGTCGTACCCAGCAGTGCGGAACAGTTCCCCAAGGAATGACTCGAAATCATATCCATTCATCGCGTCAACATGATACATCGTGACGAATCTAGATGGGTCAAAACGTTCCAGCTTTGTAGCTAGGCGCTCAACGAGAATGTCGAAGTGAATTGTCTCGCATTTGCGCAACCAAGTCTGAAGGGTCGCCCAAGGAAGCAACGGCGTACCGAAATTTGCAGCAGCCTCATCAACATACTCAATCTCGGCGGGGCGGATATCGTTGTCCCACAGGAAGTAGAAGAAGAGGCTGAGGTCATCTCTGAAGCTCGTGCCCGTTTCGGCGATCCACGAATGAAGCAGCTCCATCAAAGGTGCATCGCTCACATGTCGCGAGATCTCGTTCGAGAATCCGAGGTAAGCGGCGTTGAATCCGGTCGTCAGCAACAACTTTTCGAGCAGATGGGGAAGTTCTTCGAGTTCGTGGAACCCCTTGCGAATCAGGACTTCGCGGAATAGTTCTCGACTCGAATACGAACCGTTGAGCCGCGCGCCGGGGGTCGTCGCGTCGTCCGACTGTGCTTGCTCATGGTTAATGGTATGGAAGAAATTGGCGAAGTAAGGCTTTTTAAGTTTCGAGTACTTCTGCAGCACCGCACGAAGCAAGTCGTTGAGCTGCGCCTGTTCTTTCTTCTTCCCTAGCAAATCTTTCAGGAAACCCTTAGTCTGGTACTGAAATTCGGGATAGAAGGATGGGTCTAGCGGCACCTGAACTGATTGCGGTGTCGACTTTCCGGCTTCCGGGGGCGCGACCATGGCACACCACGGGCACTTGGTTTCGAACGACGTCTTGCTGCAGTAGGTGCATTTGTAGATCACGGTGCGTCTCCATCCTCGACATGCGAACGGTGATGAGATGTTGTCTTTTTTGCGGAGCGACGGTGCTTTCAGCATTTTGGTCGGCACCCATCGGCCGACGCCTAAGTGCTGGCGTTTTGCGCTGCGTTGAAGCGACATAGCGCTGCGGCACGGATTCGTTGCCGTGCTCCCGCAGATCGTTTAACGTCAAGAGCGCCGCAAACTTTAGGATAGAGACAGGATTTTTTAGTCGCCTTGGTTGCAACCGCGTCAGATTAGCGCGGTCGCAAGGGTTTGGGCGCGCATTGTACCCAACTTGGGTCTTTATGAGGCAACGCCGACTTGCGCTTTTGATGGCTCGCAGAAAACGTCGAAGAAAAAGTCACCTTGCAGCAGCGATAAAGCAATCGAGTCCTGCTGCGCAGAAGTTCTGGTCCACTTTCATCATTCTAGCTTTCATCTTTTCGATGTTTATGTACTTATCGCATTGAGGTATGTTGCACAGGCGAATTGCGAAAGCCTAGGGAAGACGCAACGCTCATCGCCTGGCCGACATCTGAGTTTACCCCACACGAGACGTTTCAACCGGGGGGGCGCTTTCAATCAGTTTTCCGTGGGAGCGACGATTGTCCTCGACGCGTTCAAACGCGTTGGCCAGTCGGTAGCGACGCTCTTCTCCCGTTCTTGTGCACCTTCAAGGCGCTTTCGGAGTTACGTGTTGCCTGCACGGCGACAACTGAGTTCGTTTTTTTTCGCGGGCGTCGGGCGAAACACGCGTAGCCGTCGACCTCTCGAACTTGTCTGAGGGTGCTTGTGGTCGACGGCGACCCTGCGCTACTGGAAGCCACGAGCGAACTGGTCGAAATACTCGGGCACTCTGCTGCGACAACTGCCTCGCCGGAGATTGCGCTGCGTTGGCTTGCAGAACAGCCACTCGGCGTGTTGTTCGCCGATCTCGCAATGCCCGGCATGGCCGGAACCGAGCTTGCGGAACGAGCGGTTGAGTTGCGGAGGGCGCTGCAGGCCGTTTTTGCCATCGGCAACGAAGTGCCTTATGTCCACGCGTTGCCATTCCGCTGTCGGACGTTGCGCAAGCCGTATACCCTGGAAGAAGTGGGCAGTTCCGGTCCTTAGCCGCGCGCTCCCCGACGTTCTCATGCTGGGAGAACGGCGCTCGCGTTATGCAGGCCAACGACCGTTTGCAATCGAGAGCCGACGTCTCGACGTCTGTGCACGGGAAGGGCGATGACGCTTCCTGACCGGTTGGGCGACACCGCCAACGGCCGCTTACGGGCGCTCCGGTTCGCAAAAACTCAATTCAGCGGACTGACCGGTTTGGAGGAGAATCTAGCACATTTTTTCGCTCTCCCATTTCGGCGGTGAGATGGGGCGTCTGCGCGCAGGGGTGCGTAGGGCAGGCTCACAAAAGCGGCAACGTCGCCCGAATGTGGTCGGCGAATGCCGAAGTCAGCAGCGACGGGCGCGCCCGCGCGAATCTCAGAGACACACCCACGGCCGGCAATGGCGGCAGTCCATGATCGGCACTGAGCACGCTTAGATCGGACGGCACGGCTGTTTGTGTCATCACGGCGAACGCCTGCCCCGATCGCACCAGTGCCGTGAGGCCCGACAGACTGCTGCTCGCATACGCGATCCGGTAAGCCCGGCCAGCATGCCGGAGCGCGTCGCAAGCGGCGATGTGATCGAGCGTGTCCGGGTCTGAGAGCGCCAGCGGCAACGGATCGAAATGCGCCGAATGCAGTCCGGGGTAGCCGATCCACACAAGCTGCTCGTGCCGGATGATGTCGTCATTCGGACCGCTGTCGGGCAATGAAATCATCGCGAGATCGACTGCGCCTTTTTTCAGCCGTTCGAGTAGCCGCGGCGTCGGCCCGCACACGACTTCGACAAGCGCATGCGGATGCTGGCTCGAGAACTGCCGAAGCAACGGCGGCAGGAACACTGCGGCGTAATCGTCCGGGCAGCCGAAGCGGATGCTGCCCGACAGCCCCGTGCCACAGAGATCGGCCATCGCCTCGTCATGCAACCGCAAAATGCGTTGCGCGTGGATCAGCAGACGCTCGCCCGGATTCGTCAGTATGACGCCGCGCCCCGTGCGCTGAAACAGCGGCTGATCGACGATTTCTTCGAGTCGCTTTATCTGCTGGCTCAGCGCAGATTGCGTCCGTCCGACACGGCTCGCCGCACGGCTCACTGCCCGCACCTCGGCGATCGCGGCAAACGAGCGCAATAGATCGATTTCCAGCGAAAGACCCAAGATATTAGCTCCTCTTCTATCTCACATTAATACTATTCGTTTCTATAGAACCAGATAGCCGCCTAGACTGCAAGCTGATCCGATCACTCGCGAGGAGAATCACGGTGTCCCTAAACAACGACGCAGCGTTCTGGCAGAACGCCAGGCAGCACCTGATCCGCTACGGCGGCACGTTCGAGCCGATGATCATTGAGCGCGCGCAGGGCAGTTTCGTCTACGACGCGGATGGCCGCGCGATCCTCGATTTCACGTCTGGGCAGATGAGCGCCGTGCTGGGCCACAGCCACCCGGAGATCGTCTCGGTCATCAACGAGTACGCAGGCAAGCTTGATCATCTGTTCAGCGGCATGCTCTCCCGCCCGGTCGTCGATCTCGCGACGCGCCTCGCCGAAATCACGCCCGAAGGCCTCGACCGCGCGTTGCTGCTGAGCACGGGCGCGGAATCGAACGAGGCCGCGATCCGCATGGCGAAGCTCGTCACCGGGAAATACGAAATTGTCAGCTTTGCGCAATCGTGGCACGGTATGACGGCCGCGGCAGCGTCGGCGACATACAGCGCAGGCCGCAAGGGCGTCGGTCCCGCAGCCGTTGGGTCGTTCGCGATTCCCGCGCCATTCACGTACAGGCCGCGTTTCGAGCGCAACGGCCATTACGATTACCTCGCCGAACTGAACTACGCGTTCGACCTGATCGATCGACAATCGAGTGGAAATCTCGCCGCCTTCATCGCGGAGCCGATCCTGAGTTCGGGCGGCATCATCGAATTGCCGGAAAACTACATGGCCGCGCTCAAGCGGAAATGCGAAGAGCGCGGCATGCTGCTTATCCTCGACGAGGCGCAGACAGGCGTCGGCCGCACTGGGACGATGTTCGCGTGCCAGCGCGACGGCGTGACGCCCGACATCCTCACGCTATCGAAGACGCTCGGCGCTGGCCTGCCACTTGCGGCCATCGTCACGTCGGCGGAGATCGAGGAACGCGCACACGAGCTCGGCTACCTGTTCTACACGACGCACGTCTCCGATCCGCTGCCTGCCGCCGTCGGTCTGCGTGTGCTGGACGTCGTCGCGCGCGACGGGCTCGTTGCACGGGCAAACGCGATGGGCGATCGGCTCAGGCGCGGCCTGCTGGATCTGATGGAGCGCTTTGAGTGCATCGGCGATGTGCGCGGGCGCGGCCTGCTGCTTGGCATGGAGATCGTCAAGGATCGCCGCACGAAAGAACCTGCCGACGGACTGGGCGCGAAGATCACTCGCGAATGCATGAATCTCGGTCTTAGCATGAACATCGTACAGTTGCCCGGCATGGGCGGTGTGTTCCGGATCGCGCCGCCGTTGACGGTCAGCGACGGAGAAATCGACCTCGCCCTGGAACTGATCGGGGCCGCCATTCAGCGGTCGTTGTAACTCGCCTGCGGCGGTTCGACATGCTGCATGTCGCGGGCGTCCCGCACGGGGCGCTCGCCATTGAACCGCCGCGGATAACAACGCATCGGTGCGCGCATTGGCTACTTTTTAGTGATGAGACCGCTTCGCCCGGCCGAAGGCCGGCCCGCCCCGCCACTCGCCAAACCTCACGGAGCTGCTTTCGGACGCCCCCTCCGCCGACCGAACGCCATCATGCATGTCGGGAGTCTGATTCCGCCGATCTTCACCGTCATGCTGACGGGCTAGGCTGGTGGCACAACGGGTTATCTCTCGCGCGCAGCGTCGCCGTGGCGGCCGGTGCAGTTCGCCTTCTACGTCGCCATGCCGGCGTTCATGTTCTTAACGGTCGCCGGAGAGGTGCTCGATTCGCCGACGGATCGCCGAACCCCTCGGCTTAAGCGTCGAAGATGCCGCTGCGGCCATATATGCAGTCCCGAACGCAGAGACGGGCAACCTGTTGCGCAAGGCGGCCGTCGAGTCAGGTCACGGTCCGCGCGACTGTGGTGGTGTACGCGTTTAGCGGAGCAGGACCTGCGCAGTGCGCTGCGTACACGCGCGCGGTGGGGGCGAGCGAGGTGTTGGTGCCACTCGGACCTGTCATTTCGGCCTTCCCAGCCTTTGGTCTTGCCGCCTCGAACGTCAATGTAATCCGCGAGCTCCCTGATCCGGGCGTTGCGCCGCTCGACCTTCCTAACCTACTTCATCTTTGATCGTAAAGTCGTAGTCGTAGTGGTTTCATCGTCAGCGATGGGGCAAGATGCGCAACGACATTTCCTTTTTGTCCACGAGGACGCCGAAACTGAAGGGCGTCGGAAGGATAGACTGTATGTTCTTCATGACGCTGTTCATCGCGACGTAGCCGCCAATGACACAGCGGACCTGTCCCGAAACAACAACGGGCGTGACAGATGCAACCACCACTGGCTTCTAGGTCGCAAGATCGATGTACGGTAGGGTAACAACCGGTTTGACGGTACCACGGTCGGCCGGTTTGATCATAGTCGGACGGGATACCTCGTGGATCGGAAAAGCGCGCAATCTTGTCATTGCAGCCAATACAGACGTTAGAGAACCCACCCCCATCTGCGGCGATGTTGAGATAGGGTACGCGGTCGGGCGTAAGGGCGATCCCTTGAAGAGATTCAGTCATTAGCGCATGAGAACAAGCCCATTCTCCAATGTTGGATACGTGGTCATGTTCAAGAGCATCCAGATCTTCTTCGATCGCCTGCTCGCTGTGGTACTGGGTAATCGGGAAGCAGGTCCCAGTATTGATGAACAGTTCGGCTATCACGGTTGCGACGGACAGGGACACGGCTTTGCTACGCATGGTTTGAAACATGGTTCCTTTCGTAATCGTCTTGAGAAATTGCGCAGCGTTTGGCCCTTGGTACAGATGCCCTGCCCGGCGAAAGCGGCAAATTTTCGGCTCTTTCAGGATTTCACAGCGCGGGACATCAAACGCAGGCTTTGTGCTAAGCGTGGGGCGATCGTGAACGAAGGCTGGCGCCAGTTTTAATTGGAGCTTGGCCAGCGGTGTCTCGTTCGAACTCGGGCACTCGGGGACTACCATTACGGCAACTTCGCGGAGGGAGGTGACGCCATAGCAGCCGGGCATCTTTGTTGCCGACCGTAAAGATTCCTTCCGTTCATTTCGAGGACGGCCGCCGCTGTTCCTGCGATGGTTGTCTGTGGGCAAGACGTCCGGCCGCGTTTTGTGATGGCACGACCTTTGCATAATCGGCGTGACGATATGAGGTGTCGACCTGATGCCAATGAAACGGGTTGGCGGTCCTGAAATTCGCGGAGGAGATGAGCATGACAGCAGGGCCTTCTGAAAGAGATGAATCTCGGTAGCATTCGCTATCGACCGCTGCGTTGACGCAGCTGATGAAAGCGGCGGGTATCGCAGCCATGCGTGAAGATTTCGTGGCCGGCCAGTACCCAGTCACCAATGCAAGCACTTTAGAATCTCTCTCCGGCGGCGTCCAAGGATGATATTCGTGTAGCAGCAACGTTCAGCATGTTCGATGGTGATCTGTACTGGTTTGACGTGTTAGTGACTGATACGGATCGCCGGTTGCAACTGGCAGTCATGGTTTATCGATAGTCGATCAGCGTGAAAGCGATGTTGGGTGCGCTGGTTGATGTAGCGCATCATGAGTTTTTACCTCTGATTATGACAGTAGACATTAGATGTACTAAAGGAAATCAAAGATGAAGGTGGAATTAACGAAGAACGCTGGGACCGCACTTTTTGATGAGGAGTTCGAAACCCTGCCACTTGAACAGGTGCGTCATCACCAGGATAAGTTGTGGTCCACTCAGTGGGACTACATCCGTTCCATGTCGACATTTTATCGAGCGAAGCTGTCACGATGGATCGATCGCGAAGTGACATTGGACTCGCTCCAGGAGCTACCTTTCACCGAGAAAGACGAACTACGAATCAGCCAGGAAGAGGCATCTCCGTTCGGTGACTACGTTGCATGCAGCGAGGCTAACGTGTCCCGGCTCCATCGCACATCAGGCACGACTGGGCGCCCTCTCATTTTGGCTAACAGTGCGTCCGATGCACGCCGAATTGCGCATGTTGGTGCGCGTTCGATGTGGGCGGCTGGACTGCGGCCGACTGACCGGGTCGTTCACTGCCTGAATTACTGTATGTGGACCGGAGGCTTCACAGACCATACGATTCTCGAGGCGACCGGAGCTACCGTGGTTCCGTTCGGAGTGGGTAACACCCGACTGCTGATTGACTCAATTGTTAGTCTTGGAATTAACGCGATTTCGTGCACACCGTCGTATCCAGGACTTATCGAGCAAATTCTTCGCGAATCGGGGGACCTTCGCCCGCGAGATCTGAAACTAACGCTCGGGCTGTTTGGTGGCGAGGCGGGACTGGACAATCTGGACCTGCGAAATGGAATGGAGGACAAGTGGGGTTTCAAGGTCCGCAACGCGAACTTTGGCCTCTCCGAGGTTTTAAGCATTCTTGGTGGTCAAACCGATTGGACCAACGATCTGCTATATCACGCAAGCGATGTGGTCTTTGCTGAAATCCTCGACCCTGCGACGCTCCAACGCCTGCCAATTGCAGAGGGTACTGTCGGCGAACTCGTGTGTACGCATCTGCAGAAGGATTGTCAGCCGCTGGTTCGATACAGGACGCGGGATGTGGTGACCGTGACGGGTGTTGGCCGCGGGCCGGACGGCCGTACAGCCTGGCGATTTCGAGTTACCGGTCGGACCGACGATATGTTCAACGTGCGCGGTATCAATGTCTTCCCGAATGCCGTTCGTGTAGCGGTCGAATCGGTTCCGCAATGGGCCTCAGGCATCTTCAGGGTCATTCTGAAGGGCGATGGTCCGTATGACCGCATCACGATGACAGCGGAAGCAGCGCAAGGACTGCCGGCGGATAGTTGGCCTAATGCAAAAGAGCAAGTGGAGGCGGCTATCCGTGCGAAGGTTGGCTCTACGGCCGAGGTCACCATCGTACCGTTCGAGCACTTTCCGCGCACAGAAGGGAAAACCCGCTGGGTTGAAAAGGAGGCGTGATGAGTTACGCAAGAGTGGAGAAGTCGGGGGCCGTATCGACCGTCGTTCTCAATCGCCCTGAGCGATTGAACGCGATTAGTGGAGAACTACTGGATGATCTCCACGGAGCGCTTGTCGAAGTGAATTCCGACGAAAGTTGCAAAGTTGTTGTTTTCACCGGTGCCGGTCGAGCCTTTTGCGCTGGTGATGACCTCAAGGAGTTCGGCAAGCAGACGGAAAGCAATGTGGCCATTCGTAGCCATGTTGAGCGCATCCAGCAAATCACTCGTGATCTGATGTTCAACGGCAAGCCGGTGGTCGGCGCTGTACATGGA
>Ga0209796_10000280_pt1 | contig 42394 bp, 45 predicted proteins | sample AgamicOrSfrz_FD_187167 | JGI IMG/M metagenome (GOLD analysis project Ga0209796, IMG submission 187167) | Agave microbial communities from Guanajuato, Mexico - Or.Sf.rz (SPAdes) (version 2) | ecosystem: Host-associated > Plants > Phyllosphere > Phylloplane/Leaf | place: Guanajuato, Mexico...
TACAAGTTGTCATCATTCCGCTTGCTCTTGGATTTACAATCAAAAAGTTTTTTGGAAAAGCTGCAGAAGCAAGTTCCAAAGCTCTTCCCCTTGTTTCAGTAGTCGCGATTGTCTTGATTGTATCTGCCGTTGTGGCAGGAAGCCAAGCACAGCTTGCTAAAACAGGCGGTATCATTTTTGCCGTAGTTGTTCTTCACAACATTCTTGGTTTCACAATCGGCTTCTTCTTTGCCCGCTTATGCGGAATGGATCTAGCCAAACAAAAAGCAGTGGCAATGGAAGTTGGCATGCAAAACTCAGGGCTCGGCGTCACCATTGCTTCCACTCACTTTTCGCCGCTAGCCGCTGTCCCAAGCGCCATCTTCAGCGTCTGGCACAACATCTCAGGCTCAGTTCTTGCCTTTATCTTTAGCAAACTAAAAGACAAAAACCAGCCTTCGTCTGATAAAAACATGGCTGGGTAATACAATAAACCTATAAGGGAAGCACAAAAAGCTTTTACCTAGGCGAATGCCACCAACCCCGCAAGGGGGGTGGCATTCGCTTAGGTATAGAAAAAAGAGACATGGCGCTTTTGCCATGTCTCTTTTTTCCACATCGATTAAAAACTATTAGCCTCTTCCTGCTTGGAAAGAAGGGTATTTCGTCATACCACCATCAGCAAATAATGTAATACCTGTTACATAGCTTGCTTGTGATGATGCTAAGAATGCTGCAACTGCTGCTACTTCTTCTGGTTTACCGATGTAACCCATTGGAATCATGCTTTCTACGTCTGCACGTTGTACAGGATCTGCGAATTTTTCAGCGTTAATTGGTGTGTTCATCGCACCTGGTCCAATGTTATTTACGCGGATACCTTTTGGCGCATATTCAAGAGCTAATGTTTCCGTCATTAGTTTCATACCGCCTTTACTTGCTGCGTAGTGAACAAATAATGGCCAAGGAATCATTTCGTGAACGCTAGACATGTTAATAACGTTTCCTTTAATGTCGTTTTCAACGAAATATTTAATTGCTTCACGGCTTCCTAAGAATGCACCTGTTAAGTTTGTATCAATAACTTTGTTCCAGTTATCTAGAGATAGCTCATGAGAAGGAACTGGGTTTTCAACACCAGCGTTGTTAATCATTACGTCTAATGTACCAAATTCTTTAATAGCTGTTTGAACAAGATTTACAACGTCTTCTTCTTTTGTTACGTCGCCTTGAACGATGATTGCTTGTCCGCCTGCTTCTTCTACTTCTTTTTTCGCATCTAAAGCTTCTTCTTCATTGTTGTAATAGTTAATAACAACTTTTGCTTCTTCTTGACCGAAACGAACAGCCATTGCACGTCCTAAACCTGTTGATCCACCTGTAATTACAACTACTTTATCTTTTAAATCTGTATACATAATAAAATCCTCCTAGTGTTTTCATTTATTCATACATACTATCATTAACTTTTACGTAAACGTTAACTTTTAGCCATTCCGAGGAATACGCCACCTAAAATGATGAGCACAATACCAATCGTAATTGAAATAAGCTGACGCTTTGTTTTCTTTTCTCCAAGTAAGAAGATACCGCCAAGCGTTGAAATAACGATTCCCATTTGTGATAATGAGAAGCTTGTTGCAACCCCTACTTTAGGTTGAGAAATAAATAAGAACATATTACCAGCTGCCCAAATCAGCCCTGGAATAATGTTGCGAATTGCGTATTTATTAAACGGTTTGTGTTTATAAGTAAGTATAAGTCCACCAATTAACATACCAATTGCTTGTGGGAATAGTGCCGACCAGCCGTCTACATTAAATAAACGAGCGACAACTACATACACTAAGTATCCAATTGTTGAAATAATAAGGGTAATGATCCCTTTTTTGAATTGTCCAGATTGCTCTGGGTTTTTTTCGCTTTCTAGCGATGTTAGCACGATACCAATAACAATAAAAATAAGAGCTAACACGCCTAAAATAACGGTTGTTGTTGTTGACCACTCGTGAAACACGATAACACCGAACAGCGATGTCGTCACAAGCTGCATACCAGTTGAAATTGGCATGGTTTTTGAAACACCAATATAATCAATCGTTTTCAACTGATTACTTTGCCCAACTGCCCAAAATAATCCCGAAACGATTCCGACAATAAAAATAAGCGGCGTCAACACTGGATGAACTACGAAATAAATAACGGCTGAAAAGATCAGCGCACCAATTGTAGTCCCAAGCGTTTGACTGTAAGGACCTCCGCCCAATTTAACGTTGAACAGGACAATACTTCCCCAGAAAATCGCAGGAAGAATAGCCAAAAGGATATCCATTTGATACTAACCTTCTTTCTCAAACTCTTGATGTAATTGTAAATTTAAAGTACCTTTTATTTAACTAGGTAACTTTATGTAACCAATCTTAGACCTTTTTTCTTGATACGTCAATAATAATATGTCGATTTTGTGACTTTTTTTAAAAACTTTACAATACAGCGTTTCCAAGCTACTGAAAGTTTTGAAAATAAAAAAAGATAGCCTTTTCATTATCCAAATGCTAGTATATAATAACATTACAAGAGTTACTTTTAATATCCTATATACGATAAAGTAGGTGGCATGAATGAATGAATTTGATGAGTTATGTCCAAAAGTGTGGAAAACGTTTGATATAATAGGAAAAAGATGGAATGGGTTAATTATTTATGTCCTGATGAGCGGTCCTAAACGCTTTAGTGAAATTCACACCAGCATTCCCTCTTTGAGTAAACGAATGTTAACCGAACGAATGAAAGAGTTAGAAGAAGAAGGCATTGTAATCCGGCACGTTATTCCTGAACGTCCGGTTCGTATTGAATATATCTTAACTAAAAAAGGATCAGAGCTTGGTATGATCTTAGGCCCCGTCAGCAAGTGGGCAAAAACATGGATAAAATAAAAAAGCCTCTTTGGAGGCTTTTTTTACGTTTGGTAGAGGATATAATTATTTTTCCCTTCTCTTTTTCCTTTATATAACGCATCATCTGCATTTTTTAATAATGAAGCAGCCGATTCCCCGTCTTCTGGATAAATAGAGACACCGATGGTAGTTGTTGTGCGCAAACAATAGCCCCGTACATTCCAGCTTTGCTGAAGAGATACGTGAATCCGCCTAGCAATTTGTTCAATTTCCCGTCCATTTGTTACGTTTAAAATAATGATAAACTCATCTCCGCCCAAACGATAAATGCGATCGCCTTTCCGTACACAGCTCTTTAACCTCTTCGTGTATGCTTTTAGAAATTCGTCGCCTATATGATGGCCATATTCATCGTTAATCTGCTTAAAATTATCACAGTCGAGAAACAAAAGCGCAAAAAACTCATCGCTTTTTTGCTGCCCTTTTTCAATTACTTTGTTTAACTCTTTTAATAACATCGCCCGGTTAGGAAGACCTGTTAAACTATCGTGAGTAGCTTCAAAATGAAGTTTATTCTCTAGCGCTTTTTGTTCTGTAATATCACTATGAATCGAGACATAATAAGTAATATTTCCGTCTATATCTTTTAATGGCACAATTGTGTTCGATACCCAGTACAACTGATTATGCTTCGTCCACATTTCAAGCTCCCCTCGCCATACTTTTCCGCTTTTTATTGTCTCACGCAGCTCAGAAAGGTCATGACGAAGCCCTGCATCTCGATAATACTTCCCCAATAAATCTTCTTTTTGATAATCTGAATAACGTATATACATATCGTTTATATAAGTGATAGTTCCATTTGCATCTAGAATCATAACGCTAGCTGATTCATCAAGCGCATATTTTATATTTTCAAGTTCTTTCATTGTATAAGCCAGCTGTTCTTCTGCTTCTTTTTGAGGCGTAATATCGTGTAAAATTGCGTAAGCACCAACCGTTTGATTATTTACTTTGACAGGAATGGTTGTAATGTACACGTGCTGTGCGGAATGTTGACTTCTACGAAGTGTTAGCTCTGTGCTGTAGCTGATTGCTTCATATACATTCCAAGACTTGTAATTACAGACTCCCAGCCTTTTAGCAATATCTCGGTAATTTTGGTGCAGCACATCGCTTGCAGAAAGATGAAGCGTTTCTAAGAATGCGCTGTTAATATTTAAAATCGTACCGTCTATATCCAGCATACAAACTGCATGGTGGTGATTTGTAAACAGCGACTTGTACCACTGTTTACTTTCAATAAGCTCCAGTTCTAACTTTTTAATCGGTGTAATATCTCGGTAAATCACCGAATAGGCGACCAGTTGATTTTGATCATCATAAATCGGTGAACAGCTGACAGATACACACACGCTTTCACCGCTTTTGGTGTACCTGACTGTTTCATAAGGAGGGAGCGTCTTACCATTTTTTAATTCTTCGATTAATTTAAGGTTTTCTTTTCCCTCTTCTTTTGATACGATGTCCATCTCTTGACGGCTTTTTCCTATAACTTCTTCTTTTCTCCACTGAAATAGCTTTTCAAATGCTCCATTGACTGTTAAGACCTTCTCATTACAATCAGCAATTAGAATGGCATCTACCGTGTTTTCTAGAAACGCATCGAGTAAACGCGTGCTCTCTTCCTGCGTTTTTTTATAATGAATTTCTTGAGCCATGACAAGGACATGTGAAGGGGCCGTCGCTTGATTAAAAAGAGGGGTAAATGTTACTTCATATGCATGCCGGTCGGGCTGAAAAAGCTGTATGTATTGATATTGAATTGGTTCTTTCGTGGCAATAGCTTTTTCACAAAGTGTGTAAAAAAGCAGATTTTCTTCTTTATTGATTATCTTGTCTTCCATTTTTTCAAAGAATTGCTGAGCTGCTTTGTTACATTCTTTATAATATAGCTGATGTTTTTCTTGCTGAATTAAAATAACAGGCTGCGGCATATTCATAAAATAAAATTGGAATACCCCTTCACTATACATACTACATATCCTCCATCTGCCTTTGAACTTTCATTGAACCTTTTATTTCTATATGTAATTCACTCATTATTCCAAACAAACACGTCTGCTTTACCGCATAAAACCTCATAATTTTTTAATAATTTTAGATACCTATATCATCTTTAGGTCTAATTACCTATTTATGTATTAGGATACATCATCTATTTAGTGAAGTATATGTTTTAGGAGTGCAGAAGCCTTTCTCGTCTGAATAAACTGCGGTACTTATTATAAGTTAAGTAGGAAGAGATCGACTGCGGCGTGCCCAGTAAATAGCCCTGAGCAGCATGTAGGTTTAACGAAATCGCTGCGGCTAAATCTTTATCTCGTTCAACGCCTTCTAAAATGAGATTCGTATGCGGATAATAGTTAACAAGCAAATCAATCAGATCTTTCTTTTGCTTGCAGTCGGCTAGCCCTTCAGCATAGCTTCGGTCCAGTTTCATATAGTGAGGTTCGTACATGCTCACTTGTCTCATCGCTGCAGCCCCTACTCCAAAATCATCAATCGCAATTTTGAAACCGGCCTCTTTCAAACTCATTACTCGGGTAAAAAGAGCAGGCGATTCCCATAAAATCTTTTCATGAAGCGTTTCATTTAACTCCCATACAATGCGATGCTTCGCGTTTTTATAGGTGTTCAACAGATACGTTAAAAACAGCTGAAAATGCGGGTGGAGAAGAGTAGATGGAAACACATTGATAAATAAATCCTCAGATTTCAATACCTCAAACGGAAAGTTCTTTATAGCCCCTTCAATTGCCATCGTATCAAGCTTGTACAAATAATTATGGCGTCTTGCCAGTGAAAACAACTCTTCAATTTGCCCTTTTGCGAAAGCTGTGCGCAGCAAAGCCTCAAAACCCAGCGTCTCCCACGAATTCAACGCATAAATAGGCTGATATACAAACTGAAAGTCTTCATACGTCAGTTCCTTTAAAACATGAGCATCCATTCTTTCGTTTAATCACCTTTCGTTTTCAATATACTATTTCTTCCATAACCTAAACTTATAAAAATATATCCTAAAAACAGATAATTGTCCATTAAAAGTAAGATATTCCATTAGGCGATTTAGGTATTTTGAGACTTGCTGGAGGCTTATGATAGCAACAAAGAAGTGTTTTAGAGACTTTTATGCTTTTGATAGATAGGCTGTAAAAGATGTTTCAAAAAAGAGTGAACTCAATCTCATCTAAAACGAACAAATTGGATAAAGGAGCTGGACTGCTTGTGACACCGCGGTTGATTTCCGTGCATGGCTTCGCTTTCCGCGGGCGGGCGCTGAGCCTTCTCGTCGCTTGCGCTCCTGCGGGGTCTCACCTGTTCCGCTTTTACCGCAGGAGTCTTCGCCTTGCCCTCCAATCAACCGCTAGAAGCACCTATATACATAAAATCTACGTTTACCAGATACTTAGCGCAATAACCTCTTATCGTTAGTTTGTAATCATAGACAAATTGCTCATGTTGATAAATAGATGCTAGTTGGAAAATTAACGATAATAGCCCCTATAAAGCATTTCTCTCAATAAAGAAAACCTCACTTTCAAAAAAGTGAGGTTGATTACATAATATAAGCCATTTACTGAATGTTTCGCTCTTCTTATGCCAGCACATCCATTTCAGCGTCAATCTTCACGCTGTGGGTTTTTCCATCAAGTCCAAGAATCACAATTTCGTATTGCTTGTTAGTAAGAACAACCGATTCGATAATGCCTTTATGCTGTCTTAACGCGTATGCTTTTGCACGGCTTTTAGTTAAAGGAATCGTTTTTTCTTTCAAAATACTGCCGGTTTGGGCGTTAATTTTTACTTTGTGCTCTTCTCCGTTTAACGTAAGGATGTCTACTATATAAATAGGAAGAGTGAGTATTTTACTCAGCGATATGGATTTGACAATGCCTTTATATTCTTTTAATGCGAGAAGCTTTGCTTGTTCTTTCAACAAAAGAGATCGTTTTTCAGAAATCATTTGACGCCATCCTTTCTAGTTTATAAAACGGACTGCTGTTTCAATTTCTTAACGTACCATACCCTATGTATACGTCTACTAACTAGTATAGCGGGCTTGCCTTAAATTTATCTTAATATTACATGAAAGATAGCTGAAGAAAGCTGTTATTCACTGAAAAAACTAGACCTGGTTAGATCTAGCTTCTTATTGGTGAATGTGAATTCTACATTTTTTTCGTTTCGAATCGTTCTACGGCTCTCATTTGTTTGATTGATGGGGATTTGTGGACGCACATGCCTAGATGGACTTTTTGAAGCAAATAGGGATCAATGTAAAAACCATTTTGAAAGATGTTTTCTTTTTCCTGTTCGTCATGAAATTTGGAGCATCTTACACAGTAATACATATCATAACCTCCTTGCGGACTATTTTATAAACGGGGATAGTTGTGAGTGGTATATTTACCTATAGCATATGGAAAAGAATAAAAGTCGTGCTTGTTTAGGGAAAATGTCCGAAAAGAAGAAGGCTTATCTGTGGGCTAAAACACTGGATTTTAAAAATGATTATTTAGAACATAAATCAGTTTAATCGTAATAAAAAAGCCTCTTTCAAAAAGAAAAGAGGCTTTTTTATTAATTTGTTACTTTTGCGCTGTTTTGATGCCAGTTCCAAGCTGATGCGATGATTTTTTCTAATGAAATTTGCGCTTTCCAGCCTAATTCTGCATGAATTTTATCAGAAGATGCAACTAGGCGTGCCGGATCTCCAGCGCGACGGTCTGCCATTACAACATTCGCTTTTTTACCGGTTACTTTTTCACACGTTTCGATCACTTCTTTTACAGAGTAGCCAAGGCCGTTTCCAAGATTGTACGTTGCTGTTTTCTTCGAGCCGTCTAACAATGCTTGAAGCGCTGAAATATGAGCATTCGCTAGGTCCGTTACGTGAATGTAGTCACGGATGCACGTTCCGTCTGCAGTATCGTAGTCTGAGCCGAATACAGAGATGTTTTCACGTTCACCAAGAAGGTGCTGAAGAATGATTGGAACTAAGTGCGTTTCAGGATCATGGCACTCGCCAATTTCTGCTGTTTCGTAAGCACCCGCTGCGTTGAAGTAACGAAGCACCACATATTCCATATCGTAAGCACTTGCAAAGTCAGCTAGAATCTGTTCAATCATTAACTTTGAACGTCCGTACGGATTAATTGGGTTTGTTGCCGTATCTTCTGTGATGATATCTACAGAAGGAATCCCATATGTAGCAGCAGTAGATGAAAAAATAAACTTTTTCACATTGTGCTTCATCATCGTTTGTAAAAGGGTTAACGTCGCAGCTACGTTGTTTTGATAATATTTAAGAGGATCTGTTACTGACTCCCCTACTAAACTATTAGCAGCAAAATGCATGACAGCATCAATTTTATGATTTGTGAATACGCTTTCTAAATCTTTCTCATTACCTAGATTTCCTTCTACGAATACCGCTTTCTCATCGATTGCCCAGCGATGACCCGTTGATAGATTATCAAGTACCACAACTTCATTTGTTTTCACTAATTCTTTTACTAGGTGGCTTCCGATATAGCCTGCTCCTCCGATGACTAAAATCATACTGTCAGTCAGCTCCTTTTTATTAAGTGTCGCTACAGATATCGTACCCGTTTCTTTTCCATTTGTAAATATTTCATTTTTCAGTATATGATACCGCAGCTGTCTCTTTTAATTAGTATATCTACTAATTGTGAACTGAGTGTGAAGATATTCGTTTCTGCTCAAAAACCCGTGCGTGTAGGCAACGGGTTTTCTTCTTAGATTTGCTGAGGCACTTTCTTCATATCTTTTACTTTATTTTTTAATGGAAGCATCCCTTCAATATGACATTCAATACAGTCCCCGTCTTCAATAACAGCCGGTCCCGGCGTTCCTGTTAGAATGATATCACCTGGATGCAGCGTCATGACTTTTGAGAAAAATGAAACACAGTATGCGATGTCGTAAATCATATTAGACACTGTATTTTCATGCTGTACCTTTCCGTTTAGCAATGTGCGCACTTGAAGTGATTTCACATTTGATATACTTTCTTTTGTAATAAATTCTGAGCCTATACTGCAAAATGTATCAAAGCTTTTCGCTCGCATTAAGTAACGATGATTCGCCGCATGAATATCAGCTGCGGTTACGTCAATTGCTGACGTATAACCAGCAATTACGTTTATGGCTTCATCTGGCTCTATATCCTTACACGTTTCACCGATTACCACCGCTAGTTCCGCTTCAGCCGTTGTTTTGTAGGACTGCTTTGGAATACGAATGCTGTCATCTGGTCCAATAATGGCGGTTGCGGGTTTTAAAAAACTAACTGGATCAATGGCACGGTTGTAGTCTTTTAGTTTTTCTTCAGAAGCCGCATAATTAAACCCAATGCCTAACAATTTCGACGGGTTACTAATGATAGGAGCTGTTTTTCTGCCCTGCAAGTGCAGTAAGGGAAAAGAGCTGTTCATACCAAATTTATTATGGGCGTACCATGTTTCAAGGTGGCGAAGTTCTTTATATTGAATAAGATCCCAAATTGTTGTAGACCAGTTTGTTAAATATTTAGTATTGATATCTTCTATAAGCAGAATGCTGTCATTGTCTAAAATGGCTGCTTGTTCTTTCCCTTGCTCTATTATATTTACTAACTTCATGATACGCTCCTTACCGATGCTTGAATGATACGACCGCTGTTTTCTTTTACCCAATTTAATAATTTTTCATCTTGGTTGTATCCTGCAATAAAAGATAAACCGACTGGCAAACCGTCTAGTTCTCCTGCAGGTATCGTAACTTGGGGAAGACCGCTCAGGCCGGCAATACACGTCATTTGAAGCGTTCGCAATCTTCTGTTTTCTAACTCCGGTCCTTTTTCATCTTTTACAGGCGCGGGTCCTGGAGCTGTAGGAAGTATTAATATTCCTTCTTCCCCAAGCTGTGAGTACATAAAATAGCGAAGTTCACGACGCTTTTCTTCTATATAATTCATATTTAATAATGTAAGAGTGCTGGCCCATTGAAAGCGGCTTCCAATGTCTTCTCCAAACGTTGGGTTTTCTTTTTGAATCCACTCTCCGTGCGTTTGCCAAATTTCTTTTCCTTGCAGCAAACGGAAGGTTTCCATATATGTAGAAAAACCCTGAGGAGCAATCGCTATCTCTTCTATAGTAGAGAAAGACTCCATTACGTGGTTGATAGACGGCGCAAGAGCTCGCATGCTTTGTTCATCCACAAGTTCCATCACATCTGTTGGTACATACAGCCGTGTAAATCCACTGACACGCGACGTTGAATTCAATAAAACCGCTCCTACTTTTTGCAGAGTGTGGCCGTCTCTAGCCATTACCCCAACTGTATCAAAGCTTGGAGCAAGTGGAATCAGACCATTTGTAGAAATGCGTCCGTGAGAAGGGCGATACCCGAAAATACCGCAGTAGCTTGAAGGAATTCGAACCGATCCTCCCGTATCTGTTCCAATCGCAAAATCAGTTATTCCCGCTGCGACAGCAACCGCTGATCCGCTTGAAGAACCTCCCGGAATTCGATCTGCGCTTTTTGGGTTTACCGGTGTTCCGTAATGCGCGTTTTCTCCATTTAATCCGTACATAAGCTCGTCAGTATGCGTAACTCCCTTTAGTGCAGCTCCTTCTTTTAAAAGAGCAGCTACTACGTCTGCATGCTCGCTTGCAGGCTGATGCGTGGCGAGCCAATCTGGATTTCCCGCACTTGATATATGTCCTTGTACATCAAATACGTCTTTTAACGCAAAACTCAAGTTATTTAACATTCCCGTTCCCGTTGGAGGTACGTAAAGGTCACTGTCTACAAATGCGTTCCACGTATCTTTCATTCAACCATCTCCTCATTTCTTATATCTGTTTAGAATATAAAATTTGGAATAAGCTGGTCAATGAATGTGTCAGGTCTGTTAACATTAATATTATGTAAATCTTCCAGCTTCTCTTTTCCTAGAGAAACTAGCCGTTTCATTTCCCTTTTAGCACGTTTGCGAGTAAAGTAGAAACATATCATTTTACGAAAAGGACTATCGCGATGGAACAATCTACTACGCTTTTCTTATTTATTTTATTAGCTTTTGTGCTAACAAGAGGCATTCCCTTTATAGGCTCATTTGCTCCTGGCATTAATCAGCTGCTTCGGCATATTGGACGTTATTTTTCAAATTTAAATACGATGTTTCATGAAGACGGCCACGCGTTAATGGGGCTTATTGTCGGAAAAGGCGTCAATCGCATTGAGCTTTATACCAATAATGAAGGCGTAGCTGTGACTGCCACCTACGCGGGATCCCGTGGATGGCTGCCGCGCGTCATTATTGCTTTAGCCGGCTACCCGTTCAGCTCAGCAATGGCTTATTTGTTTTTCTACCTGCTCGTTCACCATCACTACGACTGGCTTTTTTACGGGTTAGGAAGTGTTGTTGTTATTAATTTACTGCTTTGGGTACGTAACGGATACGGAATTGTGTGGCTTTTTTCTATCGGTTTGATCCTCGGAGGTATTTATTATTTACAAGACCCACAGCTTACGCGCTACAGCATGATGTTTGTTGGTGCACTCTTACTTGTAGAATCTCTATTTTCTGCCTTTATTATTTTTGTGTTAAGCATCAAATATCCACACGATGCAGGTGACGCTACGAGTTTAAAGCAGCTTACCCATCTTTCAGCACGCTTTTGGGGTTTTTTATTTTTCGCACAGGCCGTGTACGTGGCTTACTTAATTTTTCAACTGATTTATTAAAGACAAAATTCTATGATTTCCTAAGAAAAATTTGGGTATTTTATAATTTAAAGGAATAATTTACTTTCATACACTAAATAATGGTTTACGAGTTCCCTTAATGAGGTATATATTGGGTACTATGAAGTCGTAAAGAGGTGTGGGATACTTGTCATTATTTTTAAAGTGGAAGCAAAAGAAGCAGGAAAAAGAAGCAGAGCGTGTTCTTGAGGAATCAATCTCAAAAAGAAAAGACTACTGGAACACAATTGGACATGTAGACGGAGACGTATTAACTCATTTGTTAAATCCCATGTTTTTTGGCGGGCCTGCTTGGCCATCTGGACGTCAAACATTTATTCGCGTTCAAAAAACAGAGACGGTTATTCTCGCAAGCGACGGCTTGTCCGATCCGTTTCAATCACCCGAAGAAAAGAGCCGAAAGCAAGGAAAAGGATTAGAATTCTATATCGAATGCGATGATGAATCTCTGCGCGGACCTTTATCTGATATCCAGGATCACTGGGCATTTGACCTTCTTTATCAAATGAGTCAAAATGCTGCCGCTCATCCTAATATGCTAGAACTATTCATGAAGCACGATATTCTTTCAATTGAATTTACTGATTTGGACGTACCGTCTCATTTTGTAAATGAAAATGGAGAAATTGGTGTATTGCTAGGCGTTCAGTCTCCTTCTGTTTCAGCTAGCCTCTCTTTACCTTACGAATCTATTAAACTGATTAGCATGAAGCTTCTTACACCAAACGAATTAGAGTATGTACGCGAACAAGGAGCGCAAGGACGCAGGCAGCTTGCTGAAACATTTCAGCTGTCAAAAAGTTATCATATTACCATGACTAAAAGAGAATCTCTTATTTAAAAGAGGTTCTTTTTTTATTTCTGCTATTGAAATAGAGCCCTGTAGAATATACTCCTTATTTACATGTAACTCAAGTTCACATACTTTTTTAAAGCTGCTTTTCATATGAGCGTACTATTTTTGATTCATGGTATATTTTGCTATAGTAAAAAAGAAGATATAAAAAAGGAGATGGACGTTAGACATGGCAGAAAAAGTACAGATTGGAAAATCCGAATTATATGTTAATCCTATTGGACTTGGAACAAACGCTGTAGGAGGACATAACTTATATCCTAACCTAAACGAAGAAGTCGGCAAAGACCTTGTTCATAAGGCGCTAGATAATGGCATAAACCTCCTTGATACAGCGTTCATTTATGGTCCAAAACGTTCTGAAGAACTAATTGGTGAAGTGCTAAAAGAACGTGGAAATCGTGAAGAAGCGGTTATCGCCACAAAAGGAGCACATAAAATTGTTGGAGATGAGGTACTGCTAGACAACTCTCCTGCGTTTTTAAAACAGTCAGTTGAAGATAGCTTAAAACGCCTTCAAACAGATTATATCGATTTGTATTATATTCATTTCCCAGACAAAAACACACCAAAAGACGAAGCGGTTGGTGCGTTAAAAGAACTAAAAGATGAAGGTAAAATCCGTTCTATTGGCGTATCAAACTTCTCGTTAGATCAGTTAAAAGAAGCAAATAAAGATGGTTATGTAGACGTGGTACAAGGCCAATATAACTTAATTCAGCGAGAAGCAGAAAACGATATTTTACCTTATACGGCTGCAAACCGCATTTCATTTATTCCATACTTCCCGCTAGCTGCTGGTTTACTTGCTGGGAAATACGATAAAAACACAAAGTTTAATGACCTGCGCGAAGATATGCCTCATTTTATCGGGGAAGCATTTCAGCAAAATCTAGAAAAAGTAGAGCGTCTTCGTCAAATCTCTAGCGCAAAAGGCGTAGAAGTAGCTCATCTTGTTCTGGCTTGGTACTTAACGCGCGATTCAATTGATGTATTAATTCCAGGGGCAAAACGCGCTGAACAAGTACTTGATAACTTAAAAACATTAGATGTTCAGCTCACTTCTTCCGAAATTAAAGACATTGATCATATTTTTAAATAATATAAAAAGAGGCTCGGACAAAATAGCTGAAGGGAAATCCGAACAATCGATCGAAACGATTGATTGTTCGGTTTTTTTATTATTATGGTGAACGTAGGTTTCATACGTTTAGCTGCTTCTAGCTGTTGATTGGAGGGCAAGACGAAGACTCCTGCGGGAAAAGCGGAAGGGGTGAGACCCCACAGGAGCGTCAGCGACGAGGAGGCTCACCAGCCGCCCGCGGAAAGCGAAGTCTTGCACGGAAATCAACAGCGGTGTCACAAGCGTTTCAGCTTCATATATCCAATTTGTTCGTTTTCAGATTGGATTAATGTAGTTATGTCTCACCTCTTTTTCTATATCCTTCCGTTGGCTAATAGAACAAAAGCCGTAAAGAAGAATCCCATCTGTACAAAGCTTGTTACGTATTCTTTTGTTTCTTGTTTATATTTCCATTCATCTATACTTTTCAGCAAAATATTCACGACTAAGAATAGGAAAGATACGATATAAGGCTCTACAACCATAAAAACCATATCCAATATCAGAAAAAGAACAAAAGCTACCATTACATATTTGTCCCAACGTTCTAAAGCTAGACTTTCATACTCATATTTGCCCCAAAATTTGCTGCGAGGTATATCAAGCACTTTTCTTAAAATAAAATCTACTACGACTGCTGCTACTAGCATGATTAATATATACATCGTCATCTCTCCTTCCTTATTATGGTATCATTTCAGCTCGTTTCTGTTAAGGTCTCAGCTACAAAGTGCTTAAACTGCTTTATTTCTTCTGTTTCGCCTTTTGTTACGATATACGTGTGTGAAGAAGGCCGAATAATTTTTTGCTGTGAAATTACGCTTAACGTTTGATTTTCAACTTCCTTTTTCACCATAGAAAATGGCAAATAAGATACGCCTAAACCTTCTTCAATAAAGCGCTTTGTAATTTCTACTTGCGTCACAGGAAGCAGCTGAATGTGAGGATAACAAGCCTTGAGTTGAAGGAGTAAATCTTCCCAATAAACAGGATGATTATTCGTAAGCAGCCGGTAGGAAGTTAACAACTCCTGTTCCGTACTTGCTCCTACAGAAAACGGGGCGACTAAGACTGCTTTTTCTTTATGAATTAACTCATAAAAAACGTCTGCCTGACCCGGAAGCATCCTTGTTAATCCAACATCTGATTTTCTGTCGCTGATGTCTTTTCCCACCTGAAACGAATTTGTGATATTAACCGTGACTTCAATATGGGGATATCTCTCTACAAATTGTTTGATTAGACTCGGCAAAACCGATGCTGCTATTTGAGGAGCAGCGGATATAGTCAACTTTCGGTTATATCCTTGCTTCCATAACTTAAAATCCCCTACTCCTTCCTCATATGCTCTCACCATTTTTTGAGCATGAGGCAAAAAAAAGCGTCCTGCCTCAGTCAGCGCGATATATTTACCTTTTTTTTCAAAAAGCTCATTTCCTAATTCTTGCTGCAGTCGCTGAATATGCTTTGATACAGCAGGCTGCGTTAAAAATAAATCTTCAGACGCTTGTCTGAAATTTTCATAAGAAGCCGCTATGATGAATGTTTTTAGCCATTTGATCTCCATTTTCTTCTCTCCATCTCTTTCTATTCATAACAAACTGGAATCAATACTGCTTATTTTTGTTTATTTTCTTTTCTATCAAACTTCTATACGATATATGTATCTCCATATTACCAAATAAAGGAGCTGTAAAAATGAAAAATAACGTTAAAGAAAAATTTAATGCTCATGCTTCTCAGTATGATGAGCAGCGCCGCAAACTCATTCCTTGTTTTTTTGATTTTTATTCTATTCCCGTTTCGCTTCTTCACTTTTCAAAAAAGCCGCTTCGCATACTTGATATCGGAGCAGGTACAGGCTTGTTTTCTTCTTTTATTAAAGAAAAGTACCCAGATGCGCATTTCACGTTGATTGACGTCTCAGATCAAATGCTTGAAAAAGCAAAGGAACGCTTTAAAAATGAAGAGCATATAGAATTTATCGTATCCGATATAACAAGCTATAAATTTGAGCACTCATTTGACATTGTGATTTCTTCACTTGCTATCCATCATTTAGAAGACGAACAAAAACACAAGCTGTATGAACAAATTTATGATTTGCTGCATACAGGAGGAATATTTATTAATGCTGATCAAGTATTAGGCCATTCTTCTATTATTGAAGAGTTATATAAAAAAGACTGGAGCGAACGAATTGCCGCAAGCGGGTTAACTCATGAGCAAATTGAGGCTGCTCATGAACGTACGAAGTTAGATAAAATGGCAACCCTACATGATCAGTTAAATTGGTTAACAGCAAGCGGGTTCAGCACAGTGGATTGCATTTATAAATTTTTTAATTTTGTTGTAATGTATGCTCAAAAATAACGGTTTAAAAACTACTTGTCTCTTTGCAAGTAGTTTTTTTACTCTCTCCCTCCCTATATTCGAATAAGAATATTTATCTATTTCCACAAAACTACGCATACTTCTTTTCCAGTTTCGTATATCTAATAATAGCTTCGTTCTCCTTAACTTTTGAATTTTTTGTACATAAAACCCATATAAAGTATTTTTATACTATTTTATGTCTTTTTATGGTATAAAAAATACAATCATGTTACAATATGATTACAAAACAATCTGTACAACGCTTTCATTTCTTTACACGTAAATGAAGAACTGGAAAGGATGTGATGCTTATGTAAATATGAATCCCCTAGATTAGTAAACTTATATTCCTAAAGTTGTACAAAGTATCAAGAAAAACTTAGTTATTCTTATTATTATAAATTCCCGCTAGTAAAGTCTTTCTACTTAATGATTTCCTTATTAAGCGCATACATACAGGTATAGAAAATGCAGCTATTCGTCTTTTATTTTATTAGTGAAGAATTTATAGCACCGCCGCATCATACGTTTTTCATTAATGCAGCCTAAGGAGGCGCACCACATGGCAAATAGAATATCAAGAACAACAATCGTACTCATAGCGGCTATTTTAGCTCTAGCCTGCTTGTTTGTAGGAGTTCCAAAAACAGAAGCTGCTTCAACACCATCTCATTTAATTATCATTAACAAAGCGACGAATAAACTCGCTTATTACCAAAATGGTTCACTTGTCCGAACGTTTTCAGTAGCAACAGGACGCACGCAGTCTCTTACACCAGAAGGCCATTTCAAAGTGGTGAATAAAATTGTCAATCGCCCTTATTACAAAGGGAACATTCCTGGTGGAGATCCTAGAAATCCCCTTGGCAATCGCTGGCTAGGCCTAAATGCGAGAGGTACATACGGCACGACGTATGCTATTCACGGAAATAATAATCCTGCTTCCATCGGCAAATATGTAAGCAGCGGATGCGTTCGTATGTACGATGAAGAAGTAGAATGGTTATTTAGTAAAGTGACCGTCGGTACACCAGTGGTGATTACAACTTCTTCTAAATCATTTAACGACATTGCAGCAGCAAACGGATACAACGTTTCTGGAAACTCAGGTTCTGCTCCAGCTCCTTCTACAGGAACTGTTTTAAAGAAAGGAAGCAAAGGAAATGCAGTTAAAGAACTTCAGCAGAAACTAACTTCACTTGGCTATAATACAAAAGGTACGGATGGTGTGTTCGGTGCCAATACAGATTCAGCTGTTCGTAAGTTCCAAAAAGACCACGGCTTAACGGCTGACGGCATTGTTGGCCCATCAACTTATAAAGCTTTAGGAAGTTCAGGAACGAACCCGAACCCGACGACACCAACAAATCCAACAAAGCCAACAAATCCACCAGCAGATACAACAATTAACACAAAACAAACGCTTAAAAAAGGAAGCAAAGGCAGCAATGTTCAAGCCCTTCAAAAGAAATTAACGGCGCTTGGCTATGATACAAAAGGCACGGACGGTATTTTCGGTGCTAATACGGAATCAGCTGTACGTAATTTTCAAAAAGACAATAAGCTAGCAGCTGACGGCATTGCCGGACCTAATACTTTAACTGCTATTTCTAAACGCTAATAGAGCCTGAAATCAGGCTCTGTTTTTTTATTGATAAACCTTTTTTATATTGACCTCCCTTGACTCCTTAATGAACCAGTACGCCGTCTTTCTTTTCTACAACATATTTGATCAACTGATAAACCGTTCTCATAAGAATTTGCTGCTGATAGATATCATTTTTGGCAGGAATTACGTTTTCTATTAGTCTGCTATATTTGTAGGCTTGATCGTCTTCTTTTTGTTTATAAAGAGCGAGCCAGTTATTACGGGAATTTTCAAGCAGCTGTTCGTTAAAATAGGAATAAATGACGGTTGCGAACTCACCTGCCAATTCTTGAATAACCTGCTGTCGGTCGGTGACCGAATGATAGGTACTTGACCACCCAGACGGCTGGCTTAGAAAATGCTCGTAGACAGATGAAATAAAAGCGGACGCAATGACTGGCACCGGCCCTTCATGCTCTCCTAAGGAAATGTTCAAACATGTTTCTCTATCCATATAAGGAATGTTCAGCGACTCCATCGCTTCATAAAAAGCCTGAGAGACAGTCAAATTTAAATAAATAGGATGCAGCTCTTGCTGCTTTTTTCTCGTTTCTGATACTAAAGCTGCCTTTAAGTCTTTATACAGAAGATGACTCTCTTTGGATTCCTCGTGTACACATTCTAAAATAGACGTATTCCCTACTGTTAAATAGTAGTGAAGCTGCTTTTTCATAAGAGGTGAAACGCTTTTAAGCGCATAATCTATCATTTTAGCCATGGCATGTTTTTTAGCATAATCCGTACGGCAGCTTGGAGAGGTAAGCAAATCTCCGTGTGTAACACAAACGTTTACCTTAGCACCGTGACCATGTATGATGAGCTGCTGAAGAAATTGAATATTTAATTGTTTAAGTCCATGATGTACGTATAAAATAGAAGCTGCTTGTTTAAAAGAATCGTGGATGGTGCTCGTATATTCAAAACAAGCATGCTCGCAAATCGCTACTCCTTTTTTAAAAGAAAAAGGGCCGCAAACTTCAATTTTACGAAACAATGGATAAATAAGACGTCCGTTATTTTCTTCTTCTTCATTTGTTAGCGGACCAAAGGAAGACAGCTCTTTTGCTGTGAGACGGCAGGATATTGGCCAGTCGTCTTCTCCTATTTCCCATGTTCCCTCCTTGTATTCTTTCAACCGGGATTCAATTGCCAGAAGCATTTGCTCGGTAATTTTCCTACATTCAAGCCTCTTGTGCCATCCTTCTGCAAAATCTTTTCCTTCGCGATCAACAGCGTCTTTTACTATTTCACTTTCTCGTTTAATTGCATCTACAAATTGTTTGAATGAACTATTTTCATCACTCATTCTTAAAGGAACATCATCATTAAAATAACGGGCTTTGTATGGGATATCTCCCAAAAGAGCGCGCAGATTAAAAGAGGAATCTCCGTGTAATAATTCAAAGACCAAGTCATAATCCGTGCCTCCTTCAGCATACACTTCAGCGCTTCTTAGTAGGATATTCTCCAATTTCCTTTGCACTTCACTTCGCGTAAAAAAAGAGACAGCAGCTTCATAGTGTTGGGAATCCTTCACCTTATACGTAGCAGAATAAGCGCCTTTACTGCCTATTCCTAGAAAGCCACATTCCTTTTTTATACCAAGAAGCTGGCGGATTAAGGCTGTTTTGCCGCTTCCTTGTTCTCCGATTACATGAATGTACTCATACTCGCTGTCAATTTGTTCGCTCGTTCTTTTTTCAATATCGTTATAAAAAGCATTCACTACTCGTTCATCATATCTTGCTTTTGCTCTTCCTTTTGCAGTACTTGTCCAAAAATCCTGCACTCTCAGCAGTTCATTCATCTCTTCAACGAGAATGTCAATTTCATCGTGTTGCTCTGTATACATAAACCGTTTAACAAACGGGTGCGATCTTCCTCTTTCATCTTTTTTAAACGGATGCTGAAACATAATTGACCAGCCTTTTCGCATAGGAGATTGACAGGCTTTTGCACGAAAAACTTTCATTCATTTCCCCTTCTTTCCCTAACATTGTCCTATTTGAAATGTATGGCTTTTAAAGGGGGGATATGTCTATGATTTTCCTCTTTTTAGAAGGATTTTTCCTTCATTTATCGAAGTAATTAATTGAGGTGATGGGAGAATGTTGACAAAAATTGTGAAATGCAGCATACCGACTGATAAAAAAGCATCTTTTTCATATACGCAACAGCATTGGGCTGCTCTTGCACACGTGAATGGTTTCATTGGCCAATTAGGGGGTTGGAACGTGGAAGATGAAACAGATGCTTGTATTCTAGCTCTGTGGGAAGATGGAACAACTTATCAAGAATTCATGAAGCATACTCATGATTCTATTTTTTATAAAAGCAAGCAGGATCAAACATATACGAATTTGGACGTTTCAACATCAGATCCGTCCTACTTCATAGGAGCACGCTACAATTATTATCGAAGCAGCGCCATTGAAAGCCGTTATTTAGTAAAGACGGAAATTGAAGTCGATTTTTACGACAAAGAAGATATCCATGAGATGGTAAAAAGCTTGATAAATCCTTCTTATCGCTGTTTATCTCACGTTGTATCACCAATCGAGCATAGCAAGCTTGTCATTTTTTCATTATACGGATCTGCTTGTCCGCAAAAAACAATTGATACTTTCGTTCATCCAAATGTACTGAACGCGTCTCAATACATATATCAATTAGAGAAAAATTGGAACGTTCTTTCCAATTAAAAAATAGAAGCCTAGGCTCGACGCCAAAGCTTCTATTTTTTTATGATATGAACATCTTGGTTTTGTACGGTAATGACTTCCTCCGTCATTCCTACAAACAAACCGCTTTCTACTACGCCTGGGATCCTTATCAGCTGCTTTTCCAACTCAGCAGGATTTTCAATTTCTGAAAAATGGCAGTCTAGAATGTAATTTCCGTTATCGGTGATAAACGGCGTATGATCATCTAAAAGCCTAAGCTGCGGTACACAACCTGCACTGCGAATGTGCTTCGCAGTCATTTCCCAGCCAAAACGTATAACTTCAACAGGAAGAGGAAAAGCTCCTAGCGTCTTCACTATTTTCTTAGAATCTGCAATCACGATAAACCGCTTCGCTGCGTACGCAATCATTTTTTCTCGAAGCAGCGCGCCTCCTCCTCCTTTAATTAAAGAAAGTTCGCTATCTACTTCATCTGCTCCGTCAATTGCTATATCAATATATTCAACATCTGCTAAGGTAACAATGGGAATACCTAGTTTCCTTGCCAGCTCTTCTGTTTTTTGAGAAGTAGGAACCGCTTTGATGTGTAATCCATTTTTTACTCGTTCACCTAGTTTTACAATTGTATAATAAGCTGTTGAACCTGTCCCTAGTCCTACAATCATTCCATCTTCAACAAATTGTGCTGCTTTTTCACCAACTGCTTGTTTTTCAATCATACAAAGGCCTCCTTACTCATATTGTACCCGTTTACATAAAAAAGGAAAAGCATTATGAACCCTTACGTAAAAACTCAGCTGACTATTCAGCTGAGTTTTTTTGAAACTGTGTATTTAGAAGAATTTTTTCTACCCAATACTGCTGTTTTGTACTGTTTGTCTGTTCGCTGCTTTTTAGTTCAAACGTATAGTAAATATACTTGTCTGAATAATCATCATTCACATAAGCATGATAAATGCTATGCTTTCCATCTCTTGTTTGTTTTTTCACATAAATCGTTGCATTTTTACCTTTTAACATGTAATCAGGCTGAAACGCATCCATTTTATTTTGAGCTGCTTTGCTTTTTTTCTTAGAAAATAAAGCCGTTATTTTCCCAGCATTGTATGAATCATTTTCCTTCGTTGATGCTGTCCATACTTCACTTTCATCTTCACTGCTTTTATAAGAAGATTTATGAATAACATACTGAAGCGGAAACCACATCCTATATTGATTGGTATCCGAAGTAAATAATTCAAATCCATTGTCTGTTTGTACATGATCGACCAAAAATGTACTCGTAAACTTATCTGCCTGCGCTTCACTTTTAAATTTCCCGCTTTGAAATAGCCAAATTCCTACGGCAATGACCAATGCTCCAGCTACTGATGCGGCTTTTTTTCGATCCATTGTTTCCACACACCTTTTAATACCCCTTTAACTTTCGATAATACCATATTGATGTTTACATCGTCATAAGGAGAAATAACCAAAGGATTATCAGAGCGCGCATGCTAATTTAACTAGAAAAATAAACTTTTTTACAATAGTAAATTGGATAACAAGCGCTGAGCTAACAGCCGGTTTGCTTTGCCGGGCTCTATCGTATATGTTATTAATTCCTGCTTTTCAGCTTCCGCTTTTATCAAACATTCACCCTTTGGAGAAAGAAGAGAAGTCGTGCTTTTTTGATTCTCTAGGGCATAATTCACGCTTGCAAAGTAAATCCCATTCTCCGTACTTCTTGCAATCATTGCATAATCATAAAACTTCGGATCTGGTACTTCACCAGTAAACTGTGGATGAAACACAATGCTTGCTCCTCTTACAGCAGCCCATCGGACAGTTTCAGGATAGCGCCATCCCTCATGGCAAATAACAATACCGAATTTCACGCCGTTTATTTCAAACAACTGGCGGCCATTTCCAGGCTTATAACCAAATTGATCTTCTGCCGGATCAATTTGATTTTTAGTTTGATACCCTAATTCTTTTCCATTTTCATCAATTACAAAAGCAGTTAAATGCATACCAAGTTCGTCGCGCCATTCCAGTGGTAAAATTACGTTGAGCTTTAACTGTTTGGCAAGCAACTTAACTTTATAAAGCGTATTTTGTTGAATTTCGTGATTGTATGTCTCAACTTCAAAACCCACTCCTCTAAGTCCCGGCACAATTGATTCTGGAAAACATACAAGGTTACAATCTTCTTCTGCTGCTTGTTTCATACAATTTTCTACCGTTTCTACACCCTCTGCGGCTGACTTTGGAAATCTCACTTGCGCTAACCCAATTTTCATTCATTGCTCCTCCACTTCCAATATCATAAAAAACTCATGCTACTAGCGTAACATGAGTTTTTTATCTTTACGTAAATAATTTAATTAGCATGCTAAGAAGAATACCTACCGCACTAAAGTCCGAATCTCCAAATGTTGTGCCTTTAAAACCTAACGACGCGAGAACAGGCAGTAAAATAGCCGGTAAAAAACTAATTAAGATCCCATTGGCAAATGACCCGACCACTGCTCCTCTTCTTCCCCCCGTCGCATTTCCAAATACTCCGGCAGCTGCTCCCGTAAAAAAGTGCGGAACGAGGCCCGGCACGATAATACTTAGACCAAATAGAGGCAAAAAGAACATTGAAATGAGACCAGCGATAAAGCTTGAAAAGAATCCAATGACCACTGCGTTAGGAGCAAACGGAAACACAGTTGGACAATCTAGAGCTGGAATGGCATTTGGTACCGCTTTGTCAGCAATTCCTTTAAATGCTGGTACAATTTCTGCTAAAAGCATACGAACACCCGCCAGCACGACATATACTCCTGCTGCAAAAGTGATTGCTTGAATTAGCGAGTATACAATAAAGTTTTGACCCCCGCTTAATTTTGTTTCGATAAATGCAGGGCCTGCAAAAAGTGCAACAACAATAAATAAAACGGTCATGGTCAGTGAGACAGAAACGGATGTATCCCGAAGAAATCCTAAGGATTGAGGAACTTTAATTTCTTCTGTTGTTTTTTCGCGATTTCCTACTCGCTTGCCGATAAACCCTGATACTAAATAGCCTAAGGAACCAAAATGACCAACGGCAATATCGTTTGACCCTGTAATTTCACGCACATACGGCTGAAGCAGTGCAGGAAATAAAACCATTAAAATACCTAATAATAGTGCACCGATCAAAACCAAAGGTGCTCCCGTTAACCCGCCGGTAGATAAAATTGCTGCAATCAAACAAGCCATAAACATGGTGTGATGCCCAGTTAAAAAGATATACTTAAATTTCGTGATGCGCGCGATAATGATATTTACAATCATACCTAAAAGCATAATCATCGCTGTTTCTGTACCAAACGTTTGTTGAGCTACAGCTACAATTGCTTCATTATTAGGAATGATGCCTTCAACGGAAAACGCTTTATTAAACATTTTTCCAAACGCTTCAAGTGAAGCAATTAATATATTAGCTCCCGCTCCTAATATAAGAAAACCCATAATTGTTTTTAAGGTGCCTGATACAATATCTGCACTTTTTTTCTTTTGAAGCAACAAACCGATTAGTGCAAACAACCCTACTAGAATAGCGGGTGTTCCTAATATATCTTTCATAATTAAATCAAACATGGCTTACGCCTCCACGAAGTATTTTTGCAGTGCTCCTTTAATTTCCGCTTGATTTAAAATGTTTTGCAGTGCCACGACCGTGCGAGTGCCATCATCCAATTGATTTACAATATCTGCAGATCCTAAATAGATATCTGCCTGCTCCGTTTTACTAGTTGTTAAATCCGTATGAGATACCTGTGCTTCAACACCAAGCTCTACTAAAATTTTCTTTACATTCATTTCCACAATAAAACTGCTTCCTAAACCGTTTCCGCATACAACTAAAATCTTTTTCATTTTTTATCTCTCCTTTTAATTTGAGTAAGCTTCAATTAATGCAAGCATTTCTTGTTTTGTATTCATAGCAATAAGCTTGTCAATATTATCGTTTTCAGATAGCATCATTGAAAGCTGTGACAGTGCTTTTAAGTGGGTTTCATTATCAGTAGCAGCAAGTACGATAATAAGCTGCGCTCCGTGCTGTTTTTCAGTAGAAAAATAGACCGGCTCCTTTAAACGAAGCATGCTCATACCCACACGATTTACACCTTGTTCCGGCCTTGCGTGAGGGAGCGCCACTTTTGGCGCAATAACAATATAAGGGCCTAACTGTTCTACACTTTTGATCATTGCTTCTACATAAGAAGGTTCAATATATTCATAGTTCAACAAAGGCTTGGCAGCCAGCCTAACAGCTGATTTCCAATCATCTGCTGAATCTGTAAGCTGCAAGAATGGCTCTTGCAATACTTCATGCAACATTGGCTTTTTATCCTCTCTTACCATTTTTTTAGATTGCTGTATCACTAGTTTTAAATTAGCTAACAGAGCTGGTTCATCCTGAATATTTGCATGCTGCTTAATAATACCCATGATGGCTTGAGTGGTTAGCTGAGAAGAAGCTGGTTCAACTAAGTCGATTAACCGCTGCTTTTCATCATCCGTTAAAATAGGATTCACAAGCATCACATTCATTCGCTTTTTTAATGGCGTAGTTGTAATAACTAAATCATAGGTTTCTTTAAACTGCTCATAATCTCTTACCGTCATTGGCCCTATCAATTCAGCATCTGTTAACAGTTGTTCAAGCTGATACTGAAGCATACGGGACGTTCCAATTCCATTGGCACAAACAATAACAATACGCTTTTGTTTTTGCCTTCCCTCTTGTTTTTTCATCCATCCTCCGAAATGAAGAGCAAAATAAGAAATTTCGTCTTCATTAATACGTGTTTGAAGGCTGTTTTCCAAAGGAAGCAACGCTTTTTTTGTCAGTTCCACTATATCCTGATACTTTGTTTGAATAGCCGAAAGCATAGGGTTAGGGAGGTGAATATTATAGAGAAGCCTGTAATAAGCCGTCTTCAAATGAATATATAAATTTTGTTCAAGACGATTTCGATCTTCAAATACCACACAAGCATATGCTTGAAACCGTGATACCATTTCTTTTACAATGTTTCTCATCCAATCATCACTATCTGCTTGATTTACTACATTTACTTTTGCACTTAGTAAAACCGTGGCCAGATAATGTTTTTCGTGAGGTGGAAAATCAAATCCTAAAACGCTTTCAATTTCTTGGAGCGCTTTGTACTGCCTGGTTTTTTCTAATTCGTCTTTTCTAGTAATCAAGGCGTCTACATAGCGCTTGCCTCCAATACGCTGAATACAGCACGTGAGCATATAGGCTAATTGCGTCAGCATCTTATCTGTAAACGCCATTCCCAGTTTATCTTCACACTCTACAAGCCAGTGATAAATCATTGAATATTCGTAATCTGCTTTCATGACCCTTTTCAACAACTCTTCTTGATGTTGACTTAATAATTCTGTGATGTGTATATAAAGCAAATTTCGAATGTCGCTTTCAGATCCTTTTACTTCGTACCCATCTTTATAGCTATATGTCAAAGATATGCCTTTCTTTACCCACTTGTTTTTTAAGTCTTTAATATCTTGTAAGACAGTGTTGCGACTAACTTCCGTTTCATCCATGAGCTGCTGAGTTCCGATTTTCCCGCCTCGAAGTATACACATCAAAGCAACGTATATTTGCCGGTCCTCAACTGATAAGTAAGCAGATGGCATAACATGAGAAATTTGTTTAGCAACTTGGTCCTTTGCTTGATCGTTTAGAAAAAAGCCTTTCCCATATGTGTACTGAACAACCTCTAATTCTTGCTGACACAGCCAATCGTTAATTTTCTCAATATCATAATAGATAGTACGCCTTGACACTTGAAACTGCTTCATTAACTCTTGTACTGATATAAATGTTGCGGCTTGAAGCAAAACTTGCAATACGGCCGTACTGCGTTTGTCTAACAAATGAATCACCTTCAGTCCAATTCGTGCACAAATTGAAATACTTACTATGCTTTATGCTTTTACTATACTACGGGTCTTACAAAATGATTAGACCGAATTCACCCACATACATTGTGCAAAAAATGTACTCAACAAAAAAAGAAGTGCTGTATGCACTTCTTTTAAGAGTTAATCTTTAGTCGGCTGTTCCATTGCTTCTCCGATGGCTTTTTTTAAATGTCCGTCATGTTTATCAAGCAGCCGATGCACCTCATCACCTTCTGTAGAAGTAAGAAGCGCAAGAATGGCGGCTTTTGGCGTTTTGTATGTTTGTAAACTTTCCGCTGCCTCCTCTGGTGAGACGCCTGTTAGTTCCGCAATAATATTTTTAGCACGCTGTACGAGTTTATCATTAGTCGGCTGTACGTCTACCATTAGATTGCTGTAGACTTTACCAATTTGAATCATAGAAGCGGTCGTCAGCATATTAAGAACAAGCTTTTGAGCAGTTCCGGCTTTCATTCTTGTTGAACCTGTTACAACTTCCGGCCCTGATTCTGCTACTATTGCATATTTTGCTTCTTGTTCCATAGGTGATTGAGGAGAATTTACAACGCAGCCCGTTACTGCCCCCAGGCTGTTTGCATACACAAGCGCTGAGAGTGTATAAGGAGTTCTTCCGCTTGCAGCTATACCTACAAGAATATCTTTATTTGATAAATTAATCGCTCTCAAATCTTCTATCGCTTGTTTCTTATTATCTTCTGCTCCTTCTAACGCCTGACGGAGCGCTTTGTCTCCCCCGGCTATGATCCCAATTACTTGTTCGGCAGGTGTACCGAATGTTGGTACACATTCAGATGCATCTAATACACCTAGCCGCCCGCTTGTACCTGCTCCGATATAAATAAGACGTCCGCCTTGTTTAAAAGCACTGACAATTTCATCTACTAACAGAGCAATAACAGGCAGCACTTTATTGATCGCCTGAGGCACTTGATGATCTTCTTCATTAATTTTTTTTACAATTTCCAGACTTGATAATTCATCAATGTTTAAGGTTTGCGGATTGCGTTTTTCTGTTAAGATATGATTTAAGTTCACTGTGATCCCCTGCCTTTTCCACCATCATTTTTTCTCTATTTATACTCGTTCATGAACAGCTGATAAGCTCCTTTAGCAGATGATACTCGCTGTGTTGCCCACTGGATATGCTTTATTTCTTTTTCACATGCTTTTTTATAAACATCAAACACTTCTGGAATTTCCGTTAAAATGCTGCCTTTGCATGACAGCAAGCAGCTCCCTTCAAACCGCTGTTTCTTATATAAATGAAGAGTCATGTTTGCAAGGTTCTTTCCAGCCTGTTGAAGAATGTCACTTGCTTCTTGTTTATGGTTTCTCGCTTGATTTACAACAAGCGGAGTGAGTGAAGCAACTTCTGATTTAGGAGATGAATAGACAAACTTTTTTATATCGTGTATGGTATCTGCTTTTACATGTTGCAAGATTGTCTGACTAAGGCTGCTGTAAGGACGGCTTTGATCATGCTCTTTCGTCAGCAATATCAGTGCTTGAAGACCAATCCAATATCCGCTTCCTTCATCTCCAAGAAGGTGTCCCCACCCTCCTCCGTATTCGTACACTCCGTCTTTTTTCCCAATGCTGACGGCTCCAGTACCTGCAATGGTTAAAATCCCGTCTTTTCCATGCAGTAGTGCTTCATGTGCAATCATGGCGTCATCATATAAACCTACTTCTACCTGATAACGATCATAAAAATATCTTTTTATTTCTTCTTTAGATAATGCTTTACTTCCAGCAAGCCCTAGTGAAATGCCTTTACATGTATGATCAGCAAGCGCAGCTTTGCACGCCGTAATACATTCATCAATATGAGTAATAGCCGTATTGTAATTAATGAGCAAATTGCCATAGCCGCTTTTTGAAGCAACGAGCTCTTGACCATTTAAGCTGTAAGCAACGGCTTCTGTTTTTGTTCCCCCGCCGTCGATACCAATAATATAGTCCATTTTATCACCGCTCACAAAAAGCAAATTTGTCCCATGGCTGCAGTTCATTTAGTAAAAAAATTTCCTCTTCTGCAATGCGTCCTACTACGTTTGTTTTACCTGAGTTCTCCATGTCTAACAGCGCAATTTGCAGCTCTCCTTTGTACTGTCCATAGAGTTCATTTTCTATTAAAATATCGCCTCTTCGAATGGAAGGAGTATGCGTAGGCTTGAATTCTTCTTTTTTATATTTTACTCGGCTTTGCGTAGAGCGAATTAAATAATCAGATACGTCTCCGCGGTAAAAATGAAACTCTTCCAGCACAATTTTTTTCTCAAGCTCGGTAATCGTACCATACAGGGTCACGTTAAAAGTAAAGCGCTCTTGCTGAACAACATCACGCAGCGCCTTCATCTCTTCTTCTGATGCATACGCATTCGCAATGATTGCACAATCAATTAATCCCGTTTTAAAAAGATGCTTAGCCTGCACGCCGATCGGAAGCGTGCGATGCATTTCAAGCGTACAAAGCCCTTCAGTAACAGGCCACGGTCCAAAAGTAGCGCTTGGTGAATTAATAAAGGCTGCTGTTTCAAGGTTATGTTCTTTAAACAATGCTGAACACTTCAAAAAGTGATCATACGACAATCCCGCATATCGATGAGGATAGAAGTTGTGCGACCCGAGCAGCTGCTTTCGATTCGGTCTGTAACTTAAAATATTATCCACATACTTCGTCGCATTACTCATATTAATTTCAATTTTTAAGCCGTATGGATTAAAGGTCATAATGGACTCTTCATTTCCCGTATACCCTAGATCAAGACGAATAGCATAAGCCCCTAATTCGTGAAAAAAAGATAAGTCATCATAAGAAATGCCAAGCGCTCCAAATACGCGAGGAGCGATGTCCACTACTACTTCCATCTCTAGCTCATTGGCAAACTCAATGATTTCTTTAAAATTTGCCATTACTTTTTTCTGATCGCCTTCAACAGAAAGCAAGCATGTAAAAATGCGGGTAAATCCGTATTGATGCGCAAGTGCTATATACGCTTTATCTTTTTCGACAGTCGAATGTTCCGGGTAAATCGCAATACCTAGCTTTTTCATTGATTTTCGCCTTCTTTTTTAAATTTTTTAATAAGCTTAATCATATGTTCAATTAATTTTTGCTCTGAAATAGCCGTCATTAAATGATCTTGTGCGTGAATTAAAAGCAGCGACTTTTCAATTGTTTTTCCGTTCAATTCACGTTGAATAAGCGCAGTTTGCGTTTTATGAGCATGACTGAGCTCTTCATGAGACTGCTTTAAAAGTTCGTCAGCTTTATTAAAATCATAGTCTTCAGCTGCTTCTAACGCTTCATATGCAAGTGACCTGGCATTTCCTCCGTATGCAATAAGTTCAAAAATTTCATTTTCCATATTTGCTGCTTCTGTCATTTCTTCCATCCCCTTTTTTATAGTGGTACAGGCGTAATGTTTCCTAATATTACAGGAGACAAGGCGCCGGTTGCGCTTGGTACATTGCTTGGATAACCTGAAAGTGTTTCATTTGCGAGCACCGCAAAAGCTACGGCTTCTTTTGCTTCTGAAGACATTCCTATTTCTTCTTGTGTATACACGCTGCAGCGTTTCCCGATCTGCGCTTTAATCATATTCATCAGCGTATTATTATAACTTCCGCCTCCTCCAATAATCACTTCGTCAATAGAATAGGCAGGAAAAATAAATGTTTCATAGTGATGTACAATGGATGATGCCGTGAACATAGTAATCGTAGCTAGCAGATCTTCCTTTTTATGTTTACTATAATTCTCTAGCAGTCTCTTTGTGTACTGTGTACCGAACAGTTCTCTTCCCGTCGATTTGGGAGGAGAAAGCTTCATGTAATCATGATTCATACAGTCTCCTAAAAGCTCTGAAATAATCTTTCCTTCAGCTGCTAAACGCCCATTTTCATCAAATGAAACATTAAAAAGCTGCTGACACGCTTCGTCTATCATCATATTTCCCGGCCCTGTATCAAAAGCTACTACAGGTATAGGAGATTTTTTTGGCGGAATCAACGTTACATTTCCAATACCTCCAACGTTTTGAAGAAGCCTTGTACGCTCATCGTGGCTGTACAAGATCCGTTCCGTGTGAGGAACTAACGGAGCACCTTGCCCGCCTGCTGCCATGTCCATCACTCTGAAGTTTGCTACTACCTTCGTTTTGGTTTCATAGGCAATAACAGCCGGCTCTCCAATTTGGAGTGTAGACATCGCTGTACTTCCCGAAGCATAAGGCTGATGGTAAATGGTTTGACCATGCGATCCAATAACATCTATTTTTTCAAGAGAAAAGCGGGCTTCTTGGCACACTTTTTTCACTGCATTTGCAAATGCATAGCCAAGTTTAAAATTTAAGCTGCAGATTAGCTGTACATTTGAATGTTCAAAAGAAAGCGCCTGCTCAATTTCCTTTTTTAACTGAGGTGAAAACGGCACGGTAATGAAATGAAGAAGCTTAACTTTACTTTCATAGCCGCTTCCTTCAATTTGAACAAGAGCTGCATCAATTCCGTCGAGTGACGTTCCTGACATAAGTCCAACAGCATACATACTACGCGTTCACTTCCTTAAAAAAAGCAGGTAAATACTTGCGATGAGCTTGAAGCAGTTCATCTAAGACTGACTTAGCCAGCTCGTCACTTGGAACCAGCGGATTAATGCTCAGCGCAACCAGTGCTTTTTCATAAGATCCTGTAACCGCAGCTTCTGCTCCTACTCGTTCAAACGATTTAATTTGCTGCACAAGTCCATTAACTTCTACCGGAAGTTCACCGAAAGCGAGCGGTACTGGCCCTTGCTTTGTTACTACACAGTTTACTTCAACCGCAGATTCGTTTGGGAGTGAGGAAATAGCTCCATTGTTTTTTACATTTAATGTTTGAATATCGCCTTTATCGTTATAAATGGATGAAATTAAATTACATGCGGCATCGCTGTAATAAGCGCCCCCTCGTTTTTCCAGCTGCGGAGGCTTCATTTCTAGATTTGGATTTTTATAGAGTTCAAAAAGCTCGGCTTCTAATGCTTTTACCACTTCAGCGCGTGTTGTACCTGACTGAAAAGCCAGAAGCTCTTCTGCTAATATTTCTTTTGTTTTGTAGTAGTAGCGGTGATAAGGACATAAAATCACGCCAAGAGCTTCCAAAAAGTCCGGTTGCCATGGAATAGGAGCTATGTTTCTCATTGTTACTTGAGAGTTTGGATCACTTAATCGCCGAATGACTTCTTGCGTTACTTCCTTTCCTTTTGCATACACATGCAGTCCATATACCAAGTGATTTAACCCTGCAAATTCAATGTGAACATCTTCTTTTTCTACTTGAAGCAAGCCCGCGATGGAGTTTGTCATATGTACAGGCAGGTTACAAACTCCTACTACTTTAGAATGCTTTCCGTAGCGAAGCAGCGCCTCCGTTACCATACCTGCAGGATTTGTAAAATTAATAAGCCAGGCGTTTGGACAAACTTCGTGTATTTCCTCGGCAATTTTCAACAAAACCGGTATCGTTCGCAAGCCCTTAAATAATCCTCCCGCCCCGTTTGTCTCTTGACCAATCATTCCGTACTTAAGAGGGATGCGTTCATCTTGAATACGCGCATCAAGCTGACCTACTCTAAGCTGTGTCGTTACAAAATCAGCATTTATCAACGCTTTTTGTCGATCAAGCGTTAAATGAATTTTCATATCAACACCTGCTTTTTTGACCATTCTTTTCGCAAGTGCTCCTACAATTTCAAGTTTCTCTTTTCCTTCTTCAACATCTACAAGCCAGAGCTCTCGAATTGGAAGCTCATCATATCGTTTAATAAACCCTTCGACCAATTCCGGTGTGTAGCTTGATCCTCCCCCAATTGTCACTACTTTCATTTTTTGCCCCTCCTTGTTAAAAAACGGCTAAATATGTAACGGCTGTGCACCCTATTCCAAGCAAAACAAAGCGTATACAAACGGCGGTTTTAGATAAAGCTGCGTTTGAAAGCCGAATGGAAATAAATGTTGTAAGCAGTGCTGCTGATAGGCTTGTAATGGCAAATAAACTATGCTGCGCTGATAAACCAGCATACTGCAGCAGAGGTGTAAAAATAACGTTGCAAAGAACCATGGTTAGCAGAAATAAAAACACAGTTTTATATCGAAACCGCACAAACATTGACCCTCAACTCCTACTAAAGAGATAGAAGCCAAACAAGTTGGCTTCTCTTTCTTTACATTTGGACTGAACTATCAGATGGTGCAACCGTTGCTTCATCGCTTTTTTCCATTTCGACCATCTTTCGGTCGTACATTTTAAAGAACGGAAGATAAATGACAACAGAAATAGCAATATTGATAACGACTAGCACAACCGCCCGCCAGTCTCCTCCGGTCGATAGATAAGCTCCGATCGGCGCCGGGAGCGTCCAAGGAACCATTACGTAGGTTGGCGTAATAAGACCTGTCGCCGTTGCTGCGTATGAAATGATCGTTGTAATAATCGGGATAATGATAAATGGGATAATTAAAATAGGATTTAAGACAATTGGCAAACCGAAAATAATTGGTTCGTTAATATTAAAAACCGCCGGAATAAAAGATGTCCTAGAAAGCGCTTTCGAATATTTAGATTTTGAGAAAAACAGCATCGCTAAGGCAAGACCTAGCGTCGCTCCAGATCCTCCGATCCAAACAAACCACTGAAAGAACGTTTCAGGTGCAATATACGGAAGTGTGGAAGCTCCGTCTGCTACCGCTTCAGCATTTTTGGCTAAATACACTTCCCATACAGGCCGTGCCACTGTCCCAACAACAGAGACGCCGTGAATACCAAATGACCAGAAAAACGTAATTAAGAAAACCGGTATTAATACTCCTGCTAAACTATCTCCAGCTTCCACAAGCGGAGCAACTAGTTTATCAACTAAATGGTGAAGATCGATACCTAAAACAATGGTAATAATCGTCATAAGTACAACAACAATCGCAACCGGAATCAGTGCTTCAAAAGACCTCGATACCGAAGGCGGCACTTGTTCCGGCATTTTTATGGTGACATTTTTTGCTTTACAAAACCTGAGAATTTCGACCGATAAAATCGATACAATCATCGTTACAAACAAACCGTGACCTCCAAGGTTTGTCATTGGAAGCATAAATCCTTCTTCTTCAATCAGCTTTGGAGTCACCGTAAGAAGTAGTGCAGCTACTGCAATTTGCGCTCCTGACAGCGGATCGAGATTATAGCTTTTGGACAAGTTATACCCTATCCCAAAGGCTATATATAAAGACATAATAAACATCGTTACGCGATACGGTATTAAAATATTGGCGCTGTTATCAGCTGCCCATTTTGCAATTGTGCTATCTTGCGGCACAGGCGGAAATGCTAAAATTAAGAAAAAACTTCCGATGATAATGAACGGCAAAGCGGAAATAACACCATCGCGAATGGCTTGAAGATGCCGCTGTTCCGATAACCTGGCCATAGGTCCTGATAAATTGTTCTCTAAAAACGACACAAATTTGCTCATATACCCTTTCCCCCTCTATATTCTCCCCTTGTGTAATAAACCCCTTATTTATTTAAAAAGCAGGAATACACCTGCTTTCCTCAGCTAACGAGCTGTTGAACCGTTTTATAAAGCGTCGGGCCTCCAAGCGGCGTATAAGCCTGCGGCGGAATCGGCCCGCACGGAACAGAAGCTTTATCCGCTTCCGCTTTCACTGCGTTAAACCGGTGGCGAATCTGCGGTGCAACCATTACAACATCCCAGCCCTTTTGAATTTCCTCTGCCACTTCATTTGTCCCAATTGCCAGCACTTCCATATCCGTTCCGTGCTTTTGTGCTTCCGTTTTTAATGCTTTTACCACAATCGAACTTGACATTCCTCCAGAACATACAAACAATACCTTCATTTTCTTGTTTCCCCCTACCTCTTTATTTTTTGAATTACATTATGTGTATCGATTATGCGTTCAAACACTTGATTGCCTTTTTGAATACATAACCGTATAAACATCGCATCTACAACGGCTAACTGAGCAATACGAGCGCTCATCGTTCCAATTCGAATATGCTGTTCTTCTACTGAAATAGTCAGCAGAATATCAGCTAATCTAGAAGCTGGCGATGAGCCGTGCTGCGTTAGCAAAATAACCGCTGCTCCTTTATCTTTGGCTATTTGCATCAGTTCCACCACTTCTTTTGTTTGACCAGAAGTCGATACTACAAACAGCACATCATCTTTTGTCATGTTCGTAGCCATCACCATTTGAACATGACTGTCTAATGAAAACAGCGCTGAAATATCAATTCGAAGCAGTTTATACTGCGCATCTAGCGCAACTACAGATGATCCCCCTGCTCCGTATAAAAACACTCGCTTCGCTCCATGAATAGCTTCCGCGGCTGCATCAATTGCAGAAGAGCTCACTAGCCGGCTTGTGTTCATAAGTGCGCTCATACTTTTGCTCATGACTTTTTCAAGCACGGCTTCGGTCTCGTCTTCAAAATTAACCGGAAGATTCGGCAGCTGCTCGTTATTCACCTTATGGGCATCTTTTGCTAATTCAATCTTTAATTCTTTAAAACTATTGATCCCTACACGCTGACAAAAACGAATAATCGTAGCTTCGCTGCACTGACACTGCTTAGCTAGCTGTTTTGTCGTTAAGTTCAACGTGGTCGTAGGATTTTCTAACACGTAATCAGCTACTCTTCCTTCAGCAGGACTGTAATGATTCATTTGTGCATCGATTAAAGTAAGTACGGAAAATTGGCGCATGAATTCCTCCATCGTTAAGTAACGTATTTCTAAAATATTCTTTAAATTACCATTATTATATTTTTTCTGAAGTTTAATTTCAATATTTTTCTGATATTTTTAAAACTTTATTTTATTTTTCAGAATATTTTATTAAAATCTATTGTGAATATAACGGCCACATGCTATATTATGAAAGAAATTTTATCTCAACCAAAAAAGAAGGAGGAACGAACATGTATATTAAAAAATGTATAGGAAGCATCTTGTTTTTACTGCTGTTTTGTTCGAGCGCGTTACCTGCTAAAGCAGATGTACCTACCACGTATCAAAAACGGGAGCTTCGAGCCGCTTGGATTGCAAGCGTATACAATATTGACTGGCCTTCTCAGCCTGGTCTTCCGGTTGAGCAGCAGAAAAAAGAGTTTACTTATTTGCTAGATGAAGTAAAAAAGATGGGGATGAATGCTGTGGTGGTTCAAATTAAACCTACCGCTGATTCCTTTTATCCGTCGAAATATGGCCCGTGGTCAGAATATTTAACGGGTACACAAGGAAAAGATCCCGGCTACGATCCTCTAGCTTTTATGGTGGAGGAAGCACACAAGCGCAACTTAGAATTCCACGCATGGTTTAACCCTTATCGCATTACCATGAATCATACTGATTTAAACAAACTTGCCGATAATCATCCTGCCAAACAACATCCTGATTGGGTCGTCTCCTACGGAAAACAACTCTACTATAACCCAGGTATTCCAGAAGTAAAAAACTTTATTATTGAAGAAGTGCTCGAAGTCGTAAGAAACTATGATATTGATGCTGTTCATATGGACGACTACTTTTACCCTTACAAAATTGCAGGGCAAACGTTCCCAGATCAAAAAACATATGAAACCTACGGTGCTCAAACGTTTTCCAACATTGAAGACTGGCGACGAGACAATGTTAATCAGCTTGTTCGAAATTTAAATACGTCTATTAAAAAAACAAAATCATACGTGAAGTTTGGTATCAGTCCGTTCGGCGTGTGGAGAAACATCGCTAATGATCCAACTGGCTCTGAGACTACTGCTGGACAAACAAACTACGATGATTTGTATGCCGATACGCGTACGTGGATTCAAAATGGATACGTTGATTACATCACTCCGCAAATTTATTGGAATATCGGATTTGAACCCGCTGCTTACGATACGCTGCTCAACTGGTGGAGAGATGAAGTTCGTGGAAAGCCAGTTCACCTTTATATTGGACAAGCTGCTTACAAAATTAATAACAACGCGGTGGAAGCATGGTCTGATCCCGATGAGTATCCAAGGCAAATTGCTCTGAATCACCAATTTCCAGAAGTACACGGGAGCATGCATTTTAGCCTGAAAGATTTGAACCGAAACCCACTAGGAATAAAAGACAAGCTGCAAAACGATATTTATAAACATCCTGCTCTTATTCCGTCAATGCCTTGGCTTGATGATACGGCCCCAAAAGCACCAAAATTAAAAAACGCGGGCCCTCATACAAAAGAAGCAGCGTTTGAAATTCGAGATCATCAGCAGAATGATTCCGCATATTATGCCATTTATCGCTTCCAAGGCAATATACGAGGCGACATTAATAACGCAGAAAACTTGCTGACAACCGTTCGGAAAACAGGAGAAACACAATTGTTTGTAGATCAAAGCGCACTCAAAAATCAAACGTACACATATGTTGTAACCTCTGTTGACCGTTTGCATAACGAAAGTGCTGTTTCCCGCACGCTTACTGTAAAAGCATCTCATTAAAAAAGGTTCTATAGCAAAATGTATGGTAGGATAAAGAAATCAAATGATGCTTTATCAAGCCATTCTGTTATAGAAAGTAGTGAAAAAAAGATGGAACCAAACTATGATCGCGCCTTTGGCGTATATGGAATTTGTATGCGAGATGACAAGCTGCTTGTTATCAGAAAAAATAGAGGGCCGTATATTCATCGCTTTGATTTGCCAGGCGGACAGCTAGAACACGGTGAAACATTAACAGATGCGATGAAAAGAGAATTTAGTGAAGAAACGGGCTTTGAAATTACTATTATTTCTCAAGCGGGTACAACGGATTTTCAGTATCCCTGTAAGTGGAAAGAATTTACCCACGTACATCACATTGCCGTTTTTTATCACGTAGACATTGCCGGCGGTGAGCTTCTTTCCAACCCGGTCCAGTTTGAAGGACAAGATTCTTTGGAAGCATTGTGGATCGCACCGCAGGATCTTAACATCGATAATGCTTCTCCTCTTGTTCTAAAAGCAGTGGAATCTTTAAGCTTATTGTCATGGCCTTATGAATCTCAGATTTATGATGAATGGGAACTTAAAACCTCCGAACGATAATGATGATAGTGCCTACACATTACTTTTGAATATCGCAGGCTTATCTTCTGTTTAGGTCAAAATCAGAAAATATGTTTAATTTCTTTCTAACGGTGGAACAGACAAGTAACACTACTTAATCACTAATAGAAAGGAAGATTAAAATGAGTAAAGGTTTAGGAGATAAAGTTAAAGGAAATGTATCAAAAGCTAAAGGTGAAGTAAAAGATCAAGTCGGAAATGCAACGAATAACCGCGACCTTCAGCGTGAAGGAAAAGCTGAGAAAACAAAAGGAAATGCTCAAAAAGCAGTAGGCGAAACAAAAGATACATTTAGCAATAAATAAAAAAGAACGAGCTTAATGCTCGTTCTTTTTTTATTTAATAAGCTGATTTAAGCTTTTAATGATTACGTTTGGCTGCAATTCTTTATGTTCAGCTACATTTCCTTTTCGGTTGACCCAAGCCGTTGCGAACCCGTAGTTTTTAGCACCGGCAATATCCCATGTATTCGATGACAAAAATAATACTTCTTCTCTTTTTGCGTTCATTTTATTTTTTGCATAGTGATAGCTTGCCATCGTAGGCTTGTACTGTTTGATTTCGTCTACGGAAATAACGTCTTCAAATAAATGATTCATGTTGTGATAAGAAACAAGCGGATCAATCATGTGCTTAGGACCATTCGTAAAAATAGCCAGACGATATCCTTTTTCTTTTAAATAGGCGAGCACCTCTTTGACCTCATCGTAGACATTCAGCTTCATGTAAGCACTCATCAGCATTTTTTCTTCATGTTCCGTTAAATCAATATCATTTGCTTCTGCTGCATATTTCAGGGATTGATTTGTTAATGTATAAAAGTCAACGTATCGTCCCATCAGCTGATATTGCATTGCATATTCAATTTGCTTCAAACGCCATAAATGGCTGATACTTTCTCCCCGCTCCGGATACAGCTTATCACACGTTTCAATAACGGTATGTACATCAAACAGCGTTCCATATGCATCAAATAAAATCGTTTTAAATTTCATCTGTGTTCGCCTCCTTCTTTCATTTTACCCACTCGCAAAAAAACATAACGTTTTTTCTGTTAAAAAAGAGGCCTATTAACAGCTGAGGTATGCTCATTTCTTATGAAAATAAAAAAACAGCAGGCTCTCCTACTGTTTATAATCCCACACGACTTTCCATTCTCCTTTTTCACGAACAGCATACACTTTCTGCACCAAATCAAAGTTTCCATATTTCCCTTTATACGTTTGGATAACGGTCATTTCGTAAACAACAGGAAAAGCTTTACGATCATTTTCCATCTTCCAGCTCTTTCTTTTTTCAACATCTTCAATGGAATACGTAAAGGTGTCTACCCCGAAATGATTGAGAAATACGTGTGCTCGATCTTGTATGTATGCACCTTTTGTCCATTTCTTTTTCATGGATGAATGAAAAAGGTCCCATGATTCCGAAAAGTTTCCTTCCTGTTCTAGCGTATAAAATTCTTTTACGGCAGATTTGGCTTGATGACTTGGAGAAAAGAATGTAAATTGAAACATCCAAACTCCCAGCGCAATAACAGAAAGAAACACAGCTACTCCTAAACTTCGCTTCAAAAGCAGTGTTTTTTTTCGATACAAGTAAAAAGCCCCTTTATCAAAAATGCAGTATACAACAGCTTATTCGATATCCAAGCTTTTTAGTATTGCCGGACTAAACTTATCCGGCATATCTTTAAAAAAGGGATTGAGACATAAACATAAAAGATCCGAACGATTCATCGTTCGGATCTTCCTTCAACTAAAATACGTTTGTCCCAGCTTCTTTCGTCGCTATACAATGTGAAAAGCCATTTGCATGGCTGCTAAAAAGCCCACGAACACAAGGCCCGTCACGAGACCCTCTTTCCAATCTGGCCGGTCCCCTCGAACAAATTTAGCAATATCATACGATAGCATCGCTGCTAAAAAAATTGATAAGACAATATACAGCGGCTCCATCTTTTATCACCCACTATTTCTTTTCTTCAGTGTAACAACTTTTTCATAAGTATGCATGTAAGAAAAACAGCTTAAAATTCTTGACGAATGTGTGAAATTTCTCTTTTTTATGCATAAACTACTTAAAAGCGTGAAAGGAAGATGCCGTTTGTCTGCTTTTAATCCTCAGCAATTTAGCGTCACATACCGGCAAGGAAGCACGCCCACCTTTCCTTTTATTGGGCGACGCTATACGCTCACACATTCTGAACAAACAGACGATTTATTTCTTTGGATCGACGAAAAGTTTGCTGTTGATCAATTAAATGAGCAGCGAAATGAGCTTTTTGCCGAATGGCTCCACAAAGACGGTGTTGATACGCTGTATGTATACGTATTTATTGGCAATGAACAAACGGAAAAATCCGTTCAAGCCATACGGCACGCTATTTTCAAACAGGAAATGCCTTACTTGCTAAAAGCTTTGCGCTACGGTGATGCCACGTTTTTCAACGCTCACCCTGCTTTAGATCGTTCCCCCATTTACGTACATTTTCATTCCAGCGACAAAGATTTTCATTCCATTCGATATTTTCAAACGCCTTCTCACTATGCCTAAGCATATGAGAAGGGATCTTTACTTCGTTAATCTCCTGTTTTCCAAACTCCATTTCTTCTAGGGTCTCCGGCTCCTTCCATTTGTTTATCTTGAAAATTAATGGTTAACGCTTGAATACCTCCATAAAAGACGTCGCTTTCCTTTGTTTCTATTCGAAACGCAGAAGGAATATTTTTTGTATTTAAATCGGGCTCTACATAAATAGTCGAATCGTCAAAAATAAAGCGCGGTTCGTTTACAGCCTCTTGAAGCGGTTCATTTCCTTCAAGGTTTTTAGAAAGTACCTGAGTTAAAATTTGAGGAATCCGCGTTCCGCCCGGAGAACCTATTCCCATCGCCCACTCACCTTTTTCTCTTATAATAGTTGGAGCCGTAAAAGTTCTTGCTCTTTTTCCCGGCTCGCGATTATTCGGTTCTTTGCTTCCAAAGGTATCAGCGTTGTTATTAAGAAAAAAGCCGTCAACTTGTTCGCCTGTACCAAAGAAGTTACTCAACGTATTAGTTGTAGATACAACGGTTCCTTCTGAATCAATAACCACAAAATGTGTTGTACTTTCGTGTTCTTCATCGCCTTCACCTGAAGAACGTGTCGGGTGATTGACCAAGTTTGTTATATAATCATCACTGACTAATTCATTTGAGTTTTGATTATGAAAGTCTGGATCGCCGATTTGTTTTAACCGGTCAGAGTAAGCTGCCTTTTTAATTCTGTTCATCGTTTCGTAATATTCTTTGTCAGGCATTGTTTCAAGATTTTCTTTCTCTGCCATTTTTAACATTTGAATCAGTGTAATTCCGGAAAAAGGCGGAGGCGCTGAAATCACTTCCGTTCCATTGTAAGTTGAAACGACAGGCTTGGTTTCTGCCACTTGATAGGAAGATAAGTCTTTTTTAGAAATAGGCGTTGCATCAGCAAGATCTTGTGCCACATCTCCTTTATAAAATGCAGACGCACCTTCTCGCTGAATCTTGATTAGTGTTTTAGCTAACACGGGCTGCGACAGAGTTTCTCCTTCTTCGATTGCTTCTCCCTTTGGATAAAAAGCGGATAGATTGTCTACATCCATCCTTCCTCTAGAGTAATACAATCGAGACGATAAAAGAGAGTCTACTTCAAACCCTTTTTCAGCGTATTCAACAGCCGGCTGAATCAAATCACTCATTGATTTTGTACCATACTTCTGCTGAATATATTCCATACCAGCGACAAATCCCGGCACGCCGTTTTTACCGCTCATAGAAGTTGGAGCGATTTCCCGGTAATCAATAAAGGTAGCAGGCTGATCTTTTTGGGCAATCAGCATACCTCCACCTCCGCCAATCCCAGATCCAAAAGGTTCGACTACGTTAAGGGCATACGAAATAGCAATGGCCGCATCTACTGCATTCCCGCCTTCTTTTAATACGTCCATCCCTACATTTGCTGCCAGAGAATTAGAAGAGCTCACACCATAAGAATGATCATTATTTTTTTTAAGCAGCTTTTCAGGACTAAGATCTGTACTCGATTGAGTCATAAAAAAAGCGGCTATAACGCAAATTAATAATAAAAAAGCAATAATATTAAACAACAGTAATTTTTTATTCACATATTACCCTCCATTTTTACTCATCTGTATATTTTGTGAAGCGCTTTCATTTTTATCCATACATTACATTGAACACAAAAAAGACATCGTCTAGGACGATGCCTTTTTGTTATTTATTTTCCAGCAGCTGCCGCAGCATCATTTACTGCATCTGTAGCAGCTGATTTTGTTTGTTCAATCATTTTTACGTTATTTTCAATTTTTTGCTGTTCATCTGTTGAAAGAGTAGCCGGATGTTTCAAAGCTCCAAGTCCTGCTACTACTCCTGCTACAATAGCAATTGGTCCTACAATCCCTACGATTCGTTTTGCGATCATTTTCTATTCCTCCAATTAAGTTAATCTGTACTTTTTCCCCATAAACCGTGGCGGCGCGGATCAGCGTCACCTTGAATCTTATTTTTCTTTAAGTCTTTCACAAGAGCTTGAACGCCTCCGTAAAACATCGCGTTATCATTGCTTTTTAAGTCATAGCCGTACGTTTTTAAACCATCTCTAGTAGACTGTTTAAGCTTAGCTTCTGAATAAAACTTATGAGAATCAAAAATGACACGCTTGTTTTCTACTGCATTTTTAATGGAATCTTTGTCTTCAAAATAATCCCCAATCACTTGCGTTAACACTTGAGGAATGCGATTTCCTCCCGGTGTGCCAATGGACATTACCCATTCATCACCTTCACGAATAATGGTAGGGGCTGTAAATGTTCTTGGACGCTTGCCAGGTTGACGCTTAT
>Ga0209796_10000281_pt1 | contig 42338 bp, 59 predicted proteins | sample AgamicOrSfrz_FD_187167 | JGI IMG/M metagenome (GOLD analysis project Ga0209796, IMG submission 187167) | Agave microbial communities from Guanajuato, Mexico - Or.Sf.rz (SPAdes) (version 2) | ecosystem: Host-associated > Plants > Phyllosphere > Phylloplane/Leaf | place: Guanajuato, Mexico...
TGATGGACTGCCGGACCTTGTCGAGCGTGACGGGATTCACGGTGTGCGGCGCGTTGATCGCGCGCGAGACCGTCGCGATGGAAAAGCCCGCGTGCGCAGCGACATCCTTGATCGTCGGGGTCATGGTTTCCGCTCGGTGGATGTAAACGTTTTCGGTGCCGATTATCGGGAACGTTTGTGACCGGGGGATGACTTCGGCGCGGCGGGGGAGTGGAGGGTTGTGAGGTGGCGGCTGGCGCGGTTGATTAGCCCGTTGGTTGGCCCGGCGGCCAATGGTAGAATGCGCGTCCACGCGGTTTTGCCTCCCTCGCCGGGATGATGAAATTGGTAAACATAGCGGACTTAAAATTCGCCGCCTAACGGCTTGCCGGTTCGAGTCCGGTTCCCGGCACCATGTTGTCTCCCAACGTTTCCCGCAGTTGACCACGAAGCCCCGTAAGTCAAGGGTTTATGGCGTATTGTTTTACCATGTTTGCCCGTAGTTTCCCATTGACACCCAGCAAAAGTGGGGGCATCGTTGGGGGCAATTTTCACGGATTGGGGTACTAGAAATGCCCCCACGCGCTTATGCCCCTTACGGATGTCGCCGCCCGCTCCGCCAAGCCGCGGGAGAAGGCCTACAAGCTGGCTGATGGCCAAGGCATGTACCTCGAAGTCATGCCCAACGGTTCGAAATACTGGCGCCTCAAATACCGGATCGACGGCAAGGAGCGGCGGGCCGCGCTAGGCGTCTACCCGGCAGTATCGCTGCTTGCCGCGCGTAAGGCCCGGGAGGAAATAAAGGAGGCGTTGCGGGCCGGACTTGACCCGTCGCATGAGAAGAAACGTGCAACGCTCGAACGCAGCTTGGAGCGTCAAAACTCGTTCGAGGCAGTCGCGCGTGACTGGCATGAACACAAGAAGGGAAACTGGAGCGAGCCGCACGCTGTTCGGGTCATGAAGCGGATGGAGAATGAGCTATTCCCGTCGCTCGGTGCCAGGCCGATCCAGCAGATCACGGCGCCAGAGATACTCGCCGTCATCCGAACGATCGAGAAACGTGACGCGCTTGAGCTGTCACACCGGGCGTTGCAAACCGCCGGTGAGGTCTTCCGGTTTGCGATCGCAACAGGCCGTGCCGAGCGCGATCCGACGCCCGACCTGAAGGGGGCACTGAAGACGCGCACCGTCGTCCACATGAAGCGCGTCGGGGAAGCGGAAGTCCCCGAACTGATGAGAAAGATCGAGACGTACGAGGGGGACATCCGGACGCGCCTTGCGCTCAAGCTGATGGCTTTCACGTTCGTGCGCACGGTCGAACTGCGGTTCCTGGAGGAGGAAGAGATCGACTGGAAGCGGAAGGAGTGGAAGATCCCGGCCGAGAAGATGAAAATGCGGGCGCCGCACATCGTGCCGCTGTCGAAGCAGGCTCAGGCGGTGCTCCGGCAACTGATCGAGCAGAAGGGCAATTCCCGGTATTTATGCGCCAGCCCGACGAACCCAAACAAACCGATGAGCGAGAACACTATCCTGTTCGCGCTCTACCGGATGGGCTATCACTCACGGATGACTGGGCACGGGTTCCGCGGCCTCGCATCGACGATCCTGAATGAAAACGGTTTCAACCGCGACTGGATCGAGCGACAACTGGCCCATACCGAGCGCGATAGTGTGCGGGCGGCATACAACCACGCCGAGTACCTGAAGGACCGGCACGAAATGATGCAGTGGTGGGGGGATTACCTGTCAAAAGCGCTGGGGAGCGGCCGACAGTCAGTCGGTGGTCGATAAAGATTTCACTCATATGCGTTCGCAGCAAATATGCAACAATCGGGCCAAGATTTATATCGGAATCACCTAGATACCGTCGCTTGACGGTACTATTGCGGCGCAATACTATTTTGCTATGATCCAATCTTTCAGATGCCCCGACACCGCCGCCTTGTTCCGTGGCACGCGGGTTGCGAGATTTGTGAACATTGAGGCCGTCGCGATTCGAAAGCTTGCCATGCTGCATCGAGCTGCGACTCTGAAGGACCTGCGTATTCCACCGAACAATAGGTTGGAGGCTCTTCAACGAGACCGTGCAGGGCAACATAGTATTAGGATCAACGACCAATTTCGCGTCTGCTTTCGCTTCGCCGCCGGGAACGCGTTCGACGTCGAAATAGTCGATTATCACTAGGAGGTGCCTTATGCCGCGTGAAGTTCCATATCCCCATCCGGGAGCAATCCTGCAGGAAGAGTTTCTAACTCCGATGGGCCTCACCGCATATCGCCTCGCCAAGGACATCGGCGTCCAGCAACCACGTATCGGCGAGATCATTGCTGGGCAGCGCGCAATATCGGTGGATACCGGCTTGCGGCTTTCTCGTTACTTCGGGACCAGCGATGAATTCTGGACCGGCCTGCAGCTTGATTACGATACAGCAATGCACAAGGACGAGATCGCCAAAACTCTGGATGCGATAGAGCCTTACGAACACGAAGGAGCGTGAGACCGCAAAAGGCCCGCAAATTCTGTTTTTAGCATCGAGCCCGCCGCGAGCGGGCTTTTGCACATTCAGCTATCGAAACTGAGGTGCGAAAATGGCAGGTACAGCGCGGCGCCGGGCGGACCGGGCGCGGATCAAGAAAAAACGTGCTCACTACTGGTGGGGACGGCGTCTGACTCTGGAAGAGTCGGGAAGAGTCGTGGATACGCCAACACCATGCAGCTGCTGGATGTGCGGCAATCCGCGGCATCATCTGAAGAAGGACCGGCTCTCGATCTGGGAGCAGCGGTGGTTTCAGGAGGTAGGCGATCCCGACGATGCCGGCTGAGCGGCGCGCAATGCATCAGCCCTTCAGATAACGGTATCCAAGCCAGAGCGTCAGACCAATGGACGCCGCCCAGACCAAGGCAATGATACCAGCCGCCAGAAGGCTTGCAGGGCGCTTCGCAGCTAATGCAGCCGCGGCCCTATGCTCGGCGAAAACATCGGCTGGGATAAGCTTTACGACCGCCAGGATGCCCAGCGGTACAAGAATCGCGTCGTCGACATACCCTAAGACCGGAGTAAAGTCGGGTATCAGGTCGATAGGCGATAGGGCGTATCCCGCGACGCAGAACGCTAGTGCCTTCGCATACCAGGGAACCCGTGGGTCCCTTGCTGCAAGGTAGAGAGCATGCGTGTCCCGCTTGATCGAGCGGGCCCAGTCTTTGAGCTTTCGGGTCATAGGCTGAGGCGCTTCAACCGGTCTGGATCGCCTCCCATCGCTTTGTGCACGTCGCGCATGAACTCTGCGCTGACGGCGTCCCATTCCGGCGAGCCGAAGGGGACATCCTCAGGGTTCTTCTTGCCCCGCGCGCGGCGCACGATGCGGACGGTCGAGGTGGTGGCCACCATTTCATCGAACAGCGGGTGATTGGGCCCAATGCTGCGGTTTTCGTCCATGATTGATTTCCGGCTGGAGACCGATACACTTTAGATGACGGGTTGCGTGAGAGAAACGTATGAAGCCGGTAGCATTACGTGTGCCGCGCGAGCTGGCGAGCAACTTTTTTGCGGACCTTACCGCTTCGCACAGCGCCGCGGGAGTAGATGCACGGCGCTCGTCGGCTGACGCGGGCGAGCTGCGCTTGAGCGGTAGCGTCACCACTGTATATGTAGTCGAACTCGACGACAGCTTCTTCGAGAGATTCCCGCAGTGGCGGATGTACGTCGAGCAGTAGCTGCACCGTCACCGATTACCCAATTCTGTCTCGCACGCTGCATAAATGCTTCGGACGACCGGTGACCGATAGTCCAGGCGCCAGCCGTCTGTGAACAGATCAGCGAGCTTGGCCTCGTCTGCTAAGTGCGGCGGCGCGCCGAAGTCCATCGCCACCCTCTCAGACCGCATTTTGAGCTGCATTCGCTCCAGCCAGTCGGCCTGTGCGCCGTTGGCATTCAGCCAGATGTTCAGGGATTCGACGAAGTGGTCTGTCCTCATCCAGCCGCCTGTCCGTGCGCGAGCGATGAGCTGCGCTACAACCAGGTAGCAGAGGAGTTCGGCGCGGGCCTCGTGGTCGAGCGTCGGTGGTTTGTCCATGAAGCTAACCTCGTGGGCACAGATATAATCTTGTGAGCATTCACTGTGCCATTTTCCGCACGCGTTGAGCCCCGAACCAGCGTCCGCTCGAGGCGCTGCTATCACCGAAGTGTCCGAAAAACTTGGCGACCGGAGATTTAGAGTGACGAAACGAAACCTATTCGCCGAACTCAAGAACGGCATGGATGCGCTCGCCGCAGAACGGGGAGGTAAAGTGACGATTCAAATGACGCCATTTGAAGCATGGAAGTATCTGGACAATGAGGAGACGATCTCCGCCTTTATACAAGAGATATTTGCGAGCGGGGACGAAAAGCTAGTCGATGCTGGTCTCGCAGAAGTAGAAAAGGTTGCTCCTCCTCGGCCCATCGTCAACAAGGTCGAATACGACCGCGCGGTGATGGTCCTGAACGCTCTGCTTGATGCCGGTGGCGCGGATGAAAAACACCGGCTCGCAGCACTGGCAAATAGCCTCGGCGAGTTCATCTCCCAGTACGAGAGCGCGCACGGTATCTAGCTGCGGCGCAATTCGGTCAGTTGCTCACACTCCTTCCTCGCAGCCTCCCGGCGCTGATCGATGTACAGCGCCGGGTCTGCAATGTGAACGCCCTTGGCGGTCTTTTGCGATTTTTCGATCCGCACAAGGGGCAGGGCAATATCGCCCGTCGCGATTTTCCGCAGCAGCTTGTCGACCTCGAGGTGCGGAAAGTAGTCTCGGCACACGACATCGATGGGAACGATTGCTTGCGCTCCGTATTGGGCCATAAGGATGGACACCGTGTTCATTGACCTTGACCTAATCTGCGCGCCATCTCTCCATACTCGTCGGCATAGACGGCAGTGGGCTCCACGAAATAGCGTCCGCCGATCTTGATCGGCGCCGGCACGATCCAACCGCCTTGGCGCCAGTTATACAGGGTGTTACGGTGCGGCGCATGTTCACCGAAAACCAGTTTCGCCCATGCATCCATTGGAATGAGTTTCGGTTGGTTAGTTGCCATTGCTCCCCTCCCCAGTATGAGTAGCCAGTAGCGCATCAACGCTTTCCGCAGTGATCCTGCTAGTGCGGTATCCGAGGCTGATCTTCGTCAGCCTGCCGGCGTCGACGAGCCTGTACACCGTAGCTCGAGAGACGTTCAGCATCGTCATAACGTCGGATATTCGATAAAGCATAGGTGCAGCATTGCTCATAGGTCCACCCTTCGGTTGGCATGGGAGAGCCATGCTACAACGGACGAGGCCAACATCAAAAAGCGAAGGATGTCGTGAAGCTACGACTCAGTGAGTGGCACGGTTTACAAATATCCGCTTGACGTCTGTGCGGTAGGTCACTAACCTGTGATTGCTGCCGAGACAACGGCAGACGGGTTTAGCAGCCCGAGAAATGTAGGCGGACAACCGCCGCTTTGTGCGGTTTTTTTACGTCCGTTGTATCATCACGTGCGCCCATCTTACGGGCGGGCTGTGGTGGGGGAGCGCTTGCGCTCGCCGGTGCCTACGTTCCGGTCTGCTAACCCTGTCACTAGCCTGCCCACCATTTAGCAGTGGCGGCAGGCTCTTACCAAACGTAGGAGTTGCTATCCATGACTGCATCCATCCCGCCTATCACGTTCATCTCCTCGTCGACGCTTTCAAACAGTCGGTTGAAACCGGTGTTCTGATGGCATCTTTGGCTTCTGATCCCGCATTTGATTATCGATCTGAAGAAGAAAAATAGGTAAATCTAGCTATCGGTGCCATGAGATGGTCGATGGCAGGGAGCACTGAGGAGTGGGGGTTTCATATGAATGATGTTTTAAGCACTACTGACGATCTATTCGTCGTTTGTACCCCTCGCGGGATGTTCTATTGGCCGCCTGTCTCAATGACGGAAGCGCGCGAGACCATCGCGGAGCGCAGCTTGTACGTCGGGGAACCTGGCTGGGAAATGATCCCGCTGTGGCTGGCTCTGGACCACGAAAGCGGCGAACTGCGCCGTCCCAAGGAGACTCAATAATGGCTGAGCGCAAACATACGTTCCCGGCCGGCTATGACCGCTACGAGGGGAAGTATCTGCTTGTGGTGGGAAAGAACATCGTAGCTGGACCGTTTTCATCCTTCGATGAAGCACATCAGGCAAAAAGCGAACGGTTTCCCACTGGTCGGCAACTGGGGAGCGGTGAGCGAGTCGACGTCAGCTATTCACCGACCGCTCGAGATACTCGGCGCTAGGATCGTCTCGACCGCACTCTGCGCGCACTCGACGTCCAGTATTGGTGTGTTGTGGAGGATCGAAAGACGGAACGAGGCATGTGTATTGGCTATCCGCTCTCGCGGAAGTACTCGACTCGCCAGGAGTGCCGGGCAGCGCTGGCGCGAATTAAAGGTGGCGGCAATCCACGAGCGTATATCGGTGGCGGGACTTGCGTTTTCCATTGGGCCCGACCGGAGGATATGCAAGCGCGCAGGGTGTTGCTGGCAGAAATTCGCGGGATTGCCCACCGACCATGATCTCAGAAGTCGCGTGCGATGATTCGTGATTCGACGCATATAACTGACGCTTTGAAGGAGGCGCCTCTTACCGGGCCTTGCTCCAGTCGGGTTCCCACTTTGGTTCTTCCGGCTTGGACGGTTTTTCACCGAATAGACGCTCGACATGCGCGCGCAACACTGCAATGGAACCGTCAGGCCTGATCTTGTGCTCGACGCCCATCCCGCGAAGGACGCGCACACGAACCGAGTTGTATCGCTTGCCTGTCAATTCGGTCAGTTCGTCGTCGGTGAGGAACATGCTTGGCATACCGGCTCCAGGTGATTGGTGGCGGTATGATAAGTCACAACCGCGCCTAGCCCGACGGGGCGAAAGCAGGGCTCCCTTACCCTGTTGGCGCGGTTCCATATTCAAGGGTGCGTGAGGGCGCAAATGAAAATGAACGATATCCGTAGTGAATACGGCGCTGAATTCATTGAGATGTTCACAAATGAGTTTGTGAGTGGAGTGGGCTCACAATTTTTCCCGGAGCACGAAGTCAGGGAGCAAATCAACAAGGTCAGAATGCACAACTATGAACCGATGTTCATGGAAATGCTGCTGGCATTGTTTCAATTGTTCGAGTCGAAATACAAGGATGGCCTGCTTAAGTACCAAGAGGCAATGCAAATAGCAGAGTTTCAGTTAAAAATCTCAGATAAACACACCCTCATTCAAGATCGAATGATTAACTATCTTGAACGAAGGGAGACTGAAAAGGCAAGCAATGCGGCCAAAGCTAGACATGCGGAAAATCATGCCATGAAGGCCCAAGTATACGCGTGGTGCGATGAAAATCTGGCAAGTCGTCCTAGCATGGACTCTGCGGCCACAGAGATAGCGGGGAAATTGGTTCCTGTGGGATGGAGGACGGTCAGAAAATGGTTGACGGAATATCGGAAGTCAGCAGGTGCGGGGGCCACCAGATGACTTCCATTCGAAACTTTGTGCACATTTGCCATTGCATCGCGTCAGCGAGTTTTCGCGACACATCAATAATCGATTATCCATTCAATCGAGTTTTTTATGTTACCGCCGACTCAATGGACGATGACAACTTCACGTCGTTGACCGGGCAGACCATCACAACAAATAACGAGACGAAACGGAGGCGCGAGGAGCAGAGAGATGACTACCCGTTGCGAGCAGATCTGCAGCAATTGACGATTCTTGTATGGGGACTATTGAAGAAAAATGAGCGTACGTACGAAGATGTACAGCGCGCTGCGCTTATCTTGCGAGAAACGATTTGGGACCATTTAGACGAGCTTGCCAAGTTCGACGAGGAGGACGAGTCGGAAGACCCTGATGGCGACTTACCTGCCGATGTCGAAAATCCCGACCTCCACATTGACGGCTCTGCAGCTGATTCACGAGACGATGACAAGCCGACCTTGAGGCACTGGTGGGTATATTCGGATGTTCATAGCGCGATCGAGTCCCTCGATGATGCGTGGTTCGAATCTAAATGGTGGAACACAACTAAAAAGTGGACCTACACGGAAATCTACATGGTCCTCTCATTGTGGGGAATTGACGAATCTGTATGGTACTTGAATCGCGGGGAAATCGGCAAAGCTGCGTCATGGGCGATGCGCGCCCAGCTCTACTACGGTTTCGCGCTTAGTGCCACTTGGAGCGCTAACGATGAAATAAGGATTCGGGCGGACCTGGCGCGCAAGGCGGCTGAATCCCGGCACGTGGAGACTCGCGCGATAAAGGCTGACGTTTTTGCATGGTGCGCCGACAATCTAGGCACCAAAACCATCGATGGGGCAGCAGAAGAAATCGCGGGGAAAGTCTTCAATATCAAGTTCCGCACTGCCCAAAAATACATTTCCGAGTACCGGAGATCGGTACAGTCTGCGCGCACAGTGTAGCGCTTGCACGCATGGTGATCGTTCTGCTGGCAAGCCGCTCAGCGTACTAGCTAACAGTCTTACCGAGCGAGGTAGAGGTAAATAACATCCGACCATCCTGTCTACCAAGATGGTCGAATATGCAAAGTCCCAACGCGCCGGTGCTCCCTGAGGTCGGCCTTCTCAAGTGGCGGCAGATTGCGCCTTTCCTTCCAGTCGGCCGCGAAACGTGGCGAAAACTGGTCCTCGCCGGCAAGGCGCCGCAGCCCGTCCGGTTTTCCGCTACGTGTGCCGCTTACTATGCGGCCGAGGTCCACAAGTGGCTAGCTGATCCGCTGAACTACGTCGCCAACCCGAAGGCGGCGGCATGAGTTCTCTGCTCAAGCAAGCCATCATGGCTGCCTATACCCACGGGTTCCTGCCGTTCGCGGCCGTGTCGCCGTTGATCCATTTTCTGGGTCTGGAGGCTTCCTGATGAAGCGAGACCTTCTCAGTGGGGCGGGTGTTCAACGTCACTTCGTCGACGTAGCCAACCTTATCGGCCTGCACGTCAATGGCCTGCAAGGCCTGACTATCTACCGCGACAGCCAGTTCGACATGGAATGGCGTCGGTCCGACTTCCCGAACGAACTGCGCACCGTCGCCCGAGATGCGTTCAATCGGGAGGTCGATGAACGCGTCCTGCGCATGTTCCCGAAACATCCCCTGACCAAGTTTTCGATTGCGAGGCTCAAGAGTGCAGACCAAGCCGCGGCCTAAGCTGCTGAAACTCTCCGAAGTCCGTCGCCACCCGGAGCTTCAGCCCCGCGTCTCGATCGATCCTGCGATCGTTGAGGATTATCGCGACCTGCTCAAGGAAGGCGTGCGGTTCCCTGCAGTGACCGTGTTCTTCGACAAGATGTACTACTACCTTGCGGATGGTTGGCACCGATACGAAGCCCATCAGGCGGCCGGTATTGATGACATCCAGGCGGAGGTCTACGAAGGATCGTTCCGGGATGCAAAGCTTCACGCCTTGGGCGCCAATGCGCATCACGGCCTCCGTCGTACCAGCGAAGACAAGCGCCGCGCCGTCGGTATGCTGCTGGCGGACACGGAGTGGTCGTCGTGGAGCGACCCCGACATTGCGAAAGCATGTAACGTTTCTCGTTCTCTGGTTCAGAAAATCCGCACGTCGTCACCTGCCACGACTACAAGTGACAATCGAGACGCGGATCTGGACCGATCGCCTGGCATCGCGCCCCCGCCGGCAGCGAGCGAAGATGTGCAGCAGAAAGCTGAGGATATTCGTGCGGCCGGCGGCGCGCCACGTTTCTATAAAAACAAGCACGGAAGCGTAGGCGTGATGGATGTATCGAACCTTGCCCGCAAGCCGAACGAGAATTCATCGCCTGGGATACAAGCGGACGCACAGTCCGACATGGAATCTTCTCGTGCCAACCCCGTTGAGGAGTCCTCATCGGATGCGTCGACTATGGATGATGTCGAGTTCGAAAATTATCTGAACGGGCTCCATTCCCAGATCGAGAGCCTGCAACGAGCCAACGATGCGCTGTCTGCAAGCGATCAGGGCGCGGAAATGATGAAGCAGGTGCAATTGCTTCTGAACGCAGAAAACTCCTTGGCCACCGAGCGCGACCGCGGCGCTGTCCGTGAAAAGGCTTTGCGGTGGTTCGGAACCCAATACGCACAGCTGCGCAACGTTTTGAACGTGAAGAACGATCGCGACGTACTGGCTGCCGTAAAAAAACTGGTTGAGGAGGCAAAGTGAGGGAGCCGACCCCGGAAGAACTGGCAGCGTTCGAGCACTTTGGACTTCGTCAATACCAGATCGAAGCGGTGCTGCGCGTCAGCGATGCCTATCGCAATGGCGCCCGAAATGTCCTCCTGTGCGCGCCGACTGCGGCCGGGAAGACCCGTATCTCGGCATGTGTCGCCTATCTGGCTTCGAAGAACGGCAAGCATTCACATTTCGTTGTCGATCGCGAGAACCTGGTTGACCAGACGTCGCGCACCTTCGATCAGTTCGGGGTGTCGCACGGCATCGTCAAACAGAATCACTGGCGCTATCGTCCCTACGAGCGCGCACAAGTCCTTTCGATTCAGACTGTGATGCGGCGCGGCTGGCCGGAAGATCCCGAGCCGAAGTTCATCATTGTCGATGAGTGCCACACGGTGCACGCGCCGACGAAGACGAGGCTCGCCGCTGCAGACGCGTGGGGTCTCGGTCTCACGGCTACACCTTTCACGAAGGGTCTCGGGAAGATCTATGACGCGTTGATCAACGTCGAAACCACTAATCGATTGATTGCGCAGGGCGCGCTCGTTCCGTTCCGCATCTTTTCACCGTCCAAGCCAAACATGGATGGTGTCAAGGTCAATGCAGGCGAATGGGAGCAGAAGGAAGCTACGAAGCGCGCCCTGGAAGTCGTTGGTGATTGCGTGGCGGAGTACCTCAAACACGGCAATAACCAGAAGTTCATTTGCAGCGCGATCACAGTCGACCATGCCCGCGAGATCCACCGTCAGTTCACGGCGGCTGGCATCCAGTGCGTGGTGTACACCAGCAGGGAGACCGACTCCGAATGTGACGAGATCGTTTCGGAGTTCGGCAAGCCCGATTCGTTCATTCGCGGTCTGATAACCGTATCGAAGGCGACGAAAGGCTTCGACGTCCCGGATGTCGGCTGCGTCATCATGTGCCGGCCACTGCGCAAATCACTTGCTGACCACATCCAGCTTCTTGGGCGAGGCCTGCGCACCAGTCAAGATACCGGAAAGACGGAATGCATTGTGCTCGACCACTCGGGCAACTGCGAGCGCTTCTGGGAAGAGATGAATGAATTCTTCGAAACCGGAGCGTTAGAACTCGACGACGGCACGAAGAAGCCGAAGGCTGAGAAGAAAAAGCCGAAGGCGGAAGACGTGATGGTGAAGTGCCCACACTGCTCGACGCTTCATAAAGCTCGTCCGGCGTGCCCGAGTTGCGGCCACGAATATCCCAAGCGCAACACGGTGGAGCACGTTACCGGCACGCTCGAGGAAATGGTCGCATCCGGCAACCAGCTGCGGCTCAATACTGAAGTCTGGCCGATGGTATGTCACTACGCGCGTCTGAAGTGCGACGGCGATATTCAGCGGGCGAAAAGCAAGTCCTACGCGATGTACAAGGAGTTGACAGGCGCCATGGCGAAAGTCGACTTCTTCGCCACAATCCCGGTTTTGCCGACCCCCGAGGTCGCGAAGAAGCTGGTGAACATGGACAAACGGTACTGGATTAAGCGTCGGGCGGTTGAGCGGAGGGCCGCATGAACTTTGAGCAGGCAATGGTCGCTCACGGCCTGATGCCGCGCCGGATCGTCTCTGACGGGAAATGGTACCGCTGCCCGACGATCGACAAACCGCGCAAACACAACGGCGCGTATCTGCTTTGGGCCGATGGGCAGCGAGGCTTTTACAAGAACTTTGCCACCGACGATGGCTATTGCGAGTGGCGATCAGACAAGCCTGTTGCTATCGCTGATCAGCGAGCGATGGATGAGCGTATCAAACGTCTCCGCCAGCAAGAGGCGGCAGCGCGCGCCCGGTCGATCAACCGCATGCGCGAGCACTGGCAGACGCTTCCAATCCTCACGGAATGGCATGCCTACATCGAGCGCAAGGGGCTGTCGCTGCGGGGCTGCCAGGGAGTTCGTCTGGATGGAGACGACCTGGTTATCCCGATGTATCGCGTCGGCGCGCTGGTGAGCCTGCAGAACATCTCCATGGACGGTGAAAAGCGATACCGCAAGGGCTGCTCGACCCGCGGGGCGTCGTTCGTTATGTCGCGCCCGGGAAGCACCGTCACGTGCTTCGTTGAAGGCTTTGCCACCGGTTTGGCTGTGTTCCAGACGGTCACCAATTCGTCTGTCGTCGTGTGCTTCGACGCCCAGAACCTGATCGCCGTGGCGAAAGAGACAAAAGTCCGGGGAATGGCTGTCGTCTGTGCAGATAACGACTGGGAGACAGAGCGCGATCGAGGCATCAACAAGGGCGTAGAGAACGGCAGGAAAGCCGCCGATCTGATTGGGTGTGGCCTGGCTTACCCCGAAGGTATCAAGGGCACTGATTGGGCCGATGCGCTGCAGGAGTGGGGCGATCGCGGCCCGGCGAAGGTCCGTATGCGAATTTTGAAGGGGGCGAAGCTGGTCATATGAAATTTCTCATTCACCCGCGCAGACCAAGCAAGCGCGCTCATGTATGGAACGTCCAAAAGATGGACACGCTGTGCCACGCATATGCGAACGGCGTAATCAGCCGTAGCAGCGATTTCGTGATGGTCGACAACTACGGTGACGTCGAGTTGTGCATGTGAGAGGGCTCTGAAACGCCAGAAATGATTTTGTAGTACGGCCAGGCGTCCCGAAGCCAGAGAGGGACATGCGGTTATCCAAGCACCGCAGCGCAGGGTCTTTCAGTGAGCACTGTCGTGGACGCGAACCGGCACCAGCGCGACAGGAAGATGGGGAACTGGGAGGAAGATCTGAGACACCCCTAAGGACGGCGAGGCTAGCATCCGAGATCGAAAAGGCTGGCGAGTCAATGCGATCCGACGGACAGATCACGTTGTAAAGGCTCAGCAGAGGAAGGCTGAGTCTATCTCACCTCGGGACAGGGAACGTAGGGATGTGGTGTTGGGGGTTGAAGTAGAGGAGCTGGTTAGTACCACTGAGGGCCATAGTCGGCCAGATTTGACCAAACGGCTGCCACGAGAGGAAAACGATGGAAACGCAAGGACAAGACCAACGGGGATGGAAGACGAGCCGCATGAAAGACGATTCACGAACGCTTGCCGAGCCGTTCTACGCGACGAACCCGCTGTACGTCGCACAGCACAAAGAGTGGGACTGGTCCCACGGCATTCACTTTACGGGGGGCATGTGACGGCGCGGCCGTTCCTGGCATACGGCGACCCTTTAGAGGCGATGGTCGCCACGGAGAAGCCGACATGTGCCGGCTGTCCTCACGAACGAACCTACGAATTCATCGGCTCAATGCAAACCATCTGCGCAATCGGCAACATGTACGGAACCCGTTGCGAACAATACGGAAAGAGGCAACCCAACATGACGACAAGCGCCATTGCGGCAGACGAAATCGACGCGGTCCTGACGGAGTGGTACGAATGGAGCCAGGCATACGAACCGGCGCTGGGATACGGCCGTGCGTCGGCGAGCTGCCGCGACTTCAGGATCAGCAATCAGTGGATGGATTACGACGACCTGTCGGAAACGGTTGATCGTCAGTTGCGCGCCGCGACTGGCGAGGCGGTTGACCCGCTCATCCAGAAGCTGACGCTGGCGCATCGCGTTGCGGTGATGACGGCGGTGCGCAACTTCGTGGCTGGCTCCGTAGTGTTCTGCAACCCGCGCAGCCCAGCGACGCAGGACGCCGACTACGCTGAAGCAAAGCGCCTGCTGCGGCCGCAGCTGATCACGAAAGGCTTACTCGCCTCCGTAGGCTAATCGTTGTCATTGCAGGATTAGCGGAATGCGCACGACCTGCTGCCGGTCGACTCATTCTCTGTTCTCTTCATCGTCGCCCATAAGCAATCTGTTCCATTGGGGGAAGCGCATATCCTCGATGATTTTTCGAATGGCCTGCGCGCAAAGGTGAATTCCCGCCGAGAGCGTTTTCATCACCTCTTCCTCGGGAGTCTTCTTCGAAGCGATAGATCCACTGTGCGCAGCATAAGATCGATACATATATAACTTGTTGAAGGTCTCGAATAGTTCGGTCCTGTGTTGCGCATCTCGTCCCAAAAGCCACGCTCCCCGGAGGCGAAACTGCAAAGACAACTGGTCCTTTGACTGCTGATGAGCCAATAGCAACGATTCCAGCGCAATGCCTAGGTCCAGCGCGCGATCGACACTTGTCTGATGCTTTACGGCCTCGTTCAAGCGATGGATCGGAACTCGGAGATGCTGCTTTACCTCAGGTGGGAGTCGCAGATATTTTTGGGCGACCTCTCTGAGGTCAGCGAGCTCAACTTCAGTCAGCAAGCGGTTCTCGGAAACTCTAGTCTCGTTGCGTGGTCGCATCCAGTTGAAACCCACGTGGCCCTTCAGAAACTCGCCATCGGCCAATTCTAAATAGGATTTCGAGATAACTGGAGAGCAAGGGCCGAAAATGGTTAGCACGTCCACAATCTGATAGATCGGAGCCGCCTCGGTGGATGCTTTGAATTCGGGTGGTTCACGAAGGAACTTCGGTGTTGCTTCTTGGACCGTGTACAGTGCAGCACCAGGCGTTATTTTTTGCTCATCGAAGAGATGTTGCAGTGAGAAAGGCGTTGGCGGTTGTGCTGCACCCGTGTACTTCAAGTATGACTGTAATGTCGAAGACGGAACGTGCGCGAGTGGGCAAATAAAGATGCCCGGAACCACCTCCAGGGTGTCATTCACTGCGACACCTTCGAGCAAGAGCACCTCGATACTGCGATTAGATGGGGCGGCGAGAAACCGATCCATCGCGGCTAGCGCTCGGTCGATGCCATCTCTAGCCGCGTGCGCGATCAACGCTTGCAACAAACTCATGAGGTTTACGCCAGTCAGGAGATTTTCCTGGTTGAGGAGCACACCATCCAGCTCTGCAATCCGCGGGTCCTTGCAAGCTTCGGTTATGAGTCTGCTGGTGACGTGTGCGATCCCCGCATCTAAAAGAGGCGTATGCTGTGAGTAGAAGTAGCGATCAGCTTTGGTCTGGAGGACTGCTTCAATAAGAGCGGATCGGAAGTCCGGTTCTGTCACAGATGCCCCTTATGTGTTTATGCGTCGAGCGGTTCCGAACCGGAACCCTTCTTCATTCGATTCATCGGTAGAGTTGCAAACGCCCGACGCTTTTGGTATTGTTCTGTCCGTGGCGTCTTCGCACGCCCAAAGAAAAGCCCGCACGGTTAGCGCCGTGTGGGCTTTTTAATTTCTGTCAGTCAAAAAAGCTTGACCGCGGTTTGAGTGCCTCGTGGCCTTCCCAGGTGAGGCGGACTCGGCCATGCTCCATCAAACTCACCAGGCCTCGGTCGTCCAGTAGCCGGATATGATGAGTGACCGCCTCTTGCTTTGCAGCATTATCGCCAGCTAGCGTTTCTCGGATCCTGTTGGCGCTCATGTATTCGCCGTCGTGGTCTTCGAGTGCCTGCAAGATCGCTTTCATGAGCGTGTCGTCCCGTTTCATATTTTTCCCTTTTCGTATGAGCCGGCCCTTCCGGCGCAACGATTCTACAACCTTGCTCGCCATGGACCTCAAAGCCATCATTCAGAAGATCGCCTCGTGGTTCAAGAGCGACGTTGCAGTAGTCGAGCAAGACGCCAAGGCAGTTGAGGCGACAGTATTGTCGGATCTGTACACGCTCCAAACGCAAATTGCCAAAGACGGCCGTGTATTCGTCGCCGGCATCGCATCTCCCATCTCCACCATCGAGGCAGCTATGGGCACTCCCGCAACAGACACTCAAGTCGCCGCCCCAACGGCAGGCAACAACGTGAACACCGCAGTGCAGATTGCGCTCGCGCTGAAAGCGATCGACGCGTCGCTGTCGGTCGAAGCAGTGCAGGCGGCAACCACGGCAGCACTCGACGCTGCTTATCCTGCTGCTTGAGGCCATCGGATTCGTAATAGACTGGCCAATCCTCAACCTAAAGGAGCGGCCATGCAAAACGCGTACTATCGCCCGGGCGAATACATCCGAACGGCGCAAATGATTGACGGGGTTATCGAAACGCTTTACGCGCATGTTTCCGGTGCCGTCGGTAGCCGGGTGATGCAGGAACACGGCCTATCGCTCTTATCTCCGCCTGCGAATCTTGGTGGGGAAATCTGTTTAGCCGCACATCATAAGCGGCTCATTACGCAGCGCAGTCACGTGTGGCATGTTCTGCCTGATTCGCGGCGCATCCTGTTCGGCCGCGTAAGGCTGCACGAGCTGGACCACGCGAATGAATTGGGAAAGCCTGTGGTTTCGATGATCGTTCGCTACGACGGATTCGTGTCGTTCGACGGCACCATTGACGTGCAGGAGCCTGTCACCCAACCGGGCTATGAAGAGGTGGTGGTCGATCGACTCGCACGCGTGTCGATGGCGGCCGTGTATGACCTGCTTGATGTGGTCGGCTAGCGTTGCCGTCTCGTCCGCTCCGCCCGTGCAAGCACCGCGGGTGCGGTGCTCTCTGCGCTGGCGGCAAGACGTATTGCGCGCAGCACGCGAGCGAAGAAGTGAAGTGGAAACCGGACGCGGTGCGCGGCAATCGTCATGAGCGTGGTTACGGCAACGCGTGGACGAAGCGTCGTGCCCGCATCCTGTTGCGCGACTGCGGGTTGTGTCAGCCGTGCCGTCTAGTTGGTCGCGTGACCATCGCGACCGAAGTGGACCATCGAGTGCCGAAGTCACAAGGCGGTACCGATGACGACGATAACCTGCAGGCGATCTGCAGTCCGTGTCACAAAACGAAGACGGGAAGCGAGCGAAAACGGTGAAACGTTGCGTGAATCCAACGAAATGTGGTGGATGTAGCGCTATTTTCCCAGTTTTGGTGCGCGGTGTTGCGTTTCAGCAACGATAGGCGAGTCCTATGGGTGGGGTGGGTCAAAAGTCGTGGCCAGATCGCCTCGGGACCGACCGTTCCGTCAAATTTTCGCGACCGCGAAATATAAAAATCGGTTTTCAGGCCGCGCGGCGTGAGCGCGGGTAGAAAGTACAACGGCGCGACGCCGAAAATGGTTGCAAAACGGAGAGAAAATGGCCGGCGTAAAGGGCCGCTCCGGGCGCCGCGCCAAGCCAACGGCCAAAAAGGAATTGGCCGGCAATCCGGGCAAGCGGGCGTTGAACAAAGACGAGCCTGACTATGGTCAGGTGACGAATATTGAGTGTCCCGCGTGGATCGATGGTTATGCCGCGGAAATGTGGGCGCGCGTGGCGCCGTCGCTTTGCCAGCACAAGATCGTTCAGGTGACGGACCTGCATAACCTCGAACTTTTCTGCGAGGCATACGGGCGGCACCGACTCGCGAGCGAAGATCTGCGCCGTAATGGCCTGGTCGTCGCCAGTGCGCAGGGCGCGCCAATGAAAAACCCGGCCGCAACGATTCAGAACGAGGCTGCGCGCCAGATGGCGACCTTCGGCGCGCTGCTTGGGCTCGATCCGTCGAGCCGTCAAAACATGGTGGGCGGCGGTAACAAGCGGCCTGACAATCCTTTCGGTGCGCTGCTCGGCAACTAAAACACGATGGCAACAACGTATCCGCGCGTGGAGCAGGGGCTCCAGTTCGCGCGCGACATCGTGCGCGGCAAGCGTCCCGCCGGCCGGCTTGTCGTGCTCGCGTGTCAGCGGCACCTCGACGACCTCGCGGCGAGTCGCAAGAAGGAATTTCGCTGGAAGTTCGACGCGGCGGCTGCGGAGAAGAAACTGGCGCTGGTCGAGCTGATGCCGCACACGAAAGGCGAGTGGGCATTCAAGCGCCAGCTCGTGACGCTCGAGCCGTGGCAGAAATTCGGCCTGATGTGCACGTTCGGTTGGCTGAACAAGCGCACCGGGAAGCGGAGATTCCGCGAAAGCTACTGGGAAGTGCCGCGGAAGAACGGCAAATCGGTCATCGCGGCCGGCGTAGGCATCGGCATGTTCGTGCTGGACGACGAGTTCGGCGCCGAGGTGTACGCCGGCGCGACCACCGAAAAGCAGGCGTGGGAGGTGTTCCGGCCCGCGCGGCTGATGGTGAAGCGCTCGCCGCTGCTGATCGAGGCCGCTGGAATCGAGGTGAATGCCTCGAACATGAACAAGCCGGAAGACGGCAGCCGCTTCGAGCCGCTGATCGGTAATCCAGGCGACGGTGCATCGCCGTCGTGCGCGATCGTCGACGAATACCACGAGCACGACTCGTCGGCGTTGTACGAAACGATGTTGACCGGCATGGGTGCGCGTCGCCAGCCTCTGATGTTCATCATTACGACGGCCGGCGCGAACATCGAAGGGCCGTGCTACGACAAGCGGCGTCAAACCATCGAGATGCTTGAGGGCACGGTGCCAGACGACGAGCTTTTCGGATGGATCTGGACCATCGACGAAGGCGACGACTGGACCGACCCGCGTGTGCTGGCGAAAGCCAACCCGAATATCGGGATTTCGGTCTATCAGGAGTATCTGGAGAGCCAGCAGCAGCGCGCGATCAAGTCCGCGCGCTTCACGAACACGTTCAAGACCAAGCACTTGAATGTGTGGACGTCGGCGAAGGCGGGCTATTTCAACCTCGAAGACTGGAAAGCGTGCGAGGACCCGACGCTGACGCTCGAGCGATTCGAGGGGCAGGATTGCATTTTGTCGCTGGACTTGGCGCGAAAGCTCGACTTGAACAGCATGGCGCGGCTTTTCTGGCGCGACATCGACGGCCGCCGGCACTACTACAGCGTAGCGCCGCGCTTCTGGGTGCCGGAAGACACGGTGAAAAACACCGAAAACCGGCGCATGGCCGAGCGGTATCAGAAGTGGGTGAACACGGGTCATCTGTTCGAAACGGCTGGTGCAGAAATCGACTACCGCGACATTCAGCACGAAGCGGTCTTGTCGAATCACACCTGCCCGGTGCAGTGCGTTCCAATGGACCCGCACGGCGCGACGAACCTCGCGCATCAGCTTGAGGATGAGGGACTGACGCCGGTAACCATCATCCAGAACTACACGAACATGTCCGATCCGATGAAGGAACTTGAGGCCGCGATCACGTCAGGCCGGTTTCATCACGACGGAAATCCAATCATGACCTGGTGCGTAAGCAACGTGGTCGGCAAGAACCTGCCGGGCAACGACGACGTCGTGCGCCCGATAAAGCAGGGCAACGACAACAAGATCGACGGCGCTGTAGCGCTGATTATGGCGATCGGTCGAGCGATGCTCGTCGGGCAAGACCCCGATCTGGACGGGTTCACGTCCAATCCGATCGTCGTCAACTGGTAGCGCCTCGCCGATAGGAACCTGATGAAGACGAAGATTGGACCGTTAGCGCGTGTGAAGGCCGCGTTGATAAGCACCGTCACGTCTACGCAAAGCACGCTCATATCGCTCACCGACGGCAGCTTTTTCGCCCGATTCTTCGGCACTGCGAGCGCCTCCGGCGCGGTTGTCAGTACCGACTCGGCGTTGCGCGTGGCGACAGTTTGGCGCTGCATAAATTTGATTGCCGGCGCCATCGCTACGCTGCCTATCAACGTCTATCAGGACAACGCCGACGGTAGCGGCCGCGTCATTGCGAGCAACCATCCGCTGCAGTTTCTGCTGCACAGCGAGCCAAACAATGAGCAGACTGCAGTCGAATTCTTCGAATTCATCCTGCTCAGCCTGTTGCTGGCCGGCAATGCCTATGTCTGGAAGCAATACAACAGCGGTATCGGCGGCAGTCGGCGGATATTGAACCTGATTCCGCTGGTGCCGATCCGTGTGTCGGTGAGTCGGCAAAACGACAATTCATTGCGATATGACTACGTCGACTTCAATGGGAATGTCTACCGCGGCTTATCGAAAGACGACGTGTTGCACATCAAGGGGCCATCACTTGACGGATTCTTGGGCCTGTCGCCGCTCAGCTATGCGCGCGAAGTGATCGGTACGACTATCGCTGCGAACACGGCAGGCGCGACGGTATTCAAGAACGGCCTGAAAGCGTCGGGCGTGCTCCAGAGCGACCAGATTCTCACGCCGAAGCAGCGCGAGGATCTGCGCAACAGCATGCAGACGTTCGGAGCCAACGCGGGCGGCGTCATTACGCTGGAAGCGGGATTCAAGTACCAGCAGATCACGATGTCTCCAGCCGACGCGCAACTGTTGGAGACGCAGAAGTTCAACGTCGAGGAAATTTGCCGCTGGTTCGGCGTGCCGCCGCACATGGTCGGCAGCACATCGAACTCAACGTCGTGGGGTTCCGGGCTCGAACAGCAAACGCTTGGCTTCTTGACGTATTGCCTGCGCCCGTGGATCGCTCGCATTGAAGACGCCATCAAGCGGAGTTGCTTCAGCGACGCGGAAAAGGCGCGTGGCCTGTATGCAGAGTTCAGCGTCGAAGGTCTCTTGCGCACCGATAGCGCAGCGCGCGCGGCGTACTACTCGAGCATGACGCAAAACGGCATCTATACGCGCGATGAAGTGCGCCGCCTCGAAAACATGCCGCCGAAAGGCGGAAACGCAGAGGTGCTGACCGTTCAATCGGCGCTGATGCCGCTCGACAAGCTTGGCGAAGCAGCGCAGAGCGCTCCGACGAAGCTCGAACAGACGGATCCCGTCGAGGACACCAGGAAGGTCTGACATGCACATTCAAACGAAATCTATCGAGTTCAAGGCTGATTCGCTCACTGAACAGGGCACGTTCTCAGGCTACGGCAGTGTCTTCGGCAACGTCGATAGCTGGGACGACATCGTCGCGCCGGGCGCGTTCACCAAAAGCCTCCAGAACCTCGCGAGCAAGGGTCGCGCCGTTCCGATTCTCTGGCAGCACGACACCGAGAACCCAATCGGCGTATGGAGCGGGCTGAAAGAGGACAGCGTCGGCCTTTTCGGCGATGGCGCACTTTGGCTAGATGACACGCCGACGGCGAAGCTCGCATACAAGGGCATGTCCTCACGCGCGATTACTGGTCTGTCGATCGGGTACATCGCGCGCTCGGCCGACTACGACCAGAAGACGGGGATCCGCACGCTGAAAGAGCTCGACCTGCTCGAAATCAGCGTGGTCACGAACCCGGCGAATGATGAGGCGCGCATCACGAATTTCAAATCGTGCATTGCAGAAGGGTCGCTCACTGAGCGCGACTTCGAAAACATCCTGCGGGACGCTGGATTTTCGCGGTCGGATGCGGTGGCGATCACGAATCACGGCTTCAAGAGTCTGCTCCAGCGGGATGCTGGCGTGCGAAGCGACGAAATCAAAGCAGTTTTTGATGCTTTCAGCATCGCCAAAATCTAACTCTGGAGAGTTCACATGGACGCAGCAGAAATTAAGGCCGGCCTCGACAAGATCAACGATCAGATCCGCGAGCACGGCGAGAAAGCATTGGCCGAAGCAAAGAAGGGCCTCGACCTGGCTACCGGCCAGAAAGAGCGCATCGACGAGATGCTCGTGAAGCAGGGCGAACTGCAAGCGCAGATGGACGCGATGGAGAAGAAGTACGCGCCCGGTCTGAACGGCGGCCGCCAAGAGCAAAAGTCCGTCGGTCGGCAGTTCATCGAGTCTGAGCAGTTCAAAGCGGTCGCTGCCGGCCAGCGCGGCGCGCCGGCGAACCTGGGCGTCAAGGCAATCACCAGCGCGACGACTGCGGGAACCAACGGCAACGGCGGCGTCACGGTTTATTCGCAGCGTATCCAGGGAATTCAGATGCTCCCGGATCGTCCGCTGACCGTCCGTGACCTGCTCGCGCCGGGGACGACTAACTCGAATCTGATCGAGTACGTCAAGGAAACCGGCTTCACGAACAACGCAGACTACCAGGTCACCGAAGGCGCGGCGAAGGCAGAATCGACGATGCAATTTGCGCCGGCGAGTGCGGCTGTCGTCACGATCGCGCACTTCATCAAGGCGTCGAAGCAGATCCTTGACGACTCGCCGCAACTCGAATCCATCATCGACAATCGCCTGCGCTATGGCCTCGAATACAAAGAGGACATGGAGTTGCTGTTTGGCTCGGGTGCGGCTGGTCACCTGAACGGCTTGTATACGCAAGCCACCGCGTACGCGGCGCCGGCCGGCGTGGTCGTGCAGGACCAGAACTACGTCGACACGCTGCGCCTCGCGATGCTGCAAGCCGCGCTCGCGCTGTATCCGGTCACCGGCTTTGTGCTGAACCCGACCGACTGGGCGCAAGTGGAGCTCACCAAGGACTCGCAGGGCCGATACATCTTCGTGTCGCCGGGTGCGTCGGCGCAGCCGTCGCTGTGGGGTCGTCCCGTGTCCGAGTCGCTCGCGATGACGGCTGGCCAGTTCCTGACCGGTGCGTTCAAGCAAGGCGCTCAGGTGTTCGATCGCGAACAGGCGAACGTTCTTTTGTCGAGCGAGGACGGCAACAACTTCACGACCAACATGGTCACGATCCGCGGCGAAGAGCGTCTCGCGCTCGCTGTCTATCGCCCTGAGTCGTTCATCAAAGGCGCTCTCGCTCCGGCAAGCGGCGGCTAAACGGTGATAGCGCGCCGGAGATGATCCGGCGCGCGGATCCGCAAAGGAGATTGACGTGATGGTCAAAGCGAAGGTTCTTCATCCGTTCCAACACGACCGCTTCTACAAGCAGAACGAAGTCGTCGACATGCAAAAAATCATGTTTGACGAGCTTCATCGACAAGGCTTAGTTGCGGAGGTGAAGGTTCGCACGGCTGGAGAGGTAGAGACTAAGCCGAGGAAGGCGAGGTAATGGCCGATCCGACGCCCATCATCACGGCCGATGAGGCTCTCGCGCATCTACGCGTCGATGCTGGCACTGACGACGCGCTGGTTGCGCTGTACACCAGCGCAGCGGTGCAATCGGCGTCGAATTACATGAATCGGCGGGTGTATGCGACCGCTGATGACATGGCGGCCGCAGTGCTGGCGGGCACGGCTGGCGATGATCCAATCATCGCAGATGATGCGATCCGCGCGGCGATCCTGCTGATCCTCGGGAAGCTGTATAGCAATCGCGAGGACGTTGTCACAGGAACCGGCCGCACCGTTCAACTGTTGCCAGACGGTTCGCGGTATCTCCTACAGCCGTACCGCGTCGGAATGGGCGTCTGACATGCTCGAAGCCGGCACTTTGAATCGTCGCGTGCGCATCGAGCGGAATATCGGCGGCGTCGATGACCTCGGGCAACCGGTCGACGGATGGGCCGAAGTCGGTACCGTGTGGGGCAATGTCCGCATGCTAACCGGCAAGGAAACACTGATGTCCGACGCCGATGTCGGTGCAGCATCAGCAAGCATTCGCATTCGTTACCGAACCGACATCACGAACGGCATGCGCGCGATCGTTGACGGCGTGGTGTTCAACATCGGCGCGCCGCTGCCGGATCTCGCGGGCCGCCAATACGTCGATCTGCCGTGCACTACAGGCGCGAACAATGGCTAGTGCGAAGGCGATCGTCTATGCGGCTTTGAAAACGCTTGCGGGCGGACGCGTTTATCCGAGTGTTGCACCAGCCGGCACGGCGCGCCCGTACATCGTGTACCAAGGCGTTGGTGGCGAAGACGAGACGACGCTCGACGGCCCCGATTCACTGCAAAACCGTCGCGTGCAAGTCGTCGTGTGGTCGACGACTGCGGCCGAGGCGGACTCGATTAACCAACAGGTTCGGGCCGCGCTGGGTGGCGGCCCTGTAAATGGCGTGCCGATCGGTGCGCCCGTGGACGACTACGAAGACGACACGAAGCTGTACGGCACCCGGCAGGACTTCTCAATTTGGTATCAGGAGTGAAATTATGACCAGCACCGCAGTGAGCGCTCAGGGCAGCAAGTTCTACGTCGATACGGCCGCCGACGGCGCCGCACAGCCGACGTGGACGAAGACGAAGAACGTCAAGTCCTACAGCGGTTTCGACGGCAGCGCGAGCGAAATCGATGTGACTGATCTTGACTCGACGGCCAAAGAAAAGCGCTTGGGTCTGATCGACAACGGCTCGTTCTCCATCGACGTGAATATCGACATGACCGATCCGGGGCAGATCGCGCTGAAAGCGGCACAGAAGGCGTCGAGCCTCCAGTCGTTCAAGCTCGAATATCCCGACGGCACCGCCGACACGTTCGACGGTTTCGTCAAGTCGTTTCCGATCGCCGGCGGCACGGATGCAGTCATCACCTCGACCATCGCGATCACCATCTCGGGTCCGGTGACGACGGTTGCGGCAGGAGCCTGATCCATGCTGACGAAAGAGCAGATCTTCGCCGCGCGTGACCTCGCGACGGAAGACGTCGATGTTCCGGAGTGGGGCGGCGCCGTGCGCATCACCGTCATGAGCGGCCGCGCGCGCGAAGCATTAATGGATGCCCTATCCGAGCCGCAAAAGACGTCTCGCTTCCAGGCGCTCATGTTGTCAAGCACGATCGTCGACGATGCTGGCGCGCCAGTCTTCACCGCCGATGACGTCGAGCAGTTGCGCGAGAAGAACACCGACGTTCTGACGCGCCTTGTCGAAGTCGCAATGCGCCTGAACAAGATCGGCGCGAAATCGACGGAGGAGGCCGAAAAAAACTCCGAGGCCGCCCAGAGCGGCTCTTCTGGTTCCGACTCGCCCGCGAGCTAGGCATGTCGGTCGCGCGCTGCCAGTCGGAAGTCAGCAGCGCGGAGTTCACCGATTGGTTGGCGTATCACCAGATCGAGCCGTTCGGCGAGCAGATGGCCGACCTGCGTGCCGGCGCGATCACCGCCGCAATCTACAACGTCAATCGCGACACGAAGAGGCGGCCTGATCCTTTCGGGCCCTCAGACGTTATCCCGTGGATTGATGGGCTATCCACGAGGCCAGAGCCAGAACCTGTGCTGCTGGATGACCCGGTTGCGCAGACCGCAATGCTTCGTGCTTCGATATTCGGCAAGAGGGCAAATGGCTAAAGCGTTCGAAATGGCGAATCCAAGCGCGCTCACCGCGCAATTGGACGCCCTTGATGCCGCCGTCAGCGAATCGACGTTGCGCAAGGCCGCACTCGTCGGCGCGAACATTTTTCTTGCAGAGGAAAAGATTCGGATCCCTCGCGCCACAGGCCAGGGCGCGAAGTCGCTGGTCATCGCGTACGACGACGACAAATCAGTCTCTGGGAAGGTCGCGTCGTACATCGTGACATGGTTAAAGAGCGCGTATTACCTGCGCTTCGTGGAATACGGAACTTCTCATTCGGCGGCCAAGCCATTCAAGCGGCCAGCCTACGAGGCGAAAAAGAAGGCGGCGGCGCAGGCTGTCGCCGATGCGATCGACTCCGAGATCAAGGCGAAAACAAGTGGCAAATGAGAGCGTAACGCGGGTCACAGCCGACGCGAGCGGCTATCGATCAGAATTGGACTCTGCGCGTAAGTCTGCGCAGGCGTTCATGCAAACGCAGGACCAGGCGGCGCAACGTGTCGCTGTCGCTCAGAAAGCCATCGCGGAGGCTGCCACGAACGGCAGCAAGGCCAGTGCACGCGAGATCAATTCGTTTGTCTCGTCGCTGACTCGCGCCGCGGATACCGCCGGCAAGACGCGCTCAGAACTGCTCGAGCTCAAGGCTGCGCAGCTTGGCATTGCCGATGCCGCCGCGGCGTCTATTGCCAAACTCCGCGCCGTCGAGGAAGCCTCTCAGGCGAACGGCGATGCAGCGCACAGCTTCAGTCTAAATTCGGCAAGCGCGCGCCGCGAGTTGGCAGTGCTAGCGCACGAAGCGTCTCAGGGTTCCTGGAAGAACTTCGGCGGCTCCTTGTTGGTGCTGGCGGAACGCGCGGACGCCTTGTCGCTCGTTTTCAGTGGCACCGGACTGACCATCGGAGCCGTCGCTGGCGCAGTCGTTGGATTCGTGTACGAGGTTGCCAAGGGCGTCGTCTCGATGAACGACCTTGCGCACGCCTCGCAGGTGACGAACGGCTACCTCGGACTGACGACTGACCAACTGAGCGAGATGTCGCGCAGCATCGCCGGCACCGGTTCGCAGATAACGACGGTGCAGGAGGCAATGACCGCATTGGTGTCCAGCGGCCAAATCGCGGCAGATCAGTTAGAACTGGCGACAAAAGTCACTGCTGAGTTTGCGGAGGACACTGGCGTCGAGGCAGAAAAGGCTGCCGCAGCGCTGATCCAGTTTGCCAAGGATCCGCAAAAGGCGCTCGAAGACCTGCAAACTCAGTACCACACGTTCTCTGCTGCGCAAGTGGACGTGATCGAGAACTACATCAAGACAGGCGACAGCGCGTCCGCATACAAGGCCATTCTTCAAGGAATGGACCAGGCGCACCAGCAGTTCAAGGAGCATGCGCAAGAAAACATCGGCGTCATTCAGAAGGCATGGCAGCTTCTGAAGGCTGATGTGATCGACACGATCAACCATATCAGCCAGATCGGCGTCGCGACGTCCAATGCCGATCAGTTGGCGGATGCGATCGAGCGGCAAGCTAAAGCACAGCGGAACCTCGCCCAAGCGAAGGCTATGCCGTTCGGCAATACGACGTCTGCGCAGGCAGAGCTAGATGCAGCGAACGCGCAGGTGGCGGCCCTTCAGAAGGTGCAGGCAGCGCAAAAGGCAACTGCAGACGCCCAGGCAAAGCGCGCTGCGAGTGGGGACGCCGCGGTCGCAGTAAGCACGTATCTGAGCGCGACGCAGTACGCGACGCCGCTCGAGCAGCGGAATCTTGCGATCAGGAAGGAAAACGCCGACTTCGCTGCCGCGACGAAGGACCTCGGCAAGACTGCGTCCGATTACATTGCTGCCGAGAAGCGGCACGCTGGCAACCTTGCCGAGATCGAAAAGCAGTACCAGAGCCGCAACGGTTCAAAGGCGGCGGCGAGCGCTGCGGCGGCGGCCGCGCAAAACGCGATCAGTGGCCAGCTTGCCGCGCTCGACCAGCAACAGAAGGACATCGAGACCAGGCTGAAAGCTTCGCTCGAGCACATCAAGAGCCTACAGGATCAAGGGCTCATCACGCAGGAAGATGGCCTGAAGCAGTTGCACGACGCGCGCGCCGCGGCGCTCGATCAGGAATTGAAGATCGAGCAGCAGCAGATCGTCATCGCGCAAGGCAAAAAGCAGAAGTCGGCGATGGAGAAGTACGCTGGCGAGGTAAAGGCAACACAGGACAAGATCGCGGCGAATGATCAGCAGTTCACCGACGACGCTGCGAAGCTCGCGACGAAGCGAGCATCGGACCTTAAGGTTTACACCGACGCATTGCAGCAGCAACTCGACACGCAACAGGCGGCCGCAGATCAGACACTCGCAGGCCTGAGCATGGGCGGCGACGCACGGGCCGACTTCGATAGGCAGATTGCTATCCGGCAGGACTACGACCGCAAGGTTGCGGACCTCGCCAAGCAGCGCACGCAAAACAGGATCGGGCCTGAGCAGTACGCCGCCGAGCTCGCCGCGACACAGGACTACTACGACAAGTCCGTCGCGATCGCAGTGAAGTCGTCAGCAGACATTCGTGCTGCCAATGCGGACTGGACGACCGGCGCGAAGCGCGCGATTGCGGACTATGCCGACAGTGCTGCGAACGTCGCCGCGTCGACAGCTTCGACGTTCCAAGACGCGTTTCGTGGGATGGAAGACGCGTTCGCGAGCTTCGTCACAACGGGCAAGCTCAATTTCGGCGACCTCGCGAAATCGGTGATCGCTGACATGGCGCGTATTCAGGCGCGCGCGGCGATCTCAGGCCTGTTCAGTGCTGCGTCATCTGCGGTGAGCTCGTATTTCTCGGGCGGCGTCGACACGACGAGCGGCGCGAACTCGTACGGATTTCATCTTGCTGGAGGTGGCGCGGTAACCGGACCCGGCGGCCCGACGAGTGACAGCATTCCCGCGATGCTTTCCGATGGCGAATATGTGCTCAAAGCCGCTGCTGTATCGCGCATTGGCGTTAGCAACCTTGACGCAATCAACAGCGGCGCAGCAGTGCACCGCGCGGCGCGCTTCGCGACGGGCGGATATGTGGGCGCGTCGCCCGCGCAGGCCATGAGCACGCGCGACGGCGCAGCAGTCAGTCTCACGGTGCAGACCAATGACAGCGGCGGCGGCCTGTCGGCGGAAGACGCCAAATGGTTGCAAGGGCAGTTGAAGACGCTCGTCGATGCGCGCATTGCCACGAAGATGAAGGGGCAAGGCGGCTATGCGTGGCAGCAGAAGTACGGAGCCGTTTGATATGCCGACGCAAACATTCACGTGGGCGCCGGCGGTCTCTGGGTTGTCCGGCACCTCGACGCTCAAAGTCCGCAAGGCGCAGTTCGGGGACGGCTACGCACAGCGCGCGGCCGACGGCCTAAACAATCGGTCCTCTTCGTACAACCTGACGTTCATCGGCGACGCGTCGAAGATCGGCGCGATCCTGGCATTCCTCGACGCGCGCGCCGGCGCCGAGGCGTTCTACTGGACGCCGCTGCTGCGCCCGCAATCGCTCTTCACCTGCGAGACGTATTCGGAGCCGACGAAAGACGGCGACATCTACACGATAACCGCGACGTTCGATCAGACGTTCGACCCAACTTCCGCCTCCTGAGTTTATGACCTCTCTCCAGAAAGTCGTCCTCGGTACACCACCTACCGCGGTCGACGGCGACACCGTGCGCGTCGCAAACACGAAGGCGAACGCGAACGTCGATGTGCTCAACGCGCAGGCCGCGCTCACCAGTGCGGCGGGCATCACGGCGGCGCAGGCGCTGACTGTGGCGCATATAGGCAAGCGCATCAACATTGCGCTCGCCCAGGCAGGAGTGGTTAACGTGCCCGCGGCGTCAACGTGCGCGGCGGATAACGTTCTGCATCTGCGCAACATCGGTACGACTGTTGTCACGCTGGCGATCACTGCAGGGTCGGGTGACACCCTTGGGCTTTCGGGGCTGAACCCCGGCGAGGCCGCACTGTTGGACACAGATGGTGTGCACGCGTGGACTGTCCTCATGAGGGGCCGCAGCAACTCAGATAACGAGGTTGTTAACGGTGCGCTGTACGTCAACGGGGCCGGTGGTGTACAGGTTTCTAACAGTATGACGGTCCTCGGCCAGGTGAGCGCGGGCTCTATTCTCTCCAACGGGAACGTCGCGCTCACGTATTCCACGCCCGCCACGCAGAGGGCTATTTCCTGGTCTATGGGTGGCAAGGCGCGTTGGCTCCTTCAGAACGATGGTTCGGCGGAGACTGGCTCTAACGCGGGTAGTAACCTGGTCCTGTCTGCATTCAGCGACACGGGCGCATTCCTTGGCAACTGGCTTACCGTAAATCGTGCCAGCGCCTCCGTTTCTATTCCTGGAGCTACGCGGGTTGGCGCCGCGGCCTCCATCGACGGGGCAGTGCTGTTTGCCTCGAACAACCAAAGCGCAGTAGGGTCTACACCAGCCGCTAGCTTTAGTTCCGGGACTGCGACAGGTCCCCGCCTTTGGGTGATTCCCAATACGGGGGCGGCGTACTTCAATCCAATCGTCGGCGCAAATGACGTTCTTCTGTTGCCGAACAATGGAGGGAATAGCGGCGTCAATCTATCCATCTGCCCGCCTGGCTCTACCGCCGGGGGCATGCGGCTAACGGCGGACGGTAATGTTTCTTTTAGCGTCATCAACATCGGCGGTCTGTACAACGGTACGGCCACGGCGGACGGCGCCGGCTTCGGCGTAGACCACGGTTTCTACATTCAGCGCAAAGCAGGCGCCGGGATTTGGGTTTCGAAGAACGGTAGCGTCGCGGGCACATGGGACCCGGCGTATATCCAGTTTTACAACCAGGGCACTCAAATCGGCAGCATCTCGACGCCAGCCGGCTCTTCGATCTCGTACAACACGACTTCTGACTATCGCATCAAGACTGTCGTGCGCCTTGCCAGCGGCGTGCTTGATCGTGTGTGCGCCATCCCTGTCTATCGTGGCTACTACACGGCAGATGGCGCCCAGTCGGAGCACGAGATTGCATTGGCGCATGAAATTGCCGAGCAGTTCCCGGCTGTCGTGACAGGAGACAAAGACGCTGTTTCAATTCATCCCGTGTTTCGGGATGGCTACGACCCGGAGGACGTGAAGCCGGGCGACGTGCTGCAGCTGTCAGAGGCGATCGTGCCGCAGCAGGTCGACTACTCGAGGCTCGTGGTGCCACTCATCTCTGCGGTGAAGGAGCTCAGGGCTCAACTCGAGGCTGCAACAGCACGCATCGCTGCGCTTGAGGGGTGACCATGACAGTCTCTGCAGATATTCAGCAACTTGAGCCCGGCCGGCCGATCGAATTGTTCGAAGTGGACTGCACGGCCATTGGTGGCGACCTTCTGCGCTTTCATGGCCATTTGCAATCAGCGTCTATCTGGTGGCAGGGCAACGAATACAAGCCGTGGCCTATTCAGGCTACCGGATTCGAACACACCTCAGATGCGCAGCAGCCGTCGCCGACACTTACCGTAGGCGACATCAACGGAACCGTCACCGCGCTATGTGTGTTTCTCGACGATATGGTCGGCGCCAAAGTGACGCGTCGTCGCACGCTGGCTCAATACCTTGATGCGGTCAACTTTCCGGATGGAAATCCGACCGCCGATCCAGACGAGAGCATGGCGACCGAGGTCTGGTACATCGAGCAGAAGAGCAGCGAGCAGCCGGGTCTTCAGGTGTCGTTCACGCTTTCATCGCCGACTGATTTCGGCGGTCAGCAGGTGCCTGCGCGGCAGATCGCCGGACTTTGCGGTTTCAAATACCGAGGCCCTGAGTGTGGCTACGTTGGCATCGCGTATTTCGATAAAAAGGACCAGCCGGTGAGCGACCCAGCGCTCGACCGTTGCAGCTTCAAAACGAGTGGCTGTGAATGCCGCTTCGGCGTCAACAATCCGCTCCCTTGGGGCGGCTTCCTTAGCGACACCCTTTCCTGATGAACGAGCAGATCAAGAACGCGATCGCCGAACACGCGCTCGCAGAATACCCGCGCGAGTGCTGCGGACTGGTGGTGCTCGAGCATGGCGTTGAATCGTACGTACCGTGTGGCAACGCTGCCGCGACGCCAGGCGAGCACTTCGTTATTCCGGCGCACGAATACGCCGCTGCCGAAGACCGCGGCGAAGTGGTTGCGGTGGTGCACTCACATCCCGGCGCATCGTCACGGCCGAGCGCCGCCGACCACGCGACATGCGAGCAAAGCGGCATCGACAAGTGGGTGATTGTCTCGCTCGGCGTGCAGGGCGATGGTTGCGTCGCGCTGGACGACTGGTTCGAGTTCGGGCCGAGCGGCTACATCGCGCCGCTCATCGGCCGCCAGTTCGTGCACGGCGTGCACGACTGCTACGACCTCATCCGCAGCTATTACCAGCTCGAGCGCGGTGTGACGCTGCCGGACTTTGAGAGACCTGACAAATGGTGGGAGGACGGCGTCTCCAACCTCTATCTCGACAACTTCGAAAAGGCTGGTTTCGCCGACGTAGGGCAAGACGCCGCACTCGAAGTCGGCGATGTGCTGCTGATGCAAATCCGCAGCAAGAACGGCGTACCCAACCACGCCGGCGTCTATCTCGGCGACAACGTGATGCTGCACCACATGTACGGTCAGCTATCTGGTCGGACGGTATGGGGTGGCATGTGGGCGCACAGCCTGCGCACCGTGCTTCGGTACAAGGGGGAATTGGCGTGAGAGAGAAAGTCCGGACGATTCGTCTTTACGGCGTCGCTGGAGCGCGCTTCGGGCGCGTGCACCGCTTTGCGGTTTCCTCGACGGCGGAAGCCATGCGCGCCCTGCGCACGCAGGTTGCCGGTTTCGAGAAATTCATGATGAACGCCAAGGATAACGGCCTGACGTTCGCGGTGTTCAAGGGCCGCAAGAACCTGGGCGAGAAGGAACTGGCGCACCCGGTCGGCGACGACGAGATTCGCATCGCGCCTGTGCTCGTCGGCAGCAAAAAGGCGGGCTTGTTCCAGACGATCCTCGGCGCCGCGCTGATTGTGGTCGGCGTGCTCACGAGCGCATACGGCGGCGGCTCTCTAATCGGCTTGGGAGCATCGCTCGCGCTCGGTGGCGTGATGCAGATGCTGAGCCCGCAAACGGCCGGTCTCGCCGGTACTGGGCCGGATAACGGCACGTCGTATTACTTCAATGGGCCGGTCAACAGCTCGGCGCAGGGCGAGCCGGTTCCGCTCGTCTATGGCCGCATGCGCGTTGGCTCCAAAGTGATCAGCGCCGGAATCTACGCGCAAGACCAGGCATAAGCATGCTCATTCAGGGTTCGAAAGGAGGGGGCTCCGGCAGCACGCCGACAGAGTCGCCGGATAGCCTGCACTCGATCGCTTATGCGCGCGTGCTCGACCTCGTGTCGGAAGGACCGATCTATGGGCTTGTGAACGGCCTGCAATCGGTATATCTCGACGACACGCCGATCCAGAACAGCGACGGTTCCGTCAATTTCTCGAACTACAGCGTCGATTACCGCGTCGGCACGCAAGACCAGACTTACATGCCCGGCTTTCCATCGGTCGAAACCGAGGAAGCCGTCAGCGTGCCGCTCACGTCCGATACACCGTGGGTTCATCAGGTCGAGAATACGCAGCTCACCGCGGTGCGCGTTCGCTTCGGCGTGCCGGCACTGCAGAAGTCGGATTCGACGACCGGTAATGTCACCGGCTACCGGATCGAGTATGCGATCGATCTGGCGACGGATGGAGGTTCGTACGCGCAGGTCGTGACTGGCGCGTTCGATGGCAAGACGACGACGCTGTACGAGCGCAGCGTGCGCATCGAGTTGCCGGCGGCGTCGACCGGGTGGCTGGTGCGCGTGCGCCGCATCACGCCGAACGCCCACAGCTCGTTGATTGCGGACACGGTCAATATCGAGGCTATCACCGAGATTATCGATCGCAAGCTGCGCTATCCGATGAGCGCGCTCGTCGGTCTGTCATTTGATGCGCAGTCGTTCAGTTCGGTGCCCACGCGCGCTTACGACATCAAGGGTCTGTTGATCCGCGTACCGACGAACTACGATCCGGAGGCGCGGACCTACTCGGGCACGTGGGACGGCACCTTCAAGACGGCATGGTCGAACAATCCGGCATGGGTGTTCTATGACCTCGTGCTGAATACGCGTTACGGGCTCGGCGCGCGCATCGACGCGTCGATGGTGGACAAGTGGGGGCTCTACAACATCGGCCAGTATTGCGACGTGATGGTGTCGGACGGCAAGGGCGGTCAGGAGCCGCGCTTCACGTGCAACGCAGTCATCCAGTCGCAGGCCGACGCCTATAAGGTCCTGCAGGACCTTGCCACAACGTTTCGCGGCATCGCGTACTGGGGGCCAGGCGCTGTCGTCGCGAGCGCGGACATGCCATCAGACCCGGTGTACGTCTACACCGCGGCGAACGTGGTCGACGGCAAGTTCGAATATGCGGGCTCCGAACGCAAGACCCGATACACGACCGCCCTCATTAGCTGGAACGACCCGGCGAACGCGTACAAGCAGGCTGTCGAGTATGTCCCGGATGAGGACGGCATCGCGCGATACGGTGTCGTCAAGGCCCAGATCACCGCGTTCGGTGTCACTTCGCAAGGCCAGGCGCACCGCGTGGGGCTCTGGACGCTGCTCACAAGCCGCTACGAGACGAACACCGTGACGTTTCAGGTCGGACTCGACGGCACGATGTGCGCGCCTGGTCAGGTCGTCGCCGTGGCCGACCCGAGAAAGGCGGGCCGGCGCATCGGTGGTCGCATCCGCGCGGTGAGCGGCCGCACGGTCACGCTCGACAAGGCGCCCGCCGTTGGCGCCGGCGACGAGCTCACCGTCATATTGCCGACGGGTATCGCGCAGAAGCGCACAGTGCAATCTGTCGCCGGTGATGCTGTCACTGTGTCCGACATCTTCACGACGCAGCCGGTGCCGGGCGCCGTCTGGATGCTCGAGAGTGCAGACCTCGCCTCGCAACTGTTCCGCGTTGTGAGCGTTGCTGAGAGCGACAACGACGGCCAGATCGTCTATACGGTCAACGCTACGCAGTACGAGCCCGGCAAGTACGCGGCGATCGACAACGGCGCGGCCATTCAGGTGCGGCCGGTAACAGTTATCCCGCCGCCCGTACAGCCGCCGCCATCTAACGTCGCGCTGTCGACGTATTCGGTCATCGATCAGGGCATCTCCAAGACCGTGATGGTGATCGCGTGGAATGCTGCCGACAAGGCTGTGTCGTACCTGCCGGAATGGCGCAAGGACAACGGCGAATGGGTTGCCATGAACTCCGTCGGAGGCCTGCAGGCGGAAGTGGTAGGCATCTATCAGGGCACTTATCTCGCACGTGTGCGCGCCGTCAACGCGATGGGTGTCACGTCGATTCCGGCGTACGGCGTGGATACGGCGCTCACCGGCAAGACGAGCCCGCCACCGCAGGTCACGTCGCTGACGACCGAATCAATCGTGTTCGGCATCAACCTGAAGTGGACGTTTCCGGCGGACGGTTCTGCGGGCGACACGCAGCGCACCGAGATCTGGTACAGCCGCACAAACGCGCTCGCCGACGCCATCAAGTTCTCCGACTTCGCGTATCCGCAAGCCTCGACCTCCTATCAGGGGCTCGCCGCGGGCCAGTCGTTTTTCTTCTGGGCGCGGCTCGTCGACACGTCGGGGAACATCGGTCCGTGGTATCCCGCTACCGACGGCGTGAATGGGCAGAGCAGCAGCGACGAGACCGAGTACGAAGCGTATTTCGCCGGCCACATTACGCAGACGTCGCTCGGCGCCGACCTGCTCGAGACAATCGAGCTCATCCCGGATCTGCAGCAGGACGTTCAACAGAACGCCGCTGCCATCACGAACGAGCAACAGGCGCGCGTCGACGGCGACACGGCGCTGTCGAACCGCATCGATCAGGTGTCGGCGCAGGTTGTCATTCCAGAGATGGCCGGCAGCACAGGCGACTATGCCGGGTCGACTCAAGTCTATGCGGGCGTGTGGTCGGAGCAGTCGGCGCGCGCCGAGGCAGACTTGGCGCTTGCGAAAAACGTTGAAACGACGACTGCGCAAATCTCTTCGACGAAGACGACACTGCTCGCTGCAGTGCAGACCGAGACTCAGGCGCGCGTGGATGCTGACAGTGCAATGTCGTCGCAAATCACGACAGTGCAGGCGCAGGCAAACGCCAACACAGCAGCTGTGCAGACGGTGGCGAATTCGTATGCGGATCTTAACGGCCGCGTCGCTGCGTCCTACCAGATCAAGACGCAGATCACGGCGAACGGCCGCACTTACATCGCCGGCATCGGCGTTGGCGTCGACAACACGAGCGGCGTCGTCGAGTCTCAGGTGCTTGTGTCGGCGAGCCGCTTCGCAGTGCTCGACCCGAACGGCAGCTCCGTTACCGCTCCGTTTGTGATTCAGGGCGGCCAGGCGTTCATCAGCCAGGCGCTCATCGGCGTCGGCTGGATACAGAACGCGAACATCGGCGACATCATCCAGTCGACGTCGGTCGGCGCGAATGGACAGCCGCGCTGGAAGCTCGATAAGAACGGTACGCTGACGATGAACGGCGCAAACGGCGGCAGCGGCTATCTCACACTGAGCGACTCGACGCTGCTCGTCTATGACAACAACGGGACGCTGCGCGTCCGCTTGGGGCTCTGGTAATGCCGGCGGGACTTCAGATCTGGAATGCAGCCGGTCAGCTGATGCTCGACGCGACGCAGAGGGTGGGGCGCATCAAAGGCTCGGTCTATATACCGAATAACGGTTTGAGCGGCTCCCAAGCCGCAGACCTCTCCGGCGGAACGCCATTCTTCTCGTTCCAGCCTGACTTTCTTTTCATGCACATCAACGCGAACAGCCCTCCGCCTCAAATCTCCATTAACTCGACGGGCGTCAGTTGGGTGTTCAGTGGAAGCGCCGGCAGCTACTTCTATCCGGTGTCGGGCTGGCTGTTCTATGGGGTTTTCTGATGACCGCAGGGTTTCAGGCGTTCACCGATACTGGCATAGTCCAGATCGACGGTCAGACGCCGAATTACCAGATGACGGCGCAAATGCGGCGAGCTACCGTAGTCACCAGTGTGCCGACCGTTTTCAACAACGTTGGCACGCAGTTCTACGTCAATTTGCAGTCGACCACATTCACTTTCAATGCGGCGTATCCGCTGTTTGCCTTCACGGCAGACGGCGGCGTGATGGTGACTCCCTACAAGTTCACGCGAAGTGGCAATACGTTCACCGTTCAATTCGTCGCCGCGGCCGCGACGACGATCAACCTGTTCATCTTCGATCAGGTGCCCACCTCGGCGAATCGTTTCGGCCTTCAGGTCTTTGATGCAAACGGCGTGCTTATTGCGGACGCGGCGAATCCCTTTGCAAGAATCATTGATGTCAGATCTGGGCAAGTTATTTCGGGAACCGGCTTTGACGGAACCGGCACATCGATGCCTGGACCCGGCACGCAGTCGGTCAACTATGGGCGGAATGTGGCTGTGGCCGGCGCATACGCCGGGCACCTCTTGAACAGCGACGGTTCAGGCGGGGCATGGATGACCGCATGGGGCGTTAGCGGCGCCACCGTCACGTGGGAATGGCACGCGTACTACAACGACGGCGGCGGCCACTACATCGGCTTCCGCGAGGCGAGCGCCTGGAACTTTATGGTCATGGACATGACCGGGATCATTTGAGGAGATCATGCCACTTGAAATCAATTACGTTACTCCATCGACGGGAGCGCAAGCCAGTTATCACGTGGTGACACAAGTCGCCATTGACTACGAGATGGCATCCAGTGTTGCTACCGTCGCCTCTTATCTCTCAAAAGAGGCGAAAGACGGTGGCAAATTTCCGATGTATGCGCAACAGATCGCAGTGTCTGGTTTGCCGGACAAAGGTGTCGATGCTCGAGATTTTGCTGAAACAGCATTGGCCGCCGCCGCGCCTAGTGACAACAGCATGCCGCCATCCATGAATCGCTATGCACTGGCCGGCGCGGAAATAGTGGATTAGCACTTTCGTAAATTCCCTGTAAACTTTGTTTGCCGGAAATAGTCTGAAGGGCGACAACGGGGGGATAACAATGTTGAAAATAATCGGGGCTATCGCGTTAGTGGCGCTTGCGCTAGTGGGGTGCGGTGGTGGCGGGGACGGCGGCAGCGCAGCGCCGTCGGCAAAGACGATGAAGCTATCTCTGTATGGCCAGCCCTTGGTCATAGGGTCCAAAGCGTCATCGAAAGCGCAGTTGCTCACCGTCGCTAATGCCGCGTCATCGGCTACGGCCACCAGCGGCGATGCAGCAGCGTCAGTGCAGGCACTGCAGGCTGCGCTTGCGGCGCGCGGCGTTACGGCCAATGTTACTGCGCAAGTGATGGACGGTACGACGCTGCATCAGATCGTGGTTGGAGAAAATAACGGTTTGCCGCCAACACCAGATCAGTTCAAAACGGACCCAAGCGAATATCTGGTGGTCAATTTCGAACTCGATGACATGGCCACTCGCACTGACGACCCTACTCAGGCCGCGGCGATCAATCAGTTCATCCAAGATTTGACGGTGTTCGCTCAACGCGCTTCAGTGAGCGGCAAACTCGTTCTCGTTGTTGCGCCTATTCTCACGTGTGATCAGCCGCCCGGATTTTCGGCGGCGTACGGGTTGCAATATGCTATTACGCAGGCATCAGGCAAGGCGCTCATTCAGGAGATCGGAGGCGTGCCGCTGACGATTGGCTACGACAGCTCGGGCAACGTCGTGCAGACGCCAGAATTGGCGCACCTTGGACCGGACTGTCGGACGCCGGACGCCTACCTCTTGAACGAGCGCACGCAAGCTGTCGCGGACGCCATCGCGGCACTCTTCAAGCAGAGCGCCGGAACACCCGGCGCCGCCAGCGGAGCTTCGGCGACGGGCACTTGAAGCCTCAACGCACTTACGAGCCAGCCTTCGAGCTGGCTTTTTTTTGGCCGCCTTCGGGCGGTTTTTTTATGGCCGCGCAGTTTTTAAAGGAGAGGCGCGTGACGCAAGAACGGCAACCGGGGGCGGTGCTGCAAGCGGGTGGGCGGCAATGGTCGTTCGACAGGTCGGTGAACATTCCGACGCTTATGACGTTGGTCGCGCTGCTGGCCGGCTGCTTGGGTTCGGGCTTCGGCCTGTATCTCAGCTTCGACCGGCGCATCAGCAGTCTCGAGGACCGGACGAACCACATCGAGAAAGACCAGAGCGAGCAGAAGTCCGACAACAAGGAGCAGCTCAAGGCGATCAACGAGAAGCTGGACCGGCTTCTCTATGATCGCGCTGGCGTGCGGCCTGAAACGCGAGGATGGACGAAATGAAATTGAAGATCACGCTGGCCGATGGCTGGCAGCAATTGCATAAGCGCGGCACGGTGATCCTGTCGAGCGCGCTCGCCGCGGTGTCGGCATTCGGTCCAGCCATCCGCGAGGCATGGCACGACCTGCCGGACGACCTTAAGTCGATTATCCCGGCGCACGCGCAGCAGGCCATCGCGTACGCGATCCTTTTCGCGTCGATCGTCGCGGTGCGCTACACGGCGCTGCGCCGCGTGCCGAAGGAGGGCGGCGATGGTACTCAATGACGTGATCGAGCGCGCCGTTGCGCCGGCGCTCGCGATCCTTCCTCCCCAGATGGACACGCCAGAGGCGCGCGTCATGTTGCTATCGATCGGGCTCCAGGAGTCGCGCTTCAGTGCTCGCCAGCAGAGCGGCGGCGGCCCCGCGCGCGGGTTCTGGCAGTGCGAGCAGGGCACCGCAAAGACGCGCGGCGGTGTGTGGGGCTTCTACCTGCACCCGGCGAGCCGGTACTGGATGAGCGTGCTCTGCCGCGCGCGCGGCGTCGCGTTCGATCCGGTTGCCATTTATGGCGCGCTCGACGAGGACGACGTGCTCGCGGCCGGCGTCGCCCGGCTTGGCCTGTTCACCGACCCGAAGGCATTGCCCGCCGTCGGCGATGTGTCGGGTTCGTGGGCTCTGTATCTCCGCGTGTGGCGGCCCGGCAAACCGAAGCCCGACTCCTGGCCCGCGCTGCATGCTCAAGCCGCCGCGGCTATCGGCGCGCTCACTCACTGAAGGAGGCGACATGCTCGCTCTGTTACTGCAATTGGGTCCATGGATTCTCACTTCGCTCGCCGGCGTCGCCGCGCTGCTCACACACTGGAACGCCAAAACGAAGGTTGCGGCCGCTAGCCAAAAGGTGGCTGAGGCTCAAGCGAGCGCTGCGCAGGCGCAAACCCAAACTGCCGAGGTGCGCGACGCCGAGGCCCAAGCGAACGCAACAGCCGCACAGACGGCGGCAGATTCCGCAAAGGAGCGAACCGATGTTGAAAATCATATTGCCGCTGATCCCCCTGGTGAGTCTGCTCGTGTCTTGCGCGACAACTGGTCAAGAGACTAGCCGACCTGTCGAGCAGCCCGAGGTAGTCACGCGCACGCGGATCGTCGACAACAGTTGCACCGACTTCAAGCCCGTCTACGTCTCGAAGGGAGACATCCTCACCGACGGCACGGCTGATCAAATCCGTGCAAACAATGAGATGGGCGCGAAGAAGTGCGGATGGAAGCCGTTAGGCAAATGACCCGCGCGATGCCCACGTCAAGCTCTGCTGGCAGGTAACTCAGCGGCGCCTCTGATGCCCGCGCGCGATGAGGAGCGCCGCGCGGTCCACAGGATCGTCCGGATCATAGTCGAATGCTCCGGCATCGCACGTCGATCGTAGTGGCGGCCGCCAGTGTTCTGGTTTTCCCTTCCCTCCAATCGGCCCGATGCGGCGCATCTCCGCGTCCATTACGGCGCAAGCCTTTCGCAGCGGTGCATCCTCACCCGCGAGCCTCCGAACTCGGCCCTCTCCGCGACGCGCGCTATCTTCTTCAACGACCAGTCCAGGTGGGCCAGCAGTTCTCGCGAATGCTGCACCTCCAGAATGAGACGCCAGACATCGGTGTTGTCCTGATACAGCCGATACCATTCGCGCAACTCGGCAAGCGTCGGAGGAGCGAAGGGTGGGAGAGCCATGGCCATTCTCAATACTGTATGGATGTACAGTATATCGCGTGGCAGAATGGACGTCTCGGCGTGCAGCGGAGACACAAATGGCCATCCTCGTGGGAACTGCCTCATGGACTGACAAGACGCTGATTGAGTCTGGCGCGTTCTATCCGCCAGGCTGCAACGGCGCGGAGGCCCGCTTGCGGCACTACGCCAGCGTGTTCCCGCTCGTCGAGGTCGATTCTTCGTACTATGCGATGCCGAGTGCGACCAACAGCGCTCTTTGGGTCGAGAGGACGCCACCTGGGTTCGTGTTCGACGTGAAGGCCTTCCGGCTGTTCACTGGGCACCAGACCGAGCCTCGATTTTTCCCGAAGGATCTGCAGACCGACCTGCCAAAGACCGGCAAGAAGAACCTCTACTACAAGGACATCCCGCCGCCGGTGGTTGATGAGCTATGGGCGCGCTTCTTCGAGGCTCTGCAACCGCTGCATGCCGCCGGCAAGCTCGGGTCCGTGCTGTTTCAATTCCCGCATTGGGTAACGGCCGTGCCGAAGGCGAGGGAGCACGTCGAGCACTGCGCTGAGCGCATGCACCCGTTTTTGACCGCGTTCGAGTTCCGCCACGAGAGTTGGTTGGGTGACAAGCACCGCGAGTCGACGCTGGCCATGGAGCGGGAGCGCGGAATCGTGCATGTGATCGTCGACGCCCCAGAGGGCGTAACGAAGCGCGCTCACACCGTCTGGGAGACGACGTCGCCCGAACTCGCGATCGTGCGGCTGCACGGCCGCAACGCGGAGACCTGGAGCGGCGCCGAATCGGCGGCCGACAGGTTCAACTACGAGTACAACGAGGACGAGCTGCGCGAACTTTCACCGTCGATCGAGGCCATCGCGAAGAACGTCGGTCGCACGCATGTCCTCTTCAACAATTGCTATCGCGATGTCGCCCAGCGAAATGCAGGCACAATGATGTCGATCCTTGGTGTAATTGAGTAGCGGAGGCTTGCGGGTAATTTGTTGACCCATTGCGCTTGGCTGATGTCGCGACCAGGTTGTTAGCCCGGCAAATTTATCCAGGGAGTGCTTGGCGGGTATTTTTCCGATATCAGTCCGATCAGCTCATCGCCAAGCCTCAATGTCTTGAACAAAAGATCTTGGAACCCTTCATAGAAGGCCAGCAGTTCCGGGTGCGTCAGTTCGTCAAAGCCGCCAGCGTACATTGCATCAATATCCTCGAGAAGCGAGTTAACGCATGTATAGAAGACGGGGATGCGATGCGCCACGGACGGGTGCAGCAGCCCAAGCTTGTCGACGTTCTTGTTGTACAGCTCGACATAGTTTCGCTTGGCGCTGATTTTCAAAAGCGGGACAGCATGCCCAGCGCGGCCCGACTGAACTGCGAAGTTGATCTTATCGACGTATTTGCGCTCTTGCACGATCACAAGAATGGCGTTTATTCCGCCTTGGAAGGCATACGCCAAGTTCCGCGATTCCTTTCGCTGCCTAAAGACCTCTGCGCCGACCGTTGACGCCAATGACGTGACAAGACTGATCGCACCGCCAACGAGTGCCCCCAAAATCGCCGCATCCGCCATGTTTATTTTCTCGATCTTCTGCTGCTGATTTATCGGGTGAGACTCTTGAATTCGCCCGACCTCGCGTCTAATACGCCAGCAAGGAACTAGGCGACAAGCGGTTCCAGCGCGTTAAAAAAATAGGCATGCATTAGACGGGATTCGACGAAAGCCAATATTAGTGCATGATTGCGTCCAGCGAAACCCCGCATGGGGTGCAGGTTGCAATCATCATCGGCGCACTGGCTTTAAGTCGTTGCGCATACAACGTCTTTTTCAAGACGCCAAAGACGGGTCTGCTTGATATGTGCAAGGCGCAGATGTGGGGCCTTCTGCGATCATCGCTCAGCGTGAGGTGAGCTTTGTTCATCCACGTACAGCAAAGTGGGTTGGGTCAAGCGGGAGCAGTACGTTGGTCACATTGCGCGCGGAAAGAACTGTCCGGATCAGAGTCCTGATTGTCAGCGAAACTCTCCGGGGGCATATTCGGGGGCATCGGATCGATTTCGGTTGGGCGAGGTCCAGGATTGGTAAGGCTTTGGCGTTGAAGTTCGAGTCCGGTTCCCGCACCAGAGAACCAGGGCTTTCGGCGCGTGCGTCTCCGATTCAATTGACGCCGCCGCCACTTCAGCACTTCACCCATCTCCTCGCGGCGGATTCGCCCATACTCCTTACACAATCTTTCCTGTGTGGTAGAGTTTTCGCTGCGGTCGAAGCGATGCTCATCTG
>Ga0209796_10000282_pt1 | contig 42230 bp, 47 predicted proteins | sample AgamicOrSfrz_FD_187167 | JGI IMG/M metagenome (GOLD analysis project Ga0209796, IMG submission 187167) | Agave microbial communities from Guanajuato, Mexico - Or.Sf.rz (SPAdes) (version 2) | ecosystem: Host-associated > Plants > Phyllosphere > Phylloplane/Leaf | place: Guanajuato, Mexico...
CTTTACTATTTTCAGCAACCATGTCCAAGCAAGTACAAAGTTTAGCACAGAAATTTATGAACACTCCTGAACTCGTGCAAGTAAAAGCGAAGCAGTTAACAGTAAAGAATATTGAGCAACAGTATGTAGAAATTCCAGAAAATCGAAAGTTTGATGTTCTTTGCAATCTTGTAGATCTTCAATCACCAGACCTGGCTATTGTATTTGGACGTACGAAAAAACGTGTGGATGAACTTGCCGAAGGGCTAAAAAAACGTGGATATGCAGCAGAAGGCATTCACGGAGACCTTACCCAATCAAAACGGGCCGATGTCATTCGTCAATTCAAAGAGCATACCATTGAGATTATGGTCGCAACCGACGTTGCAGCAAGAGGACTTGATATTACAGGTGTCAGCCATGTCTACAATTTTGATATTCCTCAGGATCCTGAAAGCTATGTTCATCGTATTGGTCGAACAGGACGGGCAGGTACTAAGGGATTGGCCGTTACATTTATAACTCCGAGAGAACGTCATCACTTAAAAGTGATTGAAGATGTCACGAAAACAAAAATGTCTAGACAATCACCACCCACTTCTAGTGAAGTAATGGCTGGAAATCAGGAAGCAGTCATTCACCGTATTTTGAGTACAATCGACAAGAGGGAGTTCGAGGAATATAAGCCTATGGCGAATAAGCTATTAGAAGAAGTAGATTCTGTTTCCTTACTGTCAGCCACTTTAAAGCTCTTAACAAAAGAATCGAATATGGCTCCTGTCCAATTGACTGAAGTGGCACCACTTCGTAATAAAAAGGTAAGAGCAGAACGTAAGAGAGGTAGAGGTAGAAAAGAGACAGTGGGCCGTAAAAAAAATTATAGAAAATAATCTTTTGTTGTTTGAAAACGGTATGCTTTACTAGCAGGTATCGAGATTTATTACACTGTAAGGTGTCAAAAACCAAAAACCACTAACCTTTAATCCTTATGATTGTGAAGGACTAAAAAATACCGTACAAAAGAACTTGGCAAAAATAAAGAATCTTAGGAGATTTTAATTATCTCTAAGACAATTGAAAGTAAAAACTATATTATTTCTGGTATTAGAGGGATGAGGATATGAGCCAAAGTATATTTGCAAATGGAGAAGTAGTAGCTATAAGAGAATCTAATGAATTAGTAACAGTTTTAAAAAGTCATTATGTGAAAAACATGAAAAGATACTCTTATACAGTCGATAAATACCCTGGTACTTTTTTCTTTGAAGAAGAATTAATGAAACATGAATAACAATTACTATTGAATGAGTTCTGATAAAAAGGACTTTTAAAATAAAAACAGACTCTAAAGGTAGAGTCTGTTTTTAGAATGGTTTCTTATGCTTTACGTACGTTTGTCGCTTGTGGGCCACGTTGCCCTTGTTCGATATCGAAAGTCACTTCTTGACCTTCATCTAAGGATTTAAAACCTTCCCCTTGAATAGCTGAGAAGTGAACAAACACATCTTCTCCACCTTCGCGCTCGATAAATCCGAAACCTTTGTCAGCATTAAACCATTTTACTTTACCGTGTTCCATTTTTGTTGCCTCCTACAATATAGAAAATAAACCAGATTATAATTAAACCTAGCTTATTTATTATATTATCCCAATAAAGGCACCTTAAACTTAAAATTAATTTGATTTTTCTAACGTTCTTTACCATTACTAGCTTCACTAAAAGATTATTAGGATATGATTATATACATAATGAGGTTCTCGTGCAAAAACTTCTAAATATCTGTAAGTGGCCTTCTAAACATGGAAATAAGGGAAGAGCGAGGATTACCTATTGCTCACACAATCGTTATGTATTGTATTCATCAATATAAACCTAAATTAGATGAGAGAATACGATGGGAACGGTCTGTCCAAAATAAAGGGAAGTTCACTCGATTTTTTTAAAATCGTTGCGTAAATATAGATTCCATTAGATTGGAATCTATATACCTTTTTCATATAAATGCAGCCTTTGTAGTAGAAGTCATAAACCTGTTTATAAATAAAAAAATGACGCCGTTTTAGGCGCCATTTTTCACAGAATAGAGGAGGACACACCCTATGCACGGGCGGTACTATTAACACATCGTCTTGATTTGATAATACCCAGTGTTCAAATTTAATAAACCTTTAGTTATGACAATTTATGCAGAATATTTGCATGGAGGTAAGTCTATACATAATTTGAATTTTTTTATGTAAATAAATAACAGGAGAACAAAGTATAACGGACTTTCCGTACATTTTTATCGTATAGAGCGTAAAAAGAGAAAAATCACTGGGCTTAATCAGTGGTTTTCCCTTTTTAAAGAGTTAGCTGTAGAGTGGTGATTAAATTCATCTTGAATGGTTTGTTTTAAATATATAATTTTATTCTTTTTTCTTAGCAAGCTGTTCTTTGTCTTGTGTTCCAGGTGGTTGTTCAAGCCATTTATGATGAATCATGATATCAGCTCCATCTTTCGCATATTGACCGATCTCAAGTGATAGCCTTTCATAATTGATAACGAGATCACTTCGTTGACTTGCAGCTGCTGCAGTTGCATAGTTACCTGTTCCTGCTGCGCTCAAAAAACTCATCTGAAACATCGCTAGTCGATCAGAGAAGACAGGTGTCGTTAAGTCACTAATCGCAATATCGTGTGGAACCGGTGGCTGAATATGATTTTCTAACAGTGCTTTGCCAAAAATCTGGACATGTTTTTCCGAGATTTCAGCCCCTCTTAACATCCATTTTTGAATTTTTTCGCGTTGAGATGTTTGGGCAAAGCTAAGAGCTAGCTTACTGCCGATGATATTGGTTTGGATGTTCATATATAAATGCGATATTTCGATGGCATTCAAAGGGCGCTCTTTACTAAAAAATGAAAAGCCACTAAGATAGCTTTTGCTGTCTACAGTATCTGGTTGAGTAGGATAAGCAATATAAGGTGCTCGAACAAATAGCCCTTTCGAAAGAGCAATATCCGAACTTTCATCATATAAATTGGAGGCCTCTTGAAGCCCCTCTTTAAAATATAATCGTATATCTTTTCGAGCACTCATGGATAGAAACCCACTAAATGCTAGCATCCCTACTTTTGCCATGTGATTAACGTAAGTAAGAATGAAGGTATCGGTGTACAAACGACCTGTATCCTTATTCACATCATGTTCATTTGTAAATCCTATAGGAAGAGAAATTCCTTCCCTTTGAAATAAAGCACGAAGTTTTTCTACATGAACAGCTGAAAGGTCATAAGCCATTTGAACAATTAATTTAATTTCTTTATCTTCGATATGTTTTAAGAAATAACCAAGTATACATTTGGACATACTATCATTCATATAGCCAGTCCATGTGCAGGCTATTTCAGCTGACGTAAGCTTTGTGTTATGTTCAGTCATGAACAGTTTCCTCCAATTGATATTTTAGGTTGTCACTATATCATTTGCAGAAAACTGCTATTTTTATGCCTTTTGTGAGTATATATAATCTGATTCACTATCCTTGTCGTTGGTCCAGTATATTGAAACGAATATGTTTTTTCACTTCTATAGCTTTCCATAAGCCGTATTAAGTTAACTAGCTATATGTTGTCCACCTTCATCATTTAATTATGATACAGTGAGGAAGGGTTTCTCCAATTTTTAAGGAATTAATTATCAGTAGTAATAAACTTAACGAGGTATCTAGAGTAGTGAAATAAACGAAAAATCGAATTAATTGTTGTTACATGTAAATATAGATATTTATTCTGAAAGGGGTTGGGACTATGAGTGTTTCTACCTTAACTAATTTAATGAGAAAAAGAGTATCTAAAAAAGACAAAGGGGAGTTCAATCAATGGACAGAAATAAATTCTCATCAATTGCCCACAGTAAACATTTATTTAGTAACCCGATAAGTGAAACTAAAATCAATAGAATTATAGATTTTCTTCAGTTAGAACCTCATGCAAGAGTGTTAGATATCGGGGCTGGGAAGTGTGAACTGTTAATACGTTTAGTTGAAAAATATGATATTGAAGCAACAGCCGTAGAGTTATATGAAGGTTCTATTTTAGAGGCAAAGCAACAGGCCCAAAAAAGAATTCCTGAAGAAAAAATTACGTACATTGTAAAAGACGCCAAACAAGTGGTAAGTGAATACGTCAATCATTTTGATGTAGGAATTTGTTTTGGTTCTACTCATGCTTTAGGGAGTCTGGAATTAACGTTACAATCTCTTAAAAGAAATGTTAAAAAAGGCGGCTTTATTCTAGTAGGAGAAGGATACTGGAAGAAGAAACCTAGTCAGGCATATTTAGAAGCACTTGGTGGAGCAGATGAGTCAGAATTAAAAAAACACCATGAGAATGTTTTTATGGGAGAAAGTATGGGGCTCGTGCCGATTTGGTCAGTTGTTGCAAGTGATGATGATTGGGATGAATATGAAGGACTATATGCTATGTCTATGGAAAAATATTGTTATGAAAACCCGAACGACCCTGATTGTGACAGTATGTTAAATAAAATTAGGTCTTGGAAACGGACTTACTTTACATGGGGTAGAGATACTTTAGGATTTGGCCTTTATCTTTTTCAAAATCAATAAATTTCAAAAGAACCTGAGATACCTTTCAGTATGGAACAAGGAATTTCAGGTTTTATATTTTCTGTAATCCACATTATGATAACTAAATATTTATACATGTTTCTTTCATCAACTAACAAGCCAAATATTCCTTTTAATAGAGGTTCCGAAAAGATCTATTATGGTAACTAACAATGAATGGAATATAAATTAATAAATTACCTCAATATACCTTTTATGGTAAAAATAATTAGGTAAGAAGAGAAATAATAAAGCAATATTCTCTAATCTAATGTTGTTTAGGGAAGAGGAAATAAACTTGTTTAAAGGCTTGTCATCTGTTACATATCTTATTTTATTTATATTATTTACATTTCTTTTTTTGCACGAATTTCTTTTTATGCCATTCTTATTTAATTTTTCAATTTTAGAATATATACATTTAGAGTGGTTAGGGTTTTGGTCCATATTTTTGGCGATAATTTTTCTTGGATTATTCCTACGAAAAGCTTACAATTTGAACACTAAAAAGACTTTGCTAATAATAGGAGGCTCAATTTTATTAGTATTTGTGATTCTTTTAATTTTACTGTTATCAGTAGCCGGACAGTTATAAAAAGTTGCTTACAACATTAAAAATATGTATAGAAGACATGATTTCTAGATTAGTAATTATGTTAAATGGAAATGAATACAGCATAAAACTCCAAATAAATACATTTTATAATAAAATAGTAATTAATTGGAGTTTTATTGCCTGATGGAGGAGTGGATTAGTATGTCTGATAAAGAGAAAGAGGAATCGGAAATTGAAAAGCCTAGCCTAGATAGAGCAGGGATAAGATCTTATATGGGTAACCCAGAGAAATTCGAGTTCTCGCTTTATGGAGTCTTAATGGCCTGTGTGCCTTTAATTATAGTCGGAATTTTTATTTGGTATAACTGGTAAAGAGCTTGAATCAATTAATCTAAGCTCTTCATTGTTACCGATAAATATTGATTATGGTAATTAGATATTAAATAAGGTATACATCCTTATTGCGATTAAATGATGAAATGATAATAAATGGAAAGAGGTGAGATAGCTTGCTTAATTTACTTATTGGAGGTTCTTTATTAGTATTAGGTGGCTATTGTATGTTCAAGTTTATGGGTTCTTCAGCTTCAATAAAAAGCAGAGATGATAACAATGTTGCAAATCCAACAGATGAAAGTATTGTTCCCCCTAATTCAACAAATGGTCTTTAATTATAAGAAGCCAAACCCTTTATAAGGGTTTGGCTTCTTATAATTGGTTTTATGTTAATTAAAGATTTATATCATATAAAGCTTAAAACGAAAAAAAACCACTGATATACGTCAGTGGCTTTTTATAATCTATTCTTATAAAGAACAGATCACGTTGACTTTAGTAGTTTGCTCAAGATATGAAAAATTATACATTTCCAACCATGCAAAGTTAATTGTTTTCTCATCTCTTTGAGCATATTTATCATAGAAGATACTTTACAGTATTCTTGCTCAAAATGATCGGATAGACATTTTAATTAAAAGACAAGGTATGAAAGTTGAAAAGAGTCTGTTCTCATTCTTCATATTTGAGTTATAGCTTTACTCCCTCACGGCTTAGAATTACTTTTCCTTTTGCCAAGATTAGATTATCTTCAGAAACTTCACTTGTCACTTTACAAGCTAAATTAGGTGAATATTTTTTCAACATAATGTTCTCATTATCTACAAAAATTTCAGCAGGTTCGTTCTTTTTAATATTTAATGTTCTTCTTAGTTCGATGGGTAAGACTACTCTTCCCAGGTTGTCTAGTTTCCTAACGATGCCAGTAGCTTTCAATTTAAAATCTCCATAAAATATTACTTACATACCCATTAAGTGTAAAATATTCTTTTTATTGTTTTAATTAGTAATATATTACATTTAAGTGAGGGAGGATATTTCAATATGATAAGGCTAGAGATAAAGGTTGCATGGAAGAATTATAATGGAATTTATTAAATCACTCAGTTTTTTCATTTTAACCTGATATATTAATTAGAAATATAACATATTCAAGTTATTTATAACCTATATAAAAATAACTTGAATATATAGGTAAATAGTTAAGTATTTCATATAAATCATTAGTTTAACTATTTACTTCTTTATATAAAATACATTTATTTTTTATTTTTAATTAAAAATTATTTACTAAAGATATATCGAAGTTAAACACTTATAAAATTTCTATTAGATTATTATAAATACAATAATTTTTTAAAAGGTAAGTAGAAGATAGAGTGGTATATAGTAAGGAGTGAAAAGCGTTATTTGTAGTCAATAAGTGTAATTAATAAAACATTGATTTTCAGAAGCTAATTTTTATTTTTTCTTTAATAAATAAAATGAATTGTTAATCACTATCATTGTTCTTTAATCAATTAGTTACTAATTATGTATTTATATCTTTTTTTATCTAATTGAAGACATATAAAAAATATCTAGAAGGAGATAGGAGCGTAATTATGCATATTATTCTATATCTCACTTCATCTATCAACCTTGCATAAAAAGAGTGGAAAAGGGAATACTGTTTGCAAAAGAGAAAAGATAAAGGGGTTGACGTTTTATGGAAAATAATGCACTTAACGGAATGGATCGGGTTAATCCAAATTTACGTGATGAAATGTTGGCTGAATTGTTTTTGGATCAAATGATGAATGACTTTAAAAGAAGTAAAATCCTCGAGGAAATTGATCATTCCTTAAAGAATAAAGATAAAGAAACTTTTTTACGTTTAACAAAGAAATTAAAATCTGTATCTTAATAAAAACAATATAATATAGAAGAAACTCGTCAAAAGAAGCCTTTGCTCAACAAGAGCAAAGGCTTCTTTTCATAAATTTTTCCTATATTCAAATCGGATTAACTTCCCTTTGTATAAGAAATAAACTGAAGAATAATACTACCTGGTAAATAAAAGAATTTCCCATGGAGTAAATAACGATATTTTAAGGGTGTTTGTGTCTAGATCCTCCTTAATATAAAGATAAATAGGGTGATTAGTATGGAGAAATCAAAGGATTCCTATCTTCCAGAGTGGCAAGTTTTTATGCAAGCGTTAATGGTATTTTTCATCCCATATATAATCTCCAGATTGTTTAATTGGACTCGTACTTCAGAGGAAGAGTGGTGAAAATGAAAACAAACAGGAATCTGTATCTAAAAATTCAGCTAATCCATTTACACGTGATTTCAATTCAAATGTAAAGGAAGTTAGAAAAGAAATTGATCATAACTCTGAAGTTTATTTTAGGGAGTTTATTATAGGACGTACCGGCATTCGAGCATGTATTGTCTTCGTTGAAGGGCTATCAGATAAAGATCTTATTGATAAACATATTTTGTCATCATTGATGGCTGATTTTTCAGCAGAATCCTAATTGAAACAGCCTTACGAAAAGGGTAGCTTATGATGAAAGGAAGTGAACTGTGGGTAATGATCAATTCAAACGATCGTATTACGACACCTCAAGCAACTGTTGTTGTTATCAATTTTATACTTGGAACAGGAATTCTTACCTTGCCCCGGATAGTTGCGGAACAAGTAAAAACACCAGATGTTTGGTTAAGTGTTATTTTAGGCGGAATAATTGCCATGATAGCAGGAGTAATTATGGTGAAATTAAGTCAACGCTTCCCTGAAAAAACCTTTTATCAATACAGCCAAGAAATTGTAGGGAAATGGATGGGCAAGTTATTTAGTTTCTTCATAATAGGTTATTTTTTAGTACTTGGTGGGTTTCATGCCCGTTCATTGGCAGAAGTAACAGGATATCTATTGTTGGAAGGAACCCCTAAATGGGCTATTATTATGCCCTTTATGTGGGCAAGTCTCTACCTAATCAGAGGGGGGATAAATCCAATCGCTCGTCTATTTGAGATTATATTACCTATTACGGTTATTCTTTTTTTACTTGTTGCCTTTATGAGTATCAAAATATTTGAAGTAGACAATCTGCGCCCGGTACTAGGTTCAGGTATCACACCGGTGCTAAAAGGCATAAAAACAACTGCTCTTGCATTCACGGGTCCTGAAATCATGTTAATCATTTTAGCTTTTATGAAAGAACCACACAAAGCAGGAAAAGCTGTACTAGTTGGAATTACTATTCCTTTATTCATTTATGTGATTACTGTTGTAATGGTGATCGGAGCGTTATCGGTTGATGGAGTAGTTACAAGAACATGGCCCACACTTGATTTGATACGAAGTTTTGAGCTGACCGGTTTGATTTTTGAACGATTTGATTCTCTGTTGCTGGTGGTATGGATTATGCAAATGTTTACTTCTTTTACTGTTAACCATTACGCTGCTTCATTAGGACTATCTCAACTTTTCCAAAAGAACATTCATCCATTTATGTATGGCGTGCTTCCCGTTATTTATCTTATTTCCATGATCCCCAAAAACATCAATGATGTATTTAAAGTAGGGGATATGGTTGGCAACGCTGCCTTAGTTTTATTTGGCTTTTTGCCGCTGCTTCTTCTCATTATTTCAAAAGTAAAGGGGAGAAAGTATGAAACAAACCTTTAATCACGTCCAGTTCTTATTGGTTTTTCTCTCTGTTTTTTTGCTCGTTCCTCTGACGGGCTGCTGGAGTAGTCATGAAATTGAAGAAAGAAGTTTAGGGGTAGGTGTGGCGCTCGATAAGGGGAAGGAGTCCATGATTGAAAAAGAATTTGATGAACAAGGAGGGGGATATGCGAGAAAGAACCTGATTACGTCAACCTATCAACTTATCACCCCACAAGTGGCAAGTTCAACCACTAAACAAGGAGGTCCTCAACAGAAATCTTATGTGAATGTGTCTGAAACAGGAGATTCTGCTTTTCAAATGCTTCGTGAATTATCTTTAAGAAGTGATACTCCTTTAACTAGTCCCCATATGAAAGTGATGGTTATCGGTGAGGCCCTTGCACGATCGTATAGTTTGGAACAATTAGTGGATCAAAGTCTTCGTGACAATGATTTTAGACCAAGTTGTCTGATGTTTATTAGTAAAGGGAGAGCAAGCGACACACTCGAATCAAAAACAGCAGGAGAGATCCCAGCATTTCGTTTGTCTGAAATGGTAGAAAATTCCTACCGAACAACGAGAATTTTACCTCCTATGCCGCTTATTAAACTAGAGAGCAAGATCCAATCACGGTCTAGTTTTCTGTTGCAAAATGTAGTATCAGCAAATGGAGAAATCAAATTTGCGGGTGCTGCCATAATTAAAGGGAAAACAAACAAAATGATTGGTTTTTTGAATGAAGAAGAACTAGATGGTCTGACTTGGATCACAGGAAAAGGGAAAGGCGGTCTAGTGAAAAGCTTTGATGAAAAGACTGGTCAGCTGATTGTATACGAAATAGAATCTATGAAAAGCCATATTGAACCTCATGTTAAAGGAAATAGCATTTCCTTCAATGTGCATATTGAATCAGAGGGAAGGCTATCTGAAAATTGGGTGGTCTCAGGAAATCCTTTAAAAAATCAATTTTTACAGAAGGTGCAAAAAAACTCAGAAAAAAAAGTAAAGCACCTCGTAAGAAACACGGTAGAAAAGATGCAAAAAGAATATAAAGTCGATGTGGCCGGGTTCGGAAATCAATTGAGAATTAAGAGGCCCAGAGTATGGATGAGGGTTAAAGCCAATTGGGATCAAACATTTAGTGAAGTTCCAATTAACTATGATGTGAAATTAATGATTAAAGATTATGGAGCGTCAGGATCAACGAAGTAAGCTTTCAAGTTTAACTTTGCTTATTTTGATGTCAAAAATGAAAGAAAGCTCCAAGGAATAACCTTGAGGCTTTCTGAAAAGTATTCACCCTATACTTATTTAAGAGCTTCTTTTAATTCTTTTCCGGGTTTAAACGCAGGAACTTTGGAAGCTGGAATCGTCATTTCTTCACCAGTTTGGGGATTACGTCCGGTACGAGCTGCACGTTCACGTACTTCAAATGTGCCGAATCCAATCAATTGAATTTTTTCTTCATTAGCAAGTGTATTAGAAATCGTTTCAAACAATGCATCTACAGCTTTTTTAGTATCTTGTTTCGTTAGTTCTGATTTTGTTGCAACTGCATCGATTAATTCAGCTTTTTTCATATGTAAATACCTCATTTCTTATTGCATATATAGTATGTATATGTAGAACATATCACAGTCTTTATAAAATGTTCAAACATAAGCACTCATTTGATGATTTAAAAAGTTATCTAATAAACTAGATGCTGAGATTTGCTCTAAGACAAAATGAACCCCATTCAAGACAGAAGAAACTCGTCAAAAAGGGAGCTGTGCTCAATAAGAACAAAGCTCCCTTTTGATGATTTTCTCCTATTTTCAAATGGATGTAACCTTTGCATCAGAATATTTATTATTTATTCAGTCTAGATGAACTGTAATTAAGAAGGATTTTTACTTGTACTATGCTAAAACCTATTAATCCCCCAATAATAGCTGGAACAATCCACCCTAGTCCTACTTTGTACATAGGAAGAACTCTAATAAAGAAACTATTAATAGATGAAATGTGAATACCGCCCGTATTTAATCCATCAAATAGACTAATAATAAATGTCAAAAGTAAGCTCCCTTGATAAACTTCAGTTTTTCCTTTAAATAAAGGATGAAAAAAAGTTAAGAATATCAATACAATAGCTAATGGATAAATAGCTGTTAATAGAGGTATAGAAATAGCAATTAACTGCGTTAACCCGATGTTAGCAACGATTGCACTAAAACCACATAGACTAATAGCAAGTATTTTATAAGGTACCTTTGGAAATAGTTTATGAAAGAATGAAGAACAAGAAGCAACAAGTCCTACACTAGTTGTTAAACAAGCTACCGTAATCATTAATCCTAATAATATTCCACCGTAAGCTCCAAAATAATAATTCGAGACTTTTACCAAAACAGTACCTCCGTTATCTAAGTGTCCAAGTTTTTCTACACTTGAAGCACCCATGTAAGAAAGAGCCGTATAAATGGTTATTAGGATAATCGCAGCAATTCCTGTTGCTTTTGCACAAATAGTCATAATGTGTTTTTTTGTTTTTGCGCCTTTTTCTTTAATAGCATTAATAATAATAATTCCAAAAACAAAAGCTGCAAGAGCATCCATTGTTAAATAACCTTCCTGAAATCCCTTGAAAAATGAGTGGATTTTATAGTTCTTCGTAGGCGCCTGGAAATCCCCAATAGGATGAATAAAAGCCATCGCTACAAGAATTCCAATAAATGTTAACTTAATAGGCGTTAGGAATTTTCCGATAATATTGATAGTTTTAACAGGATTTAGTGAAAAAAAGCATGTGATGCTAAAAAAGATGATGGTGAAAATAAATAAAGGTATGTGGTCTAGATCTTCCGCCAAGAAAGGTTTGATGCCTATCTCAAAAGAAACGGTTCCTGCTCTTGGTATGGAAAATAAAGGACCAATCGCTAAATAAAGTACGGTTGTAAATACAAGAGCAAACACAGGGTGTACGCGACTTGCTAGTGACTGTACATCATCTTTCCCCGAAAAACCAAATGCTAACACACCAAGTAACGGTAACCCAACTCCGGTTACTAAAAATCCGGCATTAGCTGACCAAATATTTATTCCTGCTGATTGACCAAGCATTGGTGGGAAAATTAAATTTCCTGCCCCGAAGAATAGAGCAAATAACATTAAACCAATAACTAATATAAATGAAAATGGCACTTTATCCGACATATAAAACCTCCATAAAATAACAGCTTTCACTATTGTTATATAAATGAAACAAGAGACCGAAAGAATGTACAGTGTTTTTTAGAAAACTTTTCGGCCTTTTCATATTTTGACTTCTCGTGGCATTACGATAGTTAGGAATTCGACTTCTCCTATAGCCCTCGAACATATGAGAAAAGAGAAAAAGATGCCCTAGGCATCTAATAAGACAAGTAAAATATCTCAATAACATCGTCAAAAGAAGCTTTTGCTATTGTAAGTAAATTCCCTTTTAGAAGAGTTTTTTCTATTCTAAATTATGTCCATGAGATGGGACGGACTTAAATCTTAAAATCTTTACATTTTGAATGAACACTCTTTCTTTTGTAGATATATCCAATTTAGCTAACCTTACAATTTCATCTGGATCATTAATGGATTGCATGACTATGGAATTATTAATTATTTTATTATTTTTTACTATAGAATAGTCTACCGTAAAGATCTTTAACTTTCCTACCTTATTTTTCAACATAACAACTATCTCCACATACTTATAAAATACTTGTATTAGAAATCAATTTTTATACAGCTTTTTCTTTATCTAATTGAGATTTTATTGTTCTCTCCCTTAATCTCATTTCTTCATTTACTTTGGTGGCTTCCTTGAGGTATTCTGTTTTAAATCCACTCTTTACAGCCCAAACATAAAAAACAAGAGACAAACATGTAATGATAAGCATGTCCCAACCGTATGGAATAACATTTATTCCACCAAACTTTTCACTTCCTAAATATGAAATAACCATCATACATAATAAGTAAGTAACCATCCAAAGTCCAGCTAGGAAGTTCTTCTGGAACCCCTTCCATTTCAACTTTGCTTGATAATAAAAGTAAATAGGAAGACCCATCATAATAATGAATAGCACCTGTCCTGTAAGTGGCCACCTCGCCCAGTACAGAGTTAATGACGCAAATATAAAACCCAGTGGCGCAATAATACTTAATCCCTTTAGACGTAATGGTCTGTACAACTCTTTTCCCGTTCTTCTTAACGTCATGGCTGTAACAGGTCCGGTAATATAAGAGATTAATGTCGCAACTGAAATAATTTCAGCTAATACACCCCAACCTCTAAATAGAAATAAGAAAATGAATGATACGGCTAAATTGAAAAACATTGCTTGACGTGGCACACCATAAATAGGGTGCAATTTCCCTAAAACACCAGGTAAATATTTATTCTTTTCCATACCGTATATCATACGAGATGTGGTAGCAGTATAAGTTATTCCCGTTCCAGAAGGAGAAACAAATGCATCAGCGTACAATATAATAACAAGCCAGTTAATACTTAGAGCAATAGCCAAATCAGCAAATGGAGAGTTGAAATTAAGGTGACTCCATCCATGAACAACCATAGAAGGGTCAACTGCTCCAATAAACGCAACCTGTAATAAGATATAAATAACGGTAGCAATTAGAATCGATCCTACTACAGCTAATGGAATAGAACGCCCAGGATTCTTTGCTTCTCCAGCCATATTAATAGGGCTTTGAAAACCATTAAATGCAAATACAATACCGGACGTTGCTACCGCCGTCAGTACGCTTGCCCAACCATTTGGCGCGATACCTTCTTCAGACGTAAAATTTCCACTATGAAAACCGGCAAATAAAAGTGATCCAATTGTTAAGCCAGGAATCACGATCTTAAAGATTGTGATGAGTGAATTTGCTTTGGAAAAAAGACTTACTGTCCAATAATTTAATAAGAAATAAATAAGTAATAAAACGGAAGCAATGCCTAATCCAGGTAAAGTAAGCGTGCCATTTTTCACTAAACTACTTGTCCACTTTGCCCATTCCCAGGGCCAAGAACTCATATATTGTACAGAGGCAACAGCTTCAACTGGGATAACAGATACAATAGCAATCCAGTTTGCCCAAGCAGCAATAAATCCAAGAAACGATCCATGAGAATATTGTGTATATTTAACCATACCTCCTGCTTCCGGAAACATAGATCCCAGCTCGCTGTAAGAAAGTCCAATAAATAAAATAACAATCATACCGATAATCCAGGAAATAATAGCAGCAGGTCCAGCAATTTGAGCTGCTCTCCATGCTCCGAATAACCAACCTGAACCAATGATGGAACCTAGTCCCACCATTGTTAAAGAAAAAGTTCCCATCCTACGCTGTAAATGATTCATTTTTTAACCTCTCTCATATAAGTTGTAGTAATTATAGAAAGACTATTACACCCTCCATAGTCCCTTTCTTAGTAAGGGAAGGATTATAGTAGATATCGTAGTCTGCTTAGCTTCAAAAGGAGTTTATACATCAGCGTAACTTTAAGAGATAGTGATACTCCTTTAGGTCATTAATAAGGATACAATGAGAACAATTTTTTCTGTAGTTAGTTTATAAATATCTTCACTCCATTAAAGTAGAATTTTATTAAACGTTTTCATTTTTCCTCAACGAAATCGTATCTTTAATTTATAATAGGAACTATATAATCATACAGAAAACGACAAAAATTATAAATTTTCTAAACTTTTTTGTGGATGATTTGATAAGAAAGAAGTGCGTATTCTCCATTATTTAAATATAGAAACATTTAATGTTATCATATATGGATTTAAATACTTTTTTACATATAAATAATTTAATGGATATTATTGGCTGATTTTATGTAGATTTTTGTTTAATTCTGTAGTTTGTATTATAAAATGAGGCTTAATAAATCTTTGTTATTAGTTTAAATTCATATATTACTTTTATTAAAAGAAAATAAACAAGAAAAAGATAATTTAAATTAGGAGTGAGAAAATGAAAAAAATAGGGCTGATTAAAGGTCTGGGTAAATTTGGACGTGTCACATTCCCTAGTGAACTACGACGAACCTTAGGGATAAAAGGCAGTGAGAGTTATGTGGAGATGTCTATAGAAAATGAAGCAATAATTATCGAAAAATGTGGTGAAAGTAAACCCTGTGCTATCACTGGTAAGGTAAGTGATAAAAATAAAGTGTATATAGGTAATATCGTGCTAAGCTCAGAAGGAGAAAAGATTTTATTACAACAATTAATTGATATAGAAAAACCGATTGAGTGACCCTTCTTTCATAATGTCATTACTGATATTACATTTGGTATAACCGATATATACCAATTAATTTCTGTGTTCGTAGCCACCATTTTACACCAGATTCCAAAGTGCATGGCAATCGTGACTATTCTTTCTGTAGCAAAAGTAACTCAATTATCCTTTTTACTAATTGTAGCCTTCTTATCTTTATCCTTAGGTGGGAGTTTATTAAATGGAGAAAGCGTACAAGCCTCCTCACTTAAATTACAAGCTTTATCTACTAGGGGAGCAATCGGTACATTGTCCTTCGTTATCTTTCATGAAGTAATAGGCTAGGCTGTAACTTATTTTAGACTTCTACATGTATGGATGCTTATAGGTTTAGGAGTATTAATTATTTACGTTTATCGGTATTCACTTTCACTATTTCATGGTCATTAAAGGGATTTTATTATTAGTTGTTTTAAAAACGACAAGAATGATGGGTATACCTTGTAGGTTAAACTTTTCATTACTATTAGAGGATTAGTTACTAATATAATAGTAGGAAGGGTGTCTTAGTTGCATAAAAAGTCTTTAGTCGTATTAATCATGTTAATAGTAAGCATAGTTTCTGCAGCCTGTTCAAATTCAAGCGAAGAAACAGCTAGTAATGAGGTTTTACCTGAATTTTTGAAGGATAAATCAGAAGAGATGCAAACCATTTACGCGAATGCTGCCCAAAACAAAGAGCTACTAGAGAATATTCCATGCTACTGTGGCTGTGATGAATCGGCGGGGCATAGAAATAACTATGATTGCTTTATCCATGAGAATATAAGAGATGGAAAGGTAATATGGGATGACCATGGAACAAAATGTGGTGTTTGTCTCGAAATAGCAGCTCAATCCGTTTTTGATTTGGAATCTGGTAAATCAATTAAACAAATTCGTCAATCAATTGATGAAAAATATAAAAGTGGTTATGCAAAACCAACGCCAACTCCTGAAGTTTAAGGTCAAGTATAGGCTTTTAGCTGACATGTAATTAAAGATATCAAAAGATTAATTAAAACAAATAGGACCTTGAGAAGAGTAAGTTATATATCTTGCTCTTCTCAAGGTCTTTTTTATTAATACATAAAAATTACTTTTCTACAGCTACCATTGTTTTTTCTTTACTTGTTGTTTTGAGTATAGAGAGCGACATGATTATAAATGAAGCCACACCTATCATTCCTAGAACAAATAAATAGCTTTCAATATCATGTCCTCCAAAGTAGAAGATATTACGTAGACCTTCTACACTGTATTTAAAAGGAACCCATGAATAAAACCAATCTTGAGTTACTGTAGGTAGAAACTCTGGAGGTAAATTTAATACCGGAATTGAGAAGAGAAAAAGTAAGATGAATAATGGAACCCCTACCAATCCTAACCAATTTAAAATAGCGTTTTGAAGTAAATAAAACATAAATGCAGTAAATAGTAAAAATAAGAATGTTGCCTGGAAGTCAGATATATTAACGTTTAATACATTATCGGTAAATAAAAGGACTGTAGAAGCAATGGCGGTTGCAAATAGGAATCCTGCAACTAATTGAGCTAAAATAGATCGGATACTTATACGCCCATTTGTAACCTTCTTCATAATAACAAAATGAATAACAGAACTAATAATGACTGCGATCCATATTATTTGTGTAAATAATACAGGGGCATTTCCATTAGCTGTATGATCTCCGACTTCGTTAACTGTTTCATTCTTCACAAGTAAAGGACTGCTCAAAAGTTTAGCTTGCGAAGGAGTAATAGTAGCTTTATTAGTCTCTAACTGGGTAAAAACATTCTCCTGAATTTGCCCATTTATTTTAGAAAGCAATTGATCGATAACCTGCTTTGTTGTATTAGCAGCCGTGTAATGCATTCCTTGATTAATAATTACCTCTACTTCTGGCTTTTGTGGTGAAGGAGATTGAAGTGACAAAATTTGTTGAGACATATTCTCTGGAATCACAATCGTTGCATAGTATTTCTTTTCATTCATTGCACTGATAGCATCTTCTCTTGCGTCAATCACTGACCACTTAAAAGGAATATCTTTATTATCTAGTAACGTTTCCTTATATTGTTCACCAGCATTCAGTTTTGTCTTATTAGGCAGTTCAGCACCTTTATCATTTACTACTAATGCAACTGGCAAGTCCTCCGGAGTGGGATTAACAATTGACCCTATGAAAGCAATACTAAAAATCATAACGACAATGACAATTCCTAGTAAGCTCCCCCAAAATCTTTTTTGTGAAAAAAAACTCTTAAATACGCACACGTAATCTCCCTCCTGAACATCTTGTTTTCATTGACAGGGCGTTGCATAAGGAACGCCTTGTTATATACAATGTAATTATATTCTTTATCTTCACATACTCAATAATCAATATTGTGCTATTTGTTATATATACAACAAATGAGTGCTGAGTGTTAATTAAAACTGAAATCATAGACAGGTGATGAGAAAATGTTTAAAAAAACAGATTTGCGTGTTATTCGAACAAGAAAAATGATTAAAGAATCGTTTATTGATTTAATCCAAGAGAAAGGCTATGAATCTATTACCATTAGGGATATTGCAGACAATGCATTAATTAACAGAGCTACTTTTTATCTTCACTATGTAGATAAGCAGGATTTGGTGGATAAATTAATTGACGAAGTTTTTGAGGAACTAACAGATATTATTAACCCTTGTATATACATCCAAAAGAAAAGAGTGAACATATCGCAATTTCAATCAATGATTGAAGCTATATTTACGAATATTTTCCATCATGCTACGTTTTATCAAATCATGTTAAGTGAAAAAGGGGTACATGGATTTAATCGCAGAATGCAAGAGGTTATTCAAGAGAAATTTAGAAAAGAATTCGCCACAATAAATTTACAAGAACAAAAGTTTTCAACTCCTCCTGAATTATTGATACATTTCATTTCTTCAGCATTGATTGGGACAGTAGAATGGTGGGTTAATAATGATTTAGTCTACTCTTCTAAACATATGGCAGTGCAGTTAGTTCACTTAGTAACGATTGGTCCATTACAGTCTTCAGGTTTTGAAATTGAAGCATAAGATAAAATTAAGCTTGTAAAGAGTTCCAAACTCACTTCAATAAGCAATTTTGAAAACATCAGCATCACCTAGTTTTTTATAAAAAATGGGATTATATCTAGAATAAGTTCCAGAAGAGATCTTGAATGTAGATAGATATAATCCCTCAATCTATCCTCATCATTTTTTACCTTTATTTCCAAATGTAAATTTCATTCTTTTTTTAAAAATTTTTTTGTACCATTCTTATTTAGCAAAAATGGTAACGTTGTCATATGTTTTAACATTCAAAAAAATGTTTGAGTGTTATAGAAACATACTATACGTAGTGAATATCTCACTTCTAAATAAAGATTCATCTGCTCTAAAAAAACATCTGAACTTTCTTATATCTTATAGTCCTTTTATTTTTATAAAACTTCCTAAAAATACTCACTGAAATGAGTTTTGCTTTGATTTTATCAATATAATTTTAAACATAATACTTCACTTATCCGAGTGGAGAAATAGACTTTATTTCACCTCCTAAAAGTCTTGTAAAATAGTTATTAAATTATTCTTAAATTTGGAATAAAGTGATTGACAACCCAAAATATTGTTTGTAGAATCCATTTGTAGCTACCATTTTTACAAATAGAGGTAATTATAGGTTAATTTTCTTCTGTTTTAATGTAGTGAAATATTACCATTATGGAGAAGAGGTGGAAAAATCGCCCGATAATTAAATGAGTTTTTATTATTTTAAAGTAGTTTGTTTAATTCTTTATGATAGTTACTTATATTTAAACAATGATGGGAGAAATAAAAGATGTCAGAAGATACTTTATATAAAAAATCATATTTAAATAGATTAGGGGAATTAAAGGAAAGATCACCAAAAGTTGCAGCAAAATTTATGCAGTTTGAACACGAAGTCTTTAATACAGGTACGATTCCTCCTAAAATAAAAGAGTTGATCGCTATTGCTGTAGCGCATACAACAGGATGTCCATATTGCATTGAAGCTCATGTAGCTAAGTATAAAAAACTCGGTGGAACTATGGATGAAATTTTAGAAGCAGTGACTGTAGCAGCTGCGCTTAAAGCTGGGGCTGCAATTAGTCATAGTGTAAATGCCATCAATGCCTTCGAAAGAGAGTGAATTTTTTAGTTTGTTGATTTTAGAACATATAAAATGAGGTGTAGGCGGCGTGGAAAAATTGATAGACAACCCTACTATTCCAAATAGTAGTTATTCTTCAATGATTGACTTGTTATCTCATAAGGCGAGGGTTCATCCTGAAAAGGTGGTCTACACATTTTTATATAATGACAACAAGGATGAAATTAATATTACCTATCAAGAACTTCACACGTGTGCTAAGCAAATCGCTGGTTACCTACAACATTTAGGCTTAGAAGGACAACGAGCTCTTTTAATGTATCCATCTGGAATAGACTACATTAAAGCTTTTCTAGGTTGTATCTATGCGAATGTAATACCCGTTCCCGTGTATCCTCCTGGGTTGAGCAGGAATATGTTACGTTTAAAAGCGATTATGGACGATGCAGCTACTAATATTATTTTAACAACTACGCACCTGCATTCAAAAATAAGTTTTCATTTCTCAGATGAACTTTCAAGCATGAATTTAAAGTGGATTCCGATTGACGATATATCTCATGATTATCAAGATGATTGGTCACAACCAAAGATAGATAAAGAATCTTTAGCCTTTTTACAATATACTTCAGGATCTACATCTTCTCCTAAAGGAGTAATGGTCACTCACGGTAATATTTTGCATAATGAAGCCATGATTAAAACAGCTTGTCAGCATAACGAGGATACAGTCATGCTCGGGTGGCTACCAATGTATCATGATATGGGGTTAATAGGTAACATTCTACAACCACTATACCTTGGGGCCAAATGTGTATTTATGTCGCCAATGGATTTTTTACAAAAGCCTTTTAGATGGCTAAGTGCTATCTCAAAGTACAAAGCAACTATTAGTGGTGGACCCAATTTTGCTTATGACTTATGCCTAAAAAAGATTACAGATGAACAAAAGAGGCAGCTTGATTTAAGTACGTGGGAAGTTGCTTTTAATGGGGCTGAACCCGTGCGTTATGAAACTATTCAAAAGTTCGCTCAGGCTTTTAAAGATTGTGGTTTTAAACTAAATCAATTTTTTCCGTGCTACGGTATGGCTGAAGCAACTTTATTTATAACAGGTAATGAAAAATTAACAAAGCCTGTCTCCAAAGGCTTTTGCAAGGAAAGTCTCCTAGAAAATAAAGCTATAGAGCGACCGTTAAATTCTGAAGATTCAGTTAAATTAGTTGGTTGCGGTATGACTTGGCTTGATCAGAAAGTAGAAATTGTTAATACTGACTCCTTAACCACATGTGCATCAAATGAAATAGGTGAAATTTGGATTAAAGGAAACAGTATAGCAAAAGGGTATTTTGGACGGGAACAAGAAACAAATTATGCGTTTAATAATACAGTGAAAGACACAAACGAAAATGGCTTTTTAAGAACTGGAGATTTAGGGTTCTTTCATGAAGGCCAGCTTTTTGTAACAGGTAGACTGAAGGATGTCATTGTAATGAGAGGGAAAAACCATTACCCGCAAGATATTGAATTAACTGTGGAAAAAGCAGATCAAGCTATTGTTTCAGGAGCCAGCGCTGCCTTTTCTGTTGATATTAATGAGGAAGAGAAGTTGATTATAGTTGCTGAAATCGAACGTAAATATAGGCCTAGATCGCATAAGGAAAAAGAGTTGAAAGGTTATTTAGACAATGTTTTAAGAAACATCCGTCAGCAAGTAATGGAGGAACATGAAGTTCAGCCATATGCTATTTACCTTTTAAAGACTAGCAGTATACCAAAAACATCTAGTGGGAAAATCCAAAGACATGCTTGTAAAAAAGCGTATTTAAATAATGGTTTAGAGGTTTGGCATAATTAAATTCGTTCTTTTCCCTCTTTTCCTAATAAATTCATCCTATTAAGCATAATGTACTTACTATTGTTGAAGGAGGGATGTTAAATGGGAAATTCATATAACACAATTGTAATTGGCGCTGGACAAGCAGGACTAGCTATTGGCTATTATTTAAAACAAAAATCCCTTTCGTTTTTAATTATAGATTCTAATAGTAGAGTCGGGGACTCTTGGCGTCATCGTTACGATTCTTTAATCTTGTTTACACCTAGATCTCATAGTGCACTACCGGGTATGAATGTAGAAGGGTCGCCACATGGTTACCCTAACAAAGATGAGATTGCCGATTATTTAGAGAATTATAGTCGTCATTATAATCTTCCAGTTCAACTAAATACAGCCGTTATTAATTTATTTAAAGAGAATGAACAGTTCCACCTCGTTACTAATAAGGGTAATTACGTAGCGAAAAATATAGTAGTTGCGACTGGTCCCTTTCAAAAGCCCTTTGTACCAGATGTTGAGAAAGATGTCTTAAAAGACATTTTTCAAATTCATGCAGCTCATTATAAAAATCCGACTCAATTAAATGAAGGAACGACTTTAATAGTGGGTGCTGGTAATTCAGGGGTACAGATTGCAACGGAGTTAGCTGAAAGCAGAGAAGTTTATCTATCTGTAGGTAAACGGATGAAATTCCTACCCTATACATTACTGAATAGGAGTGTTTTTTGGTGGTTCCAAGTGCTTGGATTATCAAAAGCAACTATCCATTCAAAATTAGGACAGTTTATGAAAAAAAATGATCCAATTATAGGGAAAGAGTTAAAACCACTGCTAAGTAGAGGCGTTGTTAAAAAGGTTTCAAAAGTTTCAAAGGCAGATGGTAAGAGTTTAATTTGTCAAAATGGGGAGAAGGTCCAACCAAAGAATATCATCTGGGCCACTGGTTACCACAATGATTACGAATGGATTGAAATCCCTAACATAATTGATAAAAACAATAATGTAATTCATGATCGAGGCATAACAAAAGAAAAGGGTCTTTACTTTCTAGGGTTATCATGGCAATACCGACGAGGTTCCGCCTTATTATTAGGGGTTGGAGAAGACGCCAAGTTCTTAGCAAATCATATAACTTAATTCATATGAAAAGTTTTAGTGGGGGTCCTAATTATGGAAAACGATAAGATTTTTATGATGATAAGAGAGTCTATTTTAGTTTTTTCACCTTTAAAAGAAACGGATATTAAAATAGATAGCAATTTGTCCGGAGATTTATCACTGGATTCAACTGACCGTTTAGAACTTGTTTTAGATTTAGAGCAAAAGTTAGATATTAGCATTCCAACTGAGGACTATGGCTGGTGTAAAACGATTGAGGACGTTGTGCTGTTAGTAAAACAAATACAAGCTCAGAACACTAAGGAGGCTGTTAAATGAACTTATCTACTCAGTTAAAAGAACTAGGATTATCCCCATTAAATACATTAGTCGGCAGTGCCCATAATCTTTATAAAATGCCTTTTGATACAGTAAATGAATATAAAGGCAGCGTTATTGCAGATAACTTTAACTATCATTATGAAAATAACGAATTTTATCGTGATTTATGTAAAAAGAAAAACATTAGCCCTCAGGATATAAAGAGTTTTAATGATTTAGCAAAAATCCCTTTAATTCCAGTTCAAACATTTAAACAATGCGATTCTCATCTTCTTATGACATCGAAATTAAATGAAGTTGAATTCGAAATGAGAAGTACAGGAACAAGTGGTATTCCTAGTGTATCTCGTCGTGATCGATTAACGATGGATAGTGCATTTGATAGTGTTGTAACCACCTATAGGGAGTTCTTTAAGTTCTCCAGAGGGATGGGATTGTTCCTTTTCCCGCCAACTGAAGAAATGCCTGAAATGGGAATGGTAAAAGCACTGAACGTTTTTGCTGGTTTATTAGATGGTAGCGTTAATTTAGTAAAGAAAATAACATTCAACCCCGAAAAAGCTGTAGAAGTCTTACAAAGTTGGGATGGAAAGCATACTAGACATATAGTAGGCCCTCCATTTTTAGTATATAGATTAATTAAATATTGTATGGATCGCAATATTAAACTTAATTTAGAAAAGAATAGCTTTATTATTACGCTTGGAGGATGGAAAAGGTTCACTGGTGAAGAAATTCCACGAGCAGAATTTAATGAGCTTTGTCATGAATACTTAGGTGTTCAATCATACAATGTAAGAGATATGTATGGATTAGTAGAAGCTAATATGCTTGCAGTAGAATGCCATAAACAAGAAAAACATATTCCACCATGGGTACACGTTTCTATGCGTAATCCACACAATGTCTTAGAAGAAGTTGAATATGGAGAAAGAGGCGTTATTGCTATTTATGATCCAACTTCTATTTCTTATCCAGGCTTCATTCTGACAGAAGATGTTGGATATTTAAGAAAGGATACATTTTGTGAATGTGGCCGTAATGGACAGACGTTAGTATATATTTCAAGGATGCCAGGCGTGGAAGTAGGTTGTTGTGCAATTAACCTTGAAAAGTTTATCGAAGAAAAAGAAAAAGGCATGGCTATCAAAGGAGGAATTTAAAATGTTCAATGATATAATCTGTGATCATTTTATGAATCCTAGGAATATTGGTGAACTTACAGATGCGGACTATGTGATTGAAATCAGTAATCCTATTTGTGGTGATACAGTACACATGTATTTAACGTTAAACCAAGAGGTTATCTCCGATGTAGCTTATAGAGCTTATGGATGTTCTACGTCTATTGCTACAGCAAGTATTGTTTCAGAAAAAATAGTTGGTATGTCTAAAGCTGAAATTTCGTCTATTACACGAAATAACGTTGTTGAATGGTTAGGTGAGTTAGAACCTTCACAGCTTCACTGTGTGGATATTGCTTTAAATATTCTAAATCAGTGTGCAAATCCAACAAAAAAGAAATTTGAACAGAAAGAGTTTCTGGTAGAAGGGGAAGGTGCATTTTAACAATGCATACACCTATTTATTTTGACTATAATGCCACTACTCCTATTGATCCAAGAGTATTAGAAGGTATGTTACCATATCTTCAAAATCATTTTGGAAATCCGTCGAGCACTTATTCTATAGGATATCGTACTAAAGAGGCCATTGAAATGGCACGTAAAGATATAGCTAATCTTATCAGTGTTGAGGATGGTAATGTATTTTTTACAAGTGGTGGATCTGAGGCGAATTCCACTATATTAAAAGGCATTGCAGCAAAAAGTTCAAAGAAGAAGCATATTATTACAAGTTCAATTGAACATCCAGCTATCTTAAAAACGTGTGATTACTTAAGAAAGCATCATGGATTTCAAATTACCACAATACCTGTCAATCCGGCTGGTATTGTGGATGTTAATGATATCGAAAGAGCTATAACTAGCCAAACAGTTCTTGTTACAGTCATGATGGTAAATAATGAAATTGGATCTATACAGCCTATAAAAGAAATAGGTAATCTGTGTAAAAAGCACAATATTCATTTTCATTGCGACGCAGTACAGGCAGTTGGGAAAATACCTGTTAATTTAAAGGAACTTCCAATTGACAGTTTATCTATGTCAGCGCATAAGATTTATGGACCTAAGGGAGTAGGCTGTTTATATTTACGTGAAGGTGTGAATATTCCTCCTCTGATCCTTGGAGGGTCTCAAGAATTTGGTATGCGCTCTGGAACAGAAAATGTAGCAGGTATTGTCGGTTTTGGGATTGCAGCAAAAATAGTTCAAGAAGATCTATACTTCAATCTTACAAAGATAGAGTACCTACGTAACTTATTCTTAACTAATCTCCATACAGAAATTGAGGAGTGTTTAATAAACGGAGATATACATGCGAGTGTTCCTTCCACGATAAACATTCAATTTTCTGGTATTAGAGGAGAATCCTTAGCCAGTATGTTAAATGAATTAGGATTTTGTGTATCTATTGCTTCTGCATGCAGCTCTACTTCATCTAAACTTTCACATGTATTAAAAGCAATTGGAAAAACAGATGAAGAGATCAGAAGCTCAATTCGTATAAGTATAGGTGCGTTAACTACAGAGGATGAAATAAATCAGTTAGTTAGACATTTAAAACAATCCGTGATGAGATTGCGTTCTTTCTCCCCTAAATATCAAATGTCTATATAGCTATATAAGAATAAAAAAGTCTAAAAATAGTGGTTGAAAGGTAGTGGGACTACATGGATGAATTAGTATTTAAGCAATTTAAAGTTGCAAAAGATTTTTTTATTAGAAACGTAGAAGCTATTTCCACAGAAGTAGCGAGTGTTCAGCCAGATGGCTTTAACAATACAATTCATTGGCATATTGGCCACGTATTAACATTCACTGAGCAATTAATGTTTGGATTTCCAGAAAAGACCACTTACCTTCCAGTAAACTATGTCGAATTATTTGGAAATGGTACGAAACCGGCTGACTGGAAAGGTGAGGTGCCGAGCTTAGAAGAATTGATTATCCAGCTTAAGGATCAGTCCATTCGTCTTCAGCAAATTCCAAATGAACAATTAAAGGAAACTCTTCAAAAACCATTTATGGAATTTGAAACTTTTGGGGAGCTAGCAGGCTTGGCCGTTCTACATGAATCCAATCATTTAGGCCATATCCAAGCAATGAAACGCGTTGTTGAATATGAAAGTGTAAAACAATAATCAGTTTAGGTACAGATTAAAGGCACCCTCTAGCCATTCATATTACTAAGCTCTAAATAAAAAACAAGCATTTGTTTTCAAAGGCTTGTTTTTTTGTTTAGAGAGTTCTTATATAGAAATGTTACAGGTCATCTATGATGCAAATTTGATAAAATTTAGAGGGTAAATTTAGTAATTACTTTTGGATTTGGCTGTGACCATACACTAAATAGTTTAATTATAAAGGAGCTGAAGTAGATGATAATTTACAATAAGCTAGTCAGAGATCGTATCCCTGAAATTATCCAAGAATCTGGAGAGGAATGTTTAGTCGAAGTTTTAACAGAGCATGATTATTTAAAAGAACTTCAAAAAAAAGGAGAGGAAGAGTTAAAGGAGTATTTAGCAGCTTCTAATTCCAAAGAAGCTATAGAAGAACTTGCGGATTTAATAGAAGTAATTTATGGACTAGCACAGTGTCATGGGTTTTCCATTAAAGAGTTAGAGACAGTTAGACAATCTAAAAAGGATAAAAAAGGTGCCTTTGATAAAAGATTATTCTTAGTTGAAGTCCATAAGAAAGATTAAAAACTAATTTCTAGTTACGTAAGAAAAAAACCTACTGATTATGGTTATGATGAGGTCCTTGTTTCTCTTTTATTCAGCTTTTATACACCATAGATATAACGGGGGTTCCTTAGATAGGTGGATAAGGATTTGATGTGTAAAAAGTACACGTTTTATATATATAATCGCACGGAAAAATATAGTATATATGGAGAAAACATGTTATTATGTTTCTGCACATGCATTTTAATAGTAAAAAGCCACCTGTCCTGCAAATACTGGGTGGCTTTTTATTTTGTTAACGATAATAATTACTTTAACACTCTATAATAGATTTAAATATCTTGTCCGAAAAGAATACGTTTGTAGTTAACATAAAACGTATTCTAGGAATCTAAAACTTCTTTTAACACAACTTTAAATTTAGGTCTAAATACTATATCCATAATCATTATAAAACGATCAATTCCCTGATCTATAAATAATCGAATTGCGTTGCTTTCTTTATCATCATTCACAATCTCAATCTTTGTAACCGATTCGAGACTGTAATAAAAAATTTCATCATCTTCTAAATCGGTTACTGAAAGCGAGAAAAAATTATAGAATGGTGAAATTTTCACTTCAAACCTGTTTATTTCGTTCGTAAAGACAAAAGTGGACTGATCGTACAAAAAGATCTCATTTTGGTCCTTTTTAAGTGGAATGCATTCAAATAATGAAATAAAGTCTAATTCTTCGGGACAATCTTGCATTTGTTTCCTCCTTGGTTGAAACTAGCTATTTAAATAGATACTTTTGCACAGTATTAAAAAACAAAAATTCCTCAATAATTTTCCCATATACTTCAATACTCTACAATTACTTTATGTATACTCCATACAAAGTTAGTTAACATAATGTCTCTTTGCGGTACACACAGCAAAAACGAGTCCTTGATACACAAGGGCTCGTTTGCTTTTCGAATTTATCGTTTATGCAGATTTTTATCCATTCTTGAGATAAAAGGTTTTCTCAGAGGAAGAGGTAAAGAAAGAATGCATAAAAAGGCTGCCTTTTATACATATGCTCCTACGAGAAAATATAGTCTTTATGGTAAAAATATGTTATCATTTATCTACAGTTATAGAGTTACTTTAAGAAGCAACCTCACTCCAATGCCATTAGAGAATGAGATTGCTTTTTATTTTGTTAACGATAATAAATACTTTGACCTCTTATAATAGATTTAAATATCTTGTCTGTTAAAGGATACATTTTTAGTTACCGTAATGGATTTTTTAAGAATCCAAAAAACTAAACAATAAAAAATCAAATGAAAGTCAAAAAAGACTGCCTGATTTGGCAGTCTTTTTTGACTTTCATTATGAAAAATGACGATTAATAGTATCTTCGACTCTTGTTAACATACCTTTATAAGCTTCTTCATCAAGGTATCCAATGCTTCCAAATAGTAAATGTTCTACCGTTTCGATTCCAGTAAAATCAAATATTCCAATATCAGATGTTAATTTCAATCCTGCTGTCATACCAATCTCATCGTAGACTTCAGTAGGGGTACCATGGGTATTAATAATTAAACCTTTTTTACCTTTCAAGAGTTTAACAATCCCTTCTGCACCAGGCATATAAGCGAAACCATAGGCAAATACTCGATCTACATATCCTTTAAGAATAGCTGGAAGTCCCGTCCACCAAATAGGATAAATAAATGTTATCGCATCTGCTTCAGAAATAAATTCTTGTTCTGTTTTAATGTCATTAGGTGTCTTTCCTGCCTTCATAGCTTCGGTATCTTCTGGTTTTAAAACAGGTTGGAAATTAAGTTCATATAAATCACGCACGGTAACTTTGTGTCCATTTTTCTTTAACGCATTAACAGTTGTATCTAAAATCGAATGATTTAAACTCTCTGGATTAGGATGAGCGTAAACAATAAGATGTTTCATAGTAAATAACCTCCGTGTATTTATTTTTTATTTGTTTACTAAAGATAATTTAATATTGAAGAAATTTTTTAATAATCTAAAGTATTCCACTGAAGATTATTAAAATTATTGAGTGAATTTCTCTGGAAACTGCTTCACAACTCCCGTGGAAATCGTATCTGCCATTAAGATGATATGTGAGATACCTTCATCAATTGCACCAATTCTTGCCTCCCAATCTTTTGCTAAGCTCGCAGATAAATCATTTGTCACCAATTTTAAATGCATATACAGCAATTTTTTCAAATCCTCATTTTTAAAATAAGGGTTAGCATGGCTAAGGAACGCTGCTATCTCATCCGCATTTCGATACCATTCTTTGTTTAGCTGATTCACCAAGACTTTCTTTCCAGTTTTAGCTGCATCTACAATCTTGCCAGCAAGGATAATATGTTCTTTAAGCAACTCTGTAAGTTTGTTCCCAGCTTGCTCTCCGTATACTGGCTTCACAGCATTCCCGATATCCTCTTGATTTTTAAGCAATCTTGCCAATACCTGCTTTTGATCTTCTGATCCTGCTGTAGTTGCACTCGTAATATAATTACTTGTCCATAGTACATGATCAATCCAAAGTTTTCTGAATTCATTTTCAAACGTTACCTCAGATTGACTAATACAACTTTCTTGAGCTTCAGCGATGCTACTAATTGGTCCAGCCAACATATTCAGTGGAAATAACAAAATAAATCCTACCATTACTATTCTCTTCATAAAACTGCCCTTCCAAATTAAACGATTATCGACTTTATTATTTGTAGAGGAGATTTTTTACATTCCTCAAAATGTTAATTTACCCTATTAATTCCTTATAGAGTACCGCCATATGTCCAATCAGCTAACACGGATGAAGCTCTTTCTTTAAGAGCATAGTAGAGAATTCTAACCTCTAGGCTCCTGTATTTATCTATTCATAAATATCACTGCTTGTCTCATATGCTTATATAAAATCCTAGATGGAAAAGAGGTAAAAAATGTGAAGCATATGCTGATGGTATGTAATAAACATGTGAAGGATGGGCTTGTACGCCTTGAAATTCCCCATGTAAAGAAGGTTCACTACTCTAAACGTACCTGTTCTTTTTGTAATAAAAAGGCTGAAGTGAAAATCTTCTATTCCATCCCTCAAAAATATAGAACAACCAACTTTATAGTATGAAGATCCTAAAATCGGGCCCACTTTTAGCAATAATAACCTATAATAATCGCTTTTCATTTGTTGGTCTTTTACTAATAGTTGGGATTAAAAATCAAAAAGGACTAATTAATATATCTTCTTTTATACGGCAGTTCGATTCCACAAAATAATATATTGAATAGAAGAATACATTGAAAAAGCTCAAGTCTGAAAAGATTTGGGCTTTTTTATGTGAGCCTAAGCATGTCCAGACATAAAGCAGAATAACTTAGAATGAAACTATTTTACAATTGTAGGAGGGGTAAGCATGACTAATGCATTCGTTGCACAATCTTTAGATGAAATTCGTTTTTGGTCAAGAATTATGAAGGAACACTCATTGTTTCTTCGATTAGGTTTCAGGTGTGAGGATACACAATTAATTAATGAGGCCAATCAATTTTATCAGTTGTTTGAAGATATTGAACAACGGTCTCATTCCTTTACGAACCAAACAGATCCGGAGCAAATGAAAAGATTCAATTCAGAAGTCCAACAAGCAGCCACAGGTATATTTGCTTTTAAGAGAAAAGTTTTAGGCTTAATTCTGACCTGTAAACTACCGGGTTCAAATAACTTTCCTCTTTTGGTCGATCATACTAGTAGAGAAGCCAACTATTTTAGAAAACGATTAATTGAATTAAACGAAGGGAAATTGAAGCCACTTGCCGATGCCATTATAAAGGAAAATGTCTTCTTTTTAAGGATTATGGCTGATCATGCCCAGTTTATAGGTCATCTTCTTGATCCATCCGAAAGAAAACTTGTCGATATGGCCAGAAACTTCAGCCATGATTTTGATCAATTGGTTTTTCAAGCAAGAGATTTAGAGTCTATGAAACCACAATCTCAAACGGTTCCTCTTTTAGATCAATTTCTTGATCAGAATCGTGTTTCTGTAGCTTCTCTTCGGGACTTTAAAAAAACAGCCAGAGATTTAATTGAGGAATGTAGAATTAAAAGTATTATCCATCCTCTTCTGGCCGATCATGTTTTTCGAGAGGCTGAAAGGTTCCTTCATATTATCGATATGTTTGAAAAGAGTCTTCAAGCACATAAATAATACATTGATGTTAAATTTAAACTTTGTTGCTTAGGAATCTTAATGATTTAAATTCAAAGGGCTTCACTTAATGAAGTCTTTTGTTGTTGTTTAAAGTATTAAATAAAACGGAATAATGTCCACACCGGAAAAATCCCTTACGGAAATAGGGAGTTTTTCTATTTTACCTTGGATATCGCATACAACTATAGTTAACATAATGGATTTTCTAGTAATTTAAGAAACTAACCAATAAGAAGTCAAATGAAAATCAAAAAAGGACTGCCTAATTTGGCAGTCCTTTTTCTTTTTATGAAGCTGTTGGAATTTTTACATACCTCTCACAAATTGATAATGATATTCATTTTCGATTGTGCTATTATATTTTAGTACTTATATTTTTAATTATTGGAGGAAACAACATGTTTATTGAAGTTTTAAGACAAAACAAGAAGGTCTCTATACTTTTGGCTGTGTTACGTGTATATCTTGGGTACACATGGTTAATGGCCGGATGGGGAAAGATAGCAGGTGGACAGTTTGATGCTTCTGGTTTCTTGAAAGGAGCATTAGCACAAGCAGCTGGAGATCACCCCGCAGTGCAGGGATGGTGGGTTGTCTTTCTAGAAAACTTAGCCATTCCTCATATAGAACTATTTAATACATTAGTACCTTGGGGAGAATTGCTAGTCGGAATAGGTTTATTGATTGGTTGCTTTACTAAAACAGCTGTATTTTTTGGTCTTGTTATGAATTTTTCTTATTTGTTTAGTGGTTCAACGAGTACCAATGTACAACTTGTTTTATTGTCTATGTTTATTCTTATTTCTGCTCTAAATGCAGGTAGATATGGAGTAGATGGTGTGTTGCTATCACGACTTAAAGATAAACTATTTATTAATAAAACCACTGAAATCAAAGATGTGGCTTAGTTTCTTAACATAGGTTCAAAAGACCGCCGATATAGGCGGTCTTTTTTGTTACTGATCTTAGGATTTATAGAGGTATGAGATACTCTATGCTGCATTTAAGTAAGGAACATGATAGGTATTTTTCTAAGTTCATAATCCTTGTAATAAAATCTATATATCTTTTTTTCCATCACTATATAAAATGTAACAAATTGTTATTGACGTTACAGTTAAAAAGGATTTATAATCTTATAGAAATTATAAGTGATAATGATTTTCATTTTCGATTCATGCAATTGATAGTTATTTATTTCTTTGAGAGAGAGGGAAAATAATGCAACGTAGGATTAGCCTATACATAATTATTTTTGCAATTGCAATGGTAGCATTCCCGTTTCGTAGTTTTGCTGCAAGTGCAGAAGATGACCTACAAGATGCAAACAAAAATATTATTGAAGCGATTCAATCTACACAAAGTGGTGATATGAAAGGAGCCAAAAAGCAATACGAAACATTTTCATCTACATGGATGTCGATTGAAAGTGGTATAAAAGAACAGTCTCAGGATGCCTACCGTGAAATAGAAGACGGGATGGGGCAGATACAATTTGCTCTGGCTCAGCAACCTATCAAAAAAGAGAATTTAGAAAATTCTCTCAAAGAATTAAAACAAACCAATGAAAAGTTTATTGCTGGAAAATTCCCTCATACGGTAGTAAAAACTGAAGATGAGGGAACAAAGCAGGGTAACGTAGCCGATTTGATTGTGTTATTAAATCAGTCACTTTCTAAATTAGATCATAACGATGTGAATGGTGCAAAAGCAGATATTGAGCAGTTCCGCACCTCTTGGCTAGATATAGAAAGCGTAGTATTAACACAGTCTTCTAAAATCTATACAAACGCTGAGAGAGACATGGTAACATCGTATGCAATGCTTTCTTCTAAGAATCCTGACGTAAAGGGAGCTAAAAAAACAATTGAAGGAATGCGTGATTATCTTTCTCCACTTGCATCTAAAACAAGTTATAACATGTTAGATGCTACAACAATCCTTTTACGTGAAGGTTTAGAAGGTTTACTTGTTGTAGTAGCACTTTTAGGTTTTGTGAAAAAAGCTGGTCATGCAGATAAGAGTAGATGGATTTGGATCGGCGTTGGCTCAGGCCTAGGAGCAAGTATTATCTTAGGTGTTATTGTAAACATGTTGTTTTCTGCCGGAGCATTTGGGAGTAATAACTTCTTAATCGCTGGGTGGACGGGAGTCTTTGCTGCACTGATGCTTCTGTATATGAGTTACTGGCTTCATAGTAAATCAAGTACGGCAGAATGGCAACGATATATTCAGACTCAAAGTACAAAAGCTATTGATAAAGGAAGTCTATGGTCATTAGCTATTCTTTCTTTCCTTGCAGTTTTCCGGGAAGGGACAGAAACCGTGTTATTCTTTATCGGGATGGCTTCATCCATTAAGCTACCTACACTTTTAACAGGGATAGCTATTGGATTAGTACTATTGATCGTTCTCTCTTACTTAATTTTAAAAGTTGGATTGAAGATACCAATGCGCCCGTTTTTCCTAGTATCCAGTATTCTAATGTTTTACTTATGCTTCAAATTTGCAGGTATGGGCATTCACGGGCTACAACTTGCTGGATTATTACCAGCTACACAAGCCCCAATCCCTACTATAGATTTCTTTGCGATTTATTCAACATGGGAGAGTGTAATTCCACAAATCATTCTACTTATAGTTGCAGTTGTCGCAATGATATGGAATAGAAAAAAGGATAAAAAAGCAAATTTACAACAGACAAATCAGGGGGAATCAAAACATGCGCTCTAAAAAACTTATTGTGCCAATCATCCTAGCAACGTCATTAACATTAGCAGCTTGCGGAGCAAAAGAAGAAACAAAGAAAGAAGCTCCAAAAACAACAGAGGAATCATTAAATTCAAAAACAGTTTCGATTGCTGACGGTGCAAAAGACATGAAACAAGTACTTGCTGATATGAAAACACAACTTACAGCAAAAGACGCTACGAAAGTAAAAGATAGTGGAGAGAAATTAGAGGAGAAATGGGAAGTGTTTGAGGACTCAGTAAAAGATAAAAGTCCTGATCTATATGAAAAGGTAGAAACGCCACTTCATACAATTGAAGCAGGAGCAAAGATTGAACCTCTCGATACAAAAACGTTAGACAAAGCAGCAACAGATTTAGACAGTGTATTAACAGAAGTACAAAATTTAAAATAAAACAATGAAAAAGAGCACTTTATCTATGGTTAACATAGGATAGAGCGCTCTTTTTTTGTCTTCATAAAAATTTAATCTATATAGCAAGTCATTGGAGACAGGTATTCTGTTAGCCATCTATATTATATATCACAGCTATTTAGCTTTTTAAAATTTATTATCAGAAAGAGATGGGAAAAGAACATTATCTGTTGTTATGTATAGAAGTGGATTAAGTTCTCATCTATATATGGTTTATACTTAGGTGCCTTATATAATTTATCTTTATTAACACATAATAAAAATACATTAAAAGCTCAATTGCACTTTTTGATTAAATTACTAACCTAATTAATAAATTTAGATGATACAAAAGGAGGACTTTTTTATTCTTGATACGACTAGACTGGAGGAGAATGAGCAATGGGATTTATCGAAGTTATAGGCAGGGTAATCATTTCTTTTAGCGTTTTACTATTGATGACTCGTATTATGGGTAAAAAACAAGTAAGTCAGTTAACTTATTTTAACTACATTACAGGGATCACAATTGGTGCTGTTGCTGCTTCCATTACGATTGATAGAAGTATTGACATGAGCGATGGTTTCGTTAGTATGGTTTGTTGGTCGCTGCTCACTGTTCTAGTAAGCTATATCAATTTAAAGTCTCCAAAAGCTCGTATATTACTTGATGGCCAACCTACAATTGTCATCAAAAATGGAAAAATCTTAGAGAAAACATTGGCTGGATTAAGATTAAACATGGATGATCTTAGTATGTTATTACGAGAAAAAAACATTTTTTCGACTCAAGAGGTAGACTATGCTGTATTAGAACCAGATGGACAGCTATCCGTTTTGAAAAAAGTGGATCAACAAAATGTTACCAAAAAAGATTTAAAGGTAGAAGCTGTGAAACCGTTGTATGTGCCTACGGAAATTATTGTTGATAGCAAAGTTATTACCCGCAATTTAGAAGAGCTGGATTTAAGTCAAAGCTGGTTGGAAAAGCAATTGCATCAGTCAGGAGTGAGCCTACAAACTGTATTTTATGCCGAAATCCAAAGCGATGGCACTTTATATATTGATAAAAGACAAGATAATTAGCTCTGAATACATTAAAAAGATAAAGGAACATGTTGGAACTCATCTTCCTTTGTTAGACTCTGTCACGGCTGTTATTGTAGGATTCCTTATCTATAAAACAGCCTGGGACATTTTTAAAGAAGCTTCTCATTATTTAATCTATGGTTTCGACGAACAACAGTTAGAAGAGTACAAAGGTACCATTTTGAATACACCAGGCGCAAAGAGTGTAAAAGACATAAAAGTAAGGAATTAGTGACGCCCAAGCGTGTGAAAGCTATCCTTTTTGTAAAATAACCAAAAGGATAGCTTTTTTATAGAATTAGCTATGTTTCTCCATTTAAATAGTTCGAAAATATAGATTTATCTTAGAGTTAATTGCGTAACTCTAGGTTACCTAAAATCGTAAAATGCAAAGGGGAAAGTTGACGCCTATTTAAAATGAGATGACGTAGGGTCACACGATGGTTTTGCTGTATTCGTTGATTGCGCTAACTTAGTTAAATAGTAGCATTCTTCCCTCATCATATGATCGGCCATTAAAGCAGAAAATGTACTAAGCATTTCGTTTGATAGTTCCAATTCTTCTATCTCATGAAGAAATACTTGAAATAACTCTATTTCTAACTTAACGTCTTTATTCATTTTCTTTAATGCTGGAAAGGATTCAAGATTTGTTCTTAAATAACCAGTTAATTCTACAGCCTTCAGATAAAAATGTTCAAAATGGGTAGAGAATTGCATACTCTTTTGCTTTAGTTTCTTTTCTACTGCATCAAGACTATCGGAAATAGCTCCAGCATGTCCTGCAGCATCTAATGTCCATAATAAATGATGATGAAGCTCATGAAAGATGGGTGGGATTTGTTGTTGTTCTAAGTAGCTAAGAATTAATAAATATTCATCAAGTTCATTGACCATATGGTTTAGAAAAGTAGGTGGAAGATGAATAGTCAAATCGTCTGTTAAGTGCTTTTTTAATAAGGATAGTTTAAATTCTTTCAGTGCTATTGCTTGATCTTTAGCTTTCTTTGTAATACTTTCTAGGTTGCTATATTCTTCTTTAACTTTCTCTAACAAACTATTAAAAGCATGGATGAAGGTTTTAGCCACTTGTATTTCCTCTTGCTCTTTTTCTGCCAAGGTATCTAAGATAAATTGGGAGTGGTCTTTCAAAATTCGAATCCAAAACGTATGTTCAAAAATTGCATTTTGAGTATAGCTACTATTCATTTATTGTCTCCTCCTTTAATGAGATAGCCACCTTCTATACTTATTAAAGAGAAACTATTTATATTAATATATAAGAGAAAATCTAGAACATTTAAGCTATATATTTTATCAGCCCCAAAATACATTTTATAATTAAACGTAATATTTCATTTTTTATTTTCAATTATAAGAGTAGAGTATAAAAAGGCTCTCTACTTCTCATCTATTAGAGTGATTTTTGTATACATAAATCCTTGGTATCTTAAGCAAGTTACTGAAACTTTGCCTGTAGGTTTGTCTATTTTTAGATAAGTATAGGATACAAATTTAATTAACATAATGCCTCCTACAGGAACCAAAAACCCCTTTTATCAAGGAGTTTTGTAGCTTATAACATGTAGAACACTTTCTCATTTGCACCAGAACTCTTTGAGTAATTACTTGAAAAATACTTTAAAAACCCAATATAAAAGGGCTATCCATAATAAGATAATGACAATTCCGGCAGTCCAATTTTTCTTTTTAACATTCTCCGATTCTCTTACTTTTTCGCGACATTCCTCAAGTACATCTTTAGGAATTAGTTTTAAGACAAATTTAATCGCGAAAGGAATAAGGATGATATCATCTAGATATCCCAGTATAGGTATAAAATCAGGAATTAAATCTACTGGGCTAAATGCATAGGCTATGATTAATATGGATAACAATTTTACGTAAAATGGAACTTTAGGATGTTTGTTAGCTTCTACTAACACAAAAATTTCCTGCTTTAACTTCCTTGCTTGTTCCTTTAATTTAGTTAATGCTTCTCCCATCTATATTTCCTCCTGTTATCTCTATTATCTTTAGTTATCTAATAAATTGTATCTTTTGTTATTATTTAATGCAACGAGTGTTACATTTTTATTTTTGTGTTAAAATGAATAAAAATAGTATGAGGAGTCTGAGATATGTCTACAACCAATTGGATTATTTTTACGTATAAGATTCCTTCAGAACCTTCTTCAGCAAGGGTTAGAGTTTGGAGGAATCTCAAAACACTTGGGGTTCATTACCTTCAACAATCTGTTTGTATCTTACCTTCTAAGGAAGAAATTATAAAAAAGTTAAAAAAACTTGAATTATTTATCCATGAAAGTGGAGGTGAAACCTCTATCCTTGAAATTGAAAGGCTTTCGTTTTCTTCCGAGCAAATGATAACGTCCAAGTTCAATCAGGAACGCGCCTTGGAATACGACGAATTTATTGAGGAATCAAATAAATTCTTACAGGAAATAGAAGATGAGACTGCTAAAGAAAACTTTTCATTTAGAGAAATAGAAGAGAACGAGGCTGAATTAAGAAGGTTAAAAAAATGGTTGGTAAAAATAAAGAAAAGAGATTATTTTTCATGTGAGACAAATAAAGAGGCATCGGATCTCTTTGAAGAATGCAATAAAGTGCTTGAAGAATTTACAGAGAAAGTATATCTATGTGAAGGAATTGTCGAAGAAAAAAATGTGTAATGAGCATTTAATTTATCTAAATAACACACAAAGAGGAATAACATCATGACTAAGGGTTTCCCAAGAAAAAAAGTAATTGGAAAGTTTTTAATTCTTTTATTATGCACTTTTTTGTTAACTAGTTGTTCAGCTGAAAACTATGTACAAGGGGTCATATTAGACAAAGTAAATGTGGCTGACATTCAGGATCTTTCTCCAACTCAAGACAAGAAAGTTGCTACTTTAAAAGAATTACCAGATTATCTTAAGATGGCTTTTGTTATAACTGAAGATAAACGCTTCTATGAACATAAGGGTGTTGACCCGAAAGGCATCCTTCGAGCTTTATATAGAGACGTCTTAGAAGGAAGTAAAAGTGAAGGAGCCAGTACGATTACACAGCAACTTGCCCGAAACGTATTTCTTTCCAATGAAAAAACTTTTAGCAGAAAATCGAAAGAGATTGTGTATGCTATAGAATTAGAGAGAAAATACTCGAAAGATGAAATCTTAGAGATGTATTTAAACCATATCTATTTTGGTAGTGGTGCTTACGGAATTCAAGCAGCCGCACAAGAATACTTCGGAAAAGATGCAAAAAATTTAACGATTGCAGAGTCTGCTTTATTAGCTAGTTTACCTAAAGCACCTAGTAAATATTCTCCTCGTAACAATATAGAGCTAGCAAAAGAACGACGCTCGATCGTTCTTTCATTAATGGAAGAAAATCATATAATTTCTAAACAAGAAGAAGAAGAAGCAAACAAGCAAGAAATCCTTTTGACCAAGAAAGCAGTAAGGTAATAAATTGTTATAACTTCTTTTAATATATTATCTCTCTCAATTATACACAGAGATATTTCTTTTTTAGAAACGTTAATGAGTTGGAGCAATCGTAGCATCACCAGGCTATACAGACCCAGTTATCTTTGGATCAGGTGGAAATCTGTATGATACAAGTGTAACAGTTGCAGAGTGGGTTAAAAAAGGAAATCAATAATTAAATAATAAGAAATAAGGAAAGCGATACACTTCCTAACTTTAATTAGAAGTGTATCGCTTCTTTTCTTTCCAGTGAAATATGTAGGAGTCGATTAGTTAGAATCGAGAAACAAAGTATGTTACCAACAGTTGAGATGTTATTTTTGCAAGTATATTCTCAGCAATAAAGTATTATTCTACGGGGAAATGGAGATAGTAAGTCTGTTAAATTCTAAAAAAACAATGGAGTGAAATAATGGAAAAATTAATGCTAAGAGGATTATTTATTTTATGTTTACTTTTATTTCCTTTTTTAGTGAAAAAGCCTCACTTTAAAGAAATGCTTATTGTTTTTTTCTCAAAAGGCGTTCTAGCCACTCTTATCGATGCGTACGTAGTAAATACGAAGAGAGTTGAATATCCGGTACGTCCTTTTCCTAAAATTTTCTCCACAAATATTATTTTTGATGTTTTGTTTTTTCCCTTGTTAAGTATGGCTTGGGTTAGACAGTCGTATAACGATAATATTCCAAAAATTTTATTGAAAAGTTTAACTTGGAGTGTACCAATGAGCCTTTCTCAATGGTATTTAGAAAGGAATAGCAAATTATTCAAGTGGAAAAAGTGGTCTCCATTTCATACTTTTGGAAGTGTTAGCTTTACGCTTCTTACAATTAGAGCTCTAGCAGGCTTAGTAAAGAAAGTTGACGGTACGCACTAATTAAAAGTAGACTGACATGCTTATTAAGCAATTAGGTATTAGGAGAATTTATATATCTAAAACATAAGGTTGATTTCATGAGAAAAACAACAAAATTAGAAGCAGTTCTATGGAGTGTTGCTTTACCAGGGTTTGGACAACTTTTAAATGGTCAACTCATTAAAGGACTGACTTTTATATTCTTGGAGTTTCTTATTAATACAAAAAGTTCTTTTAATCATGCGATTCTTTATAGTTTTCTTGGACAAATTAACAAAGCCATTGAAGTAGTAAATTATCAATGGTTAATGTTTTACCCTTGCGTTTACATGTTTGCTATGTATGATGCTTATAAATATTCTACAAAGAATACTCCATATTTATCTTTCTTGCCATTTGTTGGCGGTGCATATACAGTAACAGTAGGGTTGATGTACTCCTCTAAGTTACATTTTGGTGAGGTTTTACTCGGACCAATATGGCTTCCAATAATATTTTTAGTTCCAGGATTAATTTTGGGGTTCATAGTTCGTTATCTATTAATGAAATGTCTAAAAGGAATAGATGAATATTCCTAGCTGGCAGTAAACAATTAGATAGTAAAAGGAAAAATAATAAATGAAGCTAAATTTCAATTCGTACCCGTCTTAATATTTAGATTAAAAATTGATTATTAAACAATATTCAATAAATATAACATGGCATTAAAATATGGTTAAGAAATAGTTATAAGGTAAATTAATCCATAAAGGTGATTAATTTATCTTTTTTTATTTTCGGTGTTAAAAAATTTCAACAATTCAGAGAAAATCCTTAACTTTATTCCTTAAGCGTTTTGACACATAATCAAATCAATCGTCCGTAAAAGTATACCTTTACGGACTTTTCTTTTATATAAGGAATCTATCACTTTTACCGTTCGTTTTCGTTTGAAAACAAATTACGAATGTCTTCATATATTTATGGACTTTTATGAACGTTTTTGATTAAGTAAGTTTTTGATTAAATAAAAAGAAGTTTGATATTTGAATAAATAAGTTAGAAAGGATCAAACCTATGTTCTTTTAAATGCATCATGCATCTGCTAGAAAACTCTAAAAAAAGTTAACATTGTATGTTTTGTTTCCTTTTTGTTAGGGAAATGGAAACAAAAGAAAGATAAAAATGAGGAGAAGGAGTGGCAAAAAAGTGGTATATAGTCAAGCAGTAAGAAAACCTGAGTTTCAACAAGCGGAATCGGAAGGGTTAAATGAAGCCATTCACGAGTACATAACTCGTCGTACACGTCACAATGCACCGGTTGTGGATGCGCTTCGATATATTATGACCATTGAACATAAACATGAACGTATGCAGGTAGCAGCAGAACTGTTCGGATCAGCTATTCAGCGTGTAAAAGATCAAGATATTATTCAATATCTAAAAAAATGCGGAAGCTACAAAAGAATTTCTGATACGATGGAATAAAAACGTTTTCTTTGGAAAAGCGCCTTTAATGAGAGGGGGCTTTTTTTGTTTCCTCCATTTAAAAGCAAGGGTAAATACATAGAATTCTTCCAATTTGTGCATAGTAAATGAAGCAGAATTAATAGAGGAAGAGACAGAGTTGTGTATCTGACTGCGGGGACGAATGTTAAGGTCTAGAATAAAGTCTTCATTACAGATACCCACTCTTGAATAAATGAAGATTTACGTATGTATCCCTAGCAGGAGGTTGAGTGCATGAGTCAAGAAATACCGTTAAGTTCAAGTGAAATTGCTACTCTTTGGATGACCTATCAGCAAAAGACAATGATCCGAAGAATTTTAGAATATTTTATTGCGCACGCAGAAGATGACGGGGCAAAAGAAATTATGCAAGATACGCATATGCAAGTGGTGAACTATATTGAAGATATCAAAACAATTCTAAAAAATGAAGGGGCAGCCATACCGGTAGGATACACAGAAAAAGACGTAAATGTCGGTGTTCCTAAACTTTATGATAAAGTGTTTGATATTATGTTTCTTCGCCTTTTAAAAGAAATTAGCATGGGGCTACATACGCTTCATTTAACCATGTCCTACAGAAAAGACATGATCTCTCTATATAAAGAGCTTACCGCTTTCACGCAAAGTGGCTATGACAAATGTGTAGATTATCTTCAGGAAAAAAACGTGCTTCCAAGGCCTCCAGCTGTTTCAGTACCTAAAACAGCGAAGTTTGCTGAAGGTACAGATTACATGAATGGCCTCCATTTATTTTCCAGTAAACGTGCATTAAATACTGTAGAGGTAGCGCATATTTATTACGCTATTGAAAGCAACATTCTTGGCATGCAAATGATCACAGGGTTTGCTCAAGTAGCAAGTGAGCCTGAAGTAAAGAAGTATTTTGTAAAAGGAAAAGAGCTGGCTAAGAAAATTGTAAGTGATTATAGCAAAATTCTTTTAGAGAGCGATATTCAGACGCCTGCAACGTGGGGAGCGAAAGCGACCGAGTCAAAAGTAGCACCTTTTTCAGATAAACTAATGATGTACTGCGTGAGTTTGTTCTGCAGTTTTGGGCTGGGAAGCAACGCTCTAGGCACTGCATTTAGTTTACGTGGAGATCTTCCTCTTACTCTTGTCAGTACGGCCAAAGACATTTTAACATACGGGCAAGACGGGGGAAAAATCATGGCCAAAAACGGGTGGCTTGAGGAACCGCCAAGTATGGAAGACCGAAATGATT